>OIYS01000975.1_pt1 | contig 16442 bp, 21 predicted proteins | sample 1588271 | NCBI WGS metagenome assembly OIYS01 (sample SAMN03283286) | human gut metagenome | biome: human-associated habitat; material: feces | host: Homo sapiens | place: Peru | collected 2012
AGAAACGTCTCCTGAAATACAGGGTGCTGCTGATGATTTACATGCGGCGCATAATAGTATTGAAAGGCGTGTTGTTTTCAGTGATAGAATTACTATTATTAGACTATTTGAGGGTATTCCACTTTTTTCTTATGGCGGACTTTCTTCTTGTCGTCACAAATATGAAGATATGTCTAAAGCCGACTTGCATATAAAAAACACGAATTGGGATAATCTCCCGGATATTACATTGACATAACTTTGGTATTTTTTGTAGATGAAATATCGAAAGCAATTTCAATAGGCGGAGACAGTGATACTATTGCTGCAATCTCCGGGGGCATAACTGAAGTGATATATCCTATTCCCATAGGGTTTAAGCAAAAGGTTGTTGAGCGTCTGGATGGTTTTCTGAGAGCTTCGCTTTGGACATCAATGGAGTTTGTTGGTAGGAGAACAGGACATGGATGATATGGATTCGTTTTTCAAAAGAGTTGATCAGGTTTATGATATTCTGAAGATGGCAAAGGAAAGGAAGATGAAAACTGCTACTGAGGATGAAGAGAGCCTTTTTGCAATTGAAGAAGAAAATTCATATGACATTCCATTTGTAAAAGTCAAAAGAGCGGTTTGTGAATCAATTTTTTTCAATGTGCCTCCCGCACCGCCCGAGAGCGGTGGCATTCTTGGAATAAAGAACGGCGTTATCTGCGCCTTTGTTCCTGACAATTCTAAGCAGGAATCCGAACGAGCGACGTATTCTCCGAACATCCAATTTCTGAACAAGTGTATTGAAAAATGGACGGATGAGGGAATTGAATTCTGCGGAATAATACATAGCCATCCTTCAAAGCAGACTACTCTTTCTGCCGCGGATATGGAGTATATAGAAGAGATGTATCTTAATAATCCTAGCCTTGGAATAACGTATTTCCCCTTGTTTATAGATGGAAGGGACATGATTGTTTATTCTGTAAAAAAAAGAAATGGACAAATATGCACGAGAAGAATTCAACCAAAGATAGTCGACTAAATTCCCCTCAAAAATAAATTATCACAGGACATCGTTGTACTTTGATAAGATAATCTCGCAAGGTTGAAGAACGCATCCATGATAAGGAAAAAGGCAAGATGACAATCCTGTCAGCGGAAATATTTTCACCTTGTAGACTATAGAAAGGAGGCTATGAAGATGGAGCAAAAAAAGGTCAAGGTTTGTCAGCTCCCCGAAGGCAAACTCTGCGGACATAATTGCGCTGATGGCTGCATCTACTGGGACCCGTATAAAAAAGACAGCAACGGAAGACAGTACTGCAACTGGTACAGCACATACTACTATCCCAGAGAGCGTCAGGGATGTCTTTCCTACAAGGGCTGATGACAGTAAAAGTTGCCGCAGCCCTAACCGGTTGCGGCAATGATTTTCACAATAAGGAGAATTAAGATGCTTTTTAGAAAAAGAAAACAAGAGGATAAACTTGCAGCTAAGGAAGTTGAATCGGTTAGTACTTCAGCCACTTCCAATGATTCAAAGAAAGCAGATGAAAAAAGGCTGGATCTTGCAGATATGATTAAAGCGTGTGATCATTATGCTGGAACAGAAAATGAGTCATTCTTGGTGAAATTGCTTGCTGATTGTTTATACAATGGTTCTAACGGAATTGCTCGAGATTTGGATATGGCATGGTCTTATTATGAGCGTCTTGCAAATCTCGATAAGGCTGCCGGTATTTGTGGAATGGGAAAAACTGAAATGGCAATAGGTTTAGAAAGAGATGACCGTTTCCGTTTTTCGTTGGGTATAAACAGAGTGTATGAGGCATATAAGCTCGGTGATCAGGATGCGATTGTAATACTTACTGTCGCAGCTGAGAGTGGTATGTTTGAAAAAGTATCCACTCTTGATGAAATGCTTAAACTGTGCGAAGAATGCAATGATGTTAAGATGTAAAAAAATCAACTTCAGGAGGATTTCTAATGGGTATTCTTGAAAAGCTGGCTGGACATGCAGGTGAAAGCATGAGAATTCATAGGACTGCCAATCAAGAAGAACAACTTGATCCACAGACAAAACAGTGGCTGGAAAACCTTAGACAATGTGCACAAAATGGAGATCCAAATGCTATGTTTGAACTTGGGGTGTGTTATTATCAAGGCAATTATACGGCTTATGATCCGTATCAGACGTGTAGTTGGTGGACTGAAGCAGCAAATAGAGGTCATGTAAGCGCTCAATATAATCTTGGGTTGTTATATCATGGAGATGCCTCACATAAGATTTATGATGAGAATCTTGCGGGATACTGGTTTAATATGGCAGCTAATAACGGTGATCAAGAGGCTTATGAAATGCTCAGATATTATAAATTCAGTCACTTCAGAAACAAGTGGATAAGACGATAAAATATAGCACAAAAGTACAGAACCGTTAAGTGACGAAAACAATCGAAACATTTATTTACAATGAAATGGCGGCAGGTTCTTAAGTAAGCCGCCTTTTTTTGCAAGGTGAAATATGCTAATGATTTATGTGTCTTCAGATATCCATGGGTATCCCTATAAAAAATATATGATGTTGCTTGAAAAAGCAGAATTTAGAAAGACCGATTATCTATATGTTCTTGGTGACGTTATAGACCGCGATGATGATGGCATAAAGATACTCAAATGGATGATTGATCAGCCAAATGTGAAGCTGATTCTCGGCAACCATGAAGCAATGATGTTGTCATGCGAATACATTTTTCAAGAAATTAACCAAGAAACCATCGCAAGTTTGAATCAGGATAGGATGTCACTTTTTAATACCTGGCAGTTTAACGGAGCCGCCCCGACATTAAAAGGATTGACTTCTCTAACCAAAGAAGAAAGAGAAGGTGTTTTTAAGTATTTACATGAAACCCCATTGTATGATGCAATTACCGTCAATGACAAGAATTATTTGTTTACGCATAGTGGGATAGGTCATTTTGACGTCAATAAAAGAATAACCCAATATACGCCAAATGATCTCCTGTGGAATCGTCCCAAGCTGGATACGAGATATTTTGATGATATAACGGTTATTTTCGGACATACACCTACGGTTAAGTATGGAAAACAGTACGCTGGAAGAATTCTGAAAACTGACACATGGATCAATATTGATACAGGAGCCGCCTGTGGATACTATCCGATGCTTTTATGCCTTGATACCATGCAAGAGTTTTATCCCGACAAGATAGAGATTTAATAAGAGAATACTAATGTTAAACTGTCGTTACACGGAATGAGCAGCGGCAGTTTTTTTGATGAAGAAATCTTTTCACAGGTCTTGTTTAGACGATGATAACATAAAGTCAACGACAGACGAGGAGGATAATAATCATGGAATTGTACGCAGGCAGAGAATACAATCGGGCTTCAAAGGATTTGCAGAAAGCGCTCATCAGCGCATCTGCATCGCTTTATGAACGGATCAAGGCATATGAGGCTCAAAACATTTCGTTCGAGAATATATATAACGATGATAAAGTCAAGTATGACAAGCACGGACAGTTCTATACATACAAGGCAAAGAAGCAGAATCTGCAGATCCGGATGCTTTACGCATATATCTTCATCAACGGTACAGCGGTGATCATTATTGCGGACTTCACCGTAAAAAAGAAAAACAATAAAGACTATATCAAGGAATTCGATTCCATGAACACTGCAGATCCGGTATCGCTTTATTCCGGCTATCAATGTGTGTACAGCTGCTAAAAAATATTACCACAGCATTATTTGATTGCATGGTAACATACAGACAACGAAAGGGGAGCGACGGCTATGAGCGGGATCAGAGATCGGCCTTGTGCTGCGACATCGCAATTATGAAAGGGGTGAATGATATGTGGAAATGGACGCTTCTGCTTAAGGCGGTCTGGTGGGCGATTGGCGGATACAACGAATGCTACTGATATTTTACCACCAAAACTTACAACAACTCTTTATTCAAACTCGTTATGACGAAAGGACAGATTTATTATGACTAAAACAGGCAACAATTTTTTGTTAAAATCCTCGCGATGATTCTTGCAATCATTTCCTGCGCTTTGGCGCTGATCATTCCCGCAAGTGCGGCGACTTCAGGCGGAACCAATACGCGAACAATCAAAGTTCAGACTCAGGCAGACTGGTATCATCCGGGCACGGAATCCATCACTCTTAAGCAGAACAAATGCAAGTATACATATCAGAAGCAGCAGACCCTGAAGCCGTGGAAATGGGATACTAAGACTGCAACCAAGTATGCTTATTATAACATCACGATCAAAAACGAAACAACCGGTAAGACACAGACCAAGAAATGGCAGAGCGCATCAATAAAGCTTAAGCTTGACAGAGACTGCAGATACTCTATTACTGTATCTTATGGTTCGTGGAATACTTTCTGGATCAAAGCCAGCGAAAAGGGTCATGCCTGGAATAGTACCCCGTCCTGGTGGGTAAGCGCAACGCACAAGGCAAGCGCATGGTGAACTGACTGATCTTTGGCTGCAATGATTGCCGCCTGTCGGGAACCGTTGCAGCCGATTTGACAATAAAACGTTGTGTAAAAATATCACAACAATTATACCTCGGGATATACAATAGACACACAATCGGGAGGGGGGATGTTGCTATGTATATAGTTCAAGGGACATATGATCAGGTGATCCGTTATTGTTCGTCTGAACTGAGTGACGACTATTTTGAATTCAAACTGACCTATACCGGTCGCAATGAAGTATTCAGGGAATTGGATCGTTTTGTTTGGGAATCTAAACACTGTCTGCGTTTTCAGAACGAGTATTCCGGTAATGTGGTGGTTGACGTTTCCGAATGGAACAGCAAGAGCGAATACGAATTTAATGAGTATTTTGATGCCTTCATGTATTACCTTCACGGCAAGCAAGACAAACTGAACGTAACGTTTATTGTATCCGGCGAATGTTCCGCACCTCTCTATAAGAGTTTAACCACACATTTTGATTTGAAGGTTGTAGAGCCGGAAGTCGGAGAAGTTGCTGTTGCCACGCATAAAGTTAAAATAGGATTTGGGAGCAGAGGTGAATAAAAGATGTACGAAGCGAAATACAGTAAATATGTGACGAAGAGTCATAGCAGGTTTGCCGAACCGGCAGAAATCAAGGCTTCATTGTCTGCCGTACAAGGCAACGGCAGTTCACATTCCGGTGCGCCGCTGTTTTATGAAAACGACACGTTGTATGTAGATAATTTCGATGCGCATACAATTGCAATTGGTCCGACTGGATGCAAAAAAACTCGCACGATCGTCATTCCTACTGTTGAGTCTATAATAGCTGCCGGGGAGAGCGCAATTATTAACGACCCTAAGGGTGAGATTTATCAGTATACAAGCGGAGCAGCAAGAAAGAGAAGAGCGAATGTTTTTGTCCTAAATTTCAGAAAGCCGTCCGAATCGCACGGCTGGAATCCGCTCTTGCAGGCCCATAAGTACTATAAAAGAAATGATTTTGATGCGTCTTATCAGTGTGTATCTGATTTTGCTTCAAGTGTCATTTCGCCAATACTTGAGACAACGGTGGACAGATATTGGGGGGATACATCCCTTGGTTTTCTGATTTCGTTAATATTGATTCTTATGGTTTCGGTATCAGCAGAATACTTTAATATAACGAATCTGAATCAGCTATGCTTTGAACAGAACAGTGCTACGCTGAAAGCTATTCTTGGAAAAATGGATCAGAATACACCGGCTGCTTACGGCTTACATACAGTTCTGGATCTTGAAGCGGAGAAAACAAAGTCATGTGTTTATTCCACGCTACTGTCTGCTATGGCTCCGTTTTCTCAGAACGAAAGTTTGCAGCATTTGCTTGGTGTAAATGACATAGACGTTGAAAAAATCGCCGAAGAACAAACGATTGTATATGTGATATACCCAGACGAAAAAGGTAGCTTGAATTTTTTGGTAAACTCTTTCCTAACTCAATGTTATGAAACACTCATAACGAAATCTGCTGAGAATAACAATGAATTGCCTATCAGGGTTAATTTTGTGCTAGATGAGTTCTCAAATCTGCCGGCTATACCGAATTTTGATAACCGTATCAGTGAGGCGAGAAGCCATAACATAAGATATTTTCTGTTTATTCAGTCTTTCGGACAGCTTCAGAATAAGTATAAGGAGCATGCGGAAACCATACTTTCAAATTGCGGAAATTGGATTTGCTTCAGTTCCAAGGAAATAGGCTTTCTAAAGAAAATCAGTGAGATTTGCGGAACAGAAGTTGATTACAACGGAATAGAACATGACTTGATTTCCCCAAGCGAAATGCAGCATCTTAAAAAATATGAGGATGGCGCAGAGGTGGTTGTAATCAAGGCAGGGGAATATCCGTTTGTAACAAAACTTCCTGATTATGCCGTATTGGAATTGTTTAGTCGTACACCGGCAGAAAAAATGGGAACGGCGTATTGTCATACAGATGTCAAGACGATTTCCTTCGGTCAATGGATTGAAAAGATAAACGACGGTACATTTTCGTTCCCGTTTTCTAAGGATATGGTTGCTCGAAATACTCGCAGACGTAAGCTTGCAGTCAACTTTTGAACATAAAAACGAAAATAAAACGATGAAAGGGAAGCGGATCACACTTATCCGCTTCCCTTGAAAATGTTTTTCACAAGAGTTCCGATTGATGGAATAAACTCATAAATGTCGGAGGCAATATTGCATTGAGTCCAGACAGATAAACTGAAAGTGGAGGAATTCAAAATGAAAGACAGAATCGGGATCGTAAGCGAACTGAATAAGCATGGGAAAGAAATCCTGAAATTCTATGTACATTGTGATTTGGGCTATTTATGGCTTTTTAACAAACCGAAGACAAAGGGTGTATATGATTACTTCGCCAATGGCAAAAGCGTTAGTGAGCTTTATAAACATAAATATAGGAACAATGAGACATTAAATAAAATTGTCGACAGACTGCCTGCTCATGTTAAGTATGCTAAGCAAATGGCAATGGAAGTAAATGAACCTGTTCTCTCGATAGTCTGTACATACAATGAGAAAAAAAGAGAATATATGGAACTTACAGTCTGATAAAGGATGGTGTTTGTTGTGAGTGCATGTCCATTTGAGGTTGATTATCGTTGTCCTGTTAAACTTGAATATTTGTCAGATTATGTGACTACTGCGGTAAATGCTACTGCAGTAGTTACCGGTTTCAAGTGGGAGGACATTGTGAGAACTCTTATTGATCAGGCGCATATACGAGCGTATATGCCATCCTACATCACCTGCGTTACCGATATGCTTCGAGTTAACGGTTTTGTTTCTGTGTCCAACATCAGAAGAATGCAAGATCTGACAGTCGCTGAATCCAAAGATGGAACCGACCAAGACAAGTATATTGTCAGAGTACTGTATTATGGCTATTTTGCCGTTGTTCCAACCTCCGAGAACGGTGGGTATTGTATGAAGGGAATCAAGGAACCGAGAAGAAATTTAACCGATTCCTATATCGAAGCATGCTGGAAATATGTGCCGGGTACAGATAACCGCACGGGGATAAGAAGAGATGGGTTCGCTATGCCCGGAATAACCGAGCCGCATAAAAATCTTGAAGTGATAAACATGAACCCTCAGGATCATAATGTGGGGGATTGCTCGGTTAGGGCTCTTTGCGCTACATTGGAATGTACTTGGGACGAGGCTGTAGATCTGTTGGCAAAAACAAACCACTACACAGATCCGATTATCAATTCGCTCCAGAATATTAATAACGCTCTGATTGGACTGGATTTTGAAAGGCATAAAGCATTGCGTTTTAATGGTCGTTTGCTTTCAGGAAAACAATTCTGCGACCGGATGACATATACATACCATAATGGAGAACGCATATTTGCCTTTGTCGGCAGAAGTCATTGCGCTGCGGTTTTACCGTTCAAAGAAGCTGATGGTGTTGTCAGGTATAAAACGCAAGATACATGGGATTCCACAGACAAGAAGATAGGCGATTACTGGGTTATACCGCCAAAAACGAAAAGGCAGAATAAAATATCAGAAACAGACAATGCTACAAAGACATCAATAATCTTAGAAGTCGGGAACATAATAAGACATCAAAAATTTGGAGAAGGTATAATTCTTCATGCCGAGGGAGATATACTAACTGTCGAGTTTGAGAGCATGGGTATAAAAAGACTCTCAAAAGTTTGGCTGCTGAACACTCTCGGTATGAAATGAAATATTTATTATACTCTTTTTTGTACTGCATCTCTTGGGTAGAGATGCAGTTTTCTTGACTTGGTTGATAAAAAAATCACAGATCTTTTCGTTGACGATTTAATCTGTATTTGCAAATACTTAGAATTTTGCAAATTGAACCGGGGGGTAAAGTCAATGTTCAGAAATCGCGAACCTAAAAAATTACTTCAAAAAGTACTGCCGTACTTTATATATGGCCATTTTGTCTTTTTTTTGATGGCCGGATTCCCATCGTTTTATTTCTTCAGCACCGGAGAGTACATAAGTGGCAAGCAGATGATGCCGAGTTTCTTTATATGTAGCTTTATCATTATTTTAGCCTTTGAGAGAAACAAGGCAGCAAAAAAACATGGATGGATGTCGACTGCAGTCTGCGTTCTGATTGTTGAGATTTTCTGTTTTTTGTTATTTGCGCAGTATCATCTCATATGGGCTATATTCTTGTTTATTGCAATCGCAGGCATTTGGCTGTGGTATTTTAAGCAATGGATGAAACTAAGACCACCTGCTAAACGTACAAAATGTTTCATGAGGTACAGCAGAGAAAAGTCATCTATAGTCTGTGCATATCTGGCAGTTTTGATACTAATTATACCATCGATTATCGGAGTTTATAAAGAATACATTGATGTGCTTGATTCGGACAGGTGGGAGCAGATTGTTGAATCAATGTCAATTAATACAACCGAAGCAGAGTCAACGGTTCAATATGACTTGTCATCGAGACTATCAAAGTGGGATAACTTGGATATTGAGGAAAGATTTGACCTCTTGTGTGAGGTAGGGGTTTGTGAAGAAAGATTCTTAGGTATTGAAAACTATGCAGATATAAGGATTGCTTGCGATAAATTCAGCATATACACCCTTGCTTATTACAGCGATGAGGAAAAACTGATTTGTATCAATATAAATGAGTTGAATAGGGCTTCCGTTGAAGATTGTGTCAACAGTATGTTGCATGAGGTATACCACGCATTTCAGCACCATGTTGTCAGTTTATTGGATTTTGAGTCGGAGTTCGTAAAAAACAGCTTCTATTATGCGGAAGCGAGGAGCTGGAAGGACAACATGGAGAATTATGTTTCCGGCGTCGCAAATTTTGAAGCGTATGAAGCGCAGCCTTTAGAAGCCAGTGCAAGAGAACACGCGGAAGAAAGAATTTATGTATATTTGTCTGATGCAGATACTCTGAATCAGTAAGAATATGATAATAGTATGAGAGGTGCTGTTAAAGATTAGTGGGGCACCTTTTGCTTTGAAAAAAGAAAATGACAGCAGTTTTTGAAGAGATGTTATCCTATTCTCAACGAAAGAAAAGGAGCACAGACGTATGAAAGGAATCAGAGATCGGCCCACATATTCTATGGATTAGCAAAGAAGTGATGCAAAAAAGAAAACCACAGCAGGTTGACTGACCTGCCCCAAATTGTACGGACAGCACAAAAAGAGCACCCTATGGCGCAATATTAAGTTATGAAGCAACAAATCGGCAACGGACTTCCATCGGAGTCAGTTTTGTTTTGAGTTGGATCCGTTGATAGTTGTAGAAGTGGATGTAATCACCTATGAGGAGGCGCGCCTCCTCATAGGTGCACGGCTTTACGCGGTGAATGCACTCTGTTTTTAGGATTGAGAAAAAGTTTTCAGCTAAAGCGTTGTCATATGGGTTCCCGCGTCTTGACATGGACGGCGTAATGCCGTATGATTGTGTTAGGCGAAAATATGCGTGTGAGGTATATTGAAAGCCTTGGTCACTGTGGAGCTGCAAATCTACAGTGACCTTCTCTTTCTTTTTGGCAGCCTTGAGCGTACTCAGAACAAGGTGTATATTCTGCTCTGTGCCGGTCTCGTAAGCAACGATACTGTTGTCGTACAGGTCACGGATGATGGACAAGTACAGAAAGCCCTGCCCTGTTTTGATATACGAAATATCCGTTACCCACTTCTGATTCGGCCGATCTGCGTGGAAATCCCTGTTTAGCAGATTTGGATATCTGTGCAGACAGTTCCCGTAATGCCGGTATTTCTTTCTCCTGACGACAGAAAGCAGATTGTATTTCTGCATCACACGCAGAACTGTCTTAGAATCACGGTGAATCCCTTGTCTTTCAAGCCAAATCTGTACACTACGGTATCCGTATGTTTGTTTGACTTCCCGTTGGCAGGCTTGGATCTGCTCAGCCAGCGGCAGATCCCGATCCGGAAGCTCCATACGTTTTACATAATCATAATATCCGCTTCTGGACACTTCAAAGAATTTGCACATTTCGCTGATTGAATACTTCTCTTTATGTCGATAAATAACCAAATACTTTACGCTTGCCCTCACTTCCTTCCTGTGAGCGAGAGAAAATCCCGCATCAATTCATTTTCCATTTCCAGCGATTTAATCTTAGCGTCCTTTCGGTCGATGATGTACCGAAGTCGCGCAGCGCTGTCTTTTTCGCTGATTTTATAATCCTTTGACGGACGTCCCTTCTTCTTGATCACTATTCCTGCTGCGATCTTTCGCTGTTTTTCGTTGTATCTTGTAATGAAATTATGTATTTGCTCACGCGTAAAGCCCAATCTTTCCCCTATTTCTTTCAGTGTCTTTCCTTCCTTCTTCAATCGTAAGATCTCTTTTTCATATTCACTTATGTGACGATAGCTTCTGGCCATAAAAATTCCTCCTATGATACTTTCTTTCATTGTACCATAGGAGGGCTCTTTTTTCTATTGTCCGTTTTTTATGGACTTGTTCATTTCTTTTGAGGTTCCTCTTTAACAGAAGGAGCGTATGTTTTTAAATCTGCTTCGATGTTTTTTTCTGAACCATAAATCACATTTCCATCAGAAATAATTACAATGGAAATATCATCATACATTTTATCCAATTGTTCAATATTTATTTTGAAGGCATCTAAATTGTCGCCGCCAGTCACGATTTGAATTATGTATTTATCTAACTTTGTTTTTTGATTGTTTGCAAATGTCATATGTAGTCCTTCAATTCCTCCTTGGAAACAGAGTGTAATTGAATTTACGAATCGAGGATCATAATTAACATTTGCTAAATATGAAAGTCCATTTTGTGATGGTACAGGCGTAGTGGTAGGTATAAACTGTTTGCCTACAGATTTGGCGAGGCTAGTTTTTTCTCTTACCCTTACCTCCGGATCAGGATCGTGAATCAATTTGGCTGCTTCACCGGTAAGGCTGGCGATGATTCCGTTATTATGCATTTCATTTATTGCATTTTGCATTATCATAAATAATTGCATTTGAAGTTCTTTATTTGACTCCAGTCTATCATATAGCATCTTAACAAATTGTTCCATGTGGTTTACCTCCGTCTATGTGTTCTCAAATCTTTGCTAACGATGCGTTCTTGAACGAATCGTCATCGGTAACTTCCTTAATAACTTTAAGCTGCTTTGGAAATACAATCTCTGTATTTTCTTCACTTAACTCAATTTCTGCAATAGCTTTATCGTTCCAGAACGGATACACATCAATTTCAAAATACTGATTTTCATATGTAAGGCAATATCTCGTCTTGCATATCTGTCTCTTTGTTGTATCTGCCTCCATTAAAAGCTTCAAATATTCTGCCTGCGACAACCGTCTTTCGATTTCCACGCGCTTCACATCGGACACTTTTTTCTTAATGGTCTGAAAATAGATATAGTTTCCGTCAACTCCTCGCTGGCGAACGCGAACCTCTTCTCCGGCAGCACTGTTAAGATATGTTTGGATAATCTCAATGCGCTGGCAGGAAGGGTTGCTCTCAAGCCATTTGATGTCTGGATACTCAATCAAATATTTACGCTCGATTTCATATGGTTCAGGTTCTCCCAAAAAAGAAGCAATCTCTGCAACTAACTTTTTCATCTTATCCTCAAAAGATGAAGTGTTATCAATAACACGTAGATGAGGATGACCGGTCCAGGCAGAAATCAACTTATCATCCAGTGCTGCGGCTTCTTCAATTGTTTCTGTTCTGGCACTGTTGTTTGCTGTTGTATAAAACTCTTCTGCACCTTTTGCAGCAGTTACTAGATGAAATACCGCATCATAGTTATCCCGAAGTTCCACTTCATTAGAATCGATAAACTGCATTGCTTCAGCAAACTCGATATCATCCATATATGCTTTGTTGTCAAGGATGCCTCTATCACAAACAATAAGGACTTTATCAACTTCCATAGTGCGAGCCGCTTGCTCGAAAACATTTTCTTTTTCAATCTGCAGCTTTAGCTGACATTTTTGGTACTCAGCATTTGTACCACACGTCCACGGTGCGATGCCTCCGGTAATAAGCTCAGTTGCTGTCTCAGGTACAAACAGGACAGTATATCCCATCTGTGTGAATGCATTCTGCACCCAGCTCATAGCAGTAGACTTACCGGCACAAGGTCCTCCTGTTATGACAATCTTTGTAATTTCTATCTTTCTTTCCTCATCTCTCATCGATAGCAGTTCATTAACATCAATCTTAAAAATCGCTGCCAGTTTTCTTATAACATTTGTTGTCGGTTTCGATTTCCCTGTTTCCCATTTTGAAACAGCCTTGTTAGTTACACCGAGCATTGCAGCCAGTTCAGCTTGAGAAAGGTTAAGCTTCGTTCTAAGTTCCAAGATCCTATTTCCAAAAGTGTAATCGTTCATGAGATGTCAACCTCTTTCTTACAACCATATTATAAACCGAATGACACTTCAGGACAAGTCCCGCAGTGTCGAATATCGGTAGAACATTACTGTTCAGATCTTGAATTGAAATCTGCTTCTATGTTTGCACACCAATCATCACTTAAATTTTCACAGTTTCTCATAGCTGTGATCGGTGCCGCCATAGTCTCATAAAGGACGCGTGTCCCTTTTTCATCAGCTCGATAGTTTACCGCACGATTACGCGCAATTCCAAAGCTTGCCGCTGTCTCAACAGCATCAATGTTTGCACCAATAAACAAGAATTCCCAGCCGTACTTTTCCTTCTGACGCTCAATCATCTTTTTGACTTGGTCGCTACTGTAGTGATGGCTTGCATTCTCTTGACCGTCCGTTGTGATTACAAACATAGTATGGGTAGGAACATCTTCCTTTCGGGCATACTTATGAATGTTGCCAATATGATGAATAGCCCCGCCGATGGCATCAATAAGGGCTGTGCATCCTCGTACGGTATAATCTTTGTCCGTCATTTTGGGTACATCTGCTAATTTAATGCGATCGTGTAGCACCTCGCTTACATTGTCAAAAAGAACAGTAGACACATAAACCTCGCCTTCGTCCTTTTTTTGCTTTTCGATCATGGCGTTAAAACCGCCGATGGTATCACTTTCAAGACCAGACATAGAGCCGCTTCGATCCAGGATGAATACCAATTCTGTAATATTATTCTTTTTCATTTGAGTTGCCCCCGTTAAATATACTAAGGATTGACCTTGTACTTGAATTATAACTTCTTAACGAGGAGGATAGGTCGCATGAAAAGCGACAAATGTATTTTATACCCTTTGGAGATAATAATTGCTTTCGTGCATCATATCGTGGTCAGATGAACCATATCCCTCCCAAATACGAAAATGCAAGGGGGCATCTATATAATCAGAAATTAAAGCACAGAACAAACCGTATCGTTCTCCTAAATCTTTCGAGTAATCCACAACACCTGCGAATTCTCCGTTCTTGACTAATACCACTTTTCTATCAATTTTTATGACAGAGTCATTCTTAATCCGTCCTTGAGCATGTCCGAAAGAGGAATCCCAATCCTCGGCCCTCTCGCATTTAATCTGCCATTGCTCTGTTTGACCCATTATTCTTTCAATATCATCATTCGAATATGTGCAAAACTTAAAATATATGGGATTGTTTCCGCCTGTCATAAATTCGGCGTCATCTTTCTCACAGATTGTTGCAAGGCGATTTTCTGCCTTTCGATGTTGGATAAAATGATATATATCATATAATTGCAATTGACAAATCAGCATTGTCCATCCTCCTTTACATGTTTTACATCTTTAAGTATATCAAATATAGCTTCATGATTTTGCTTTAGCGATTCCATCAATGACTTTGCAACTGCAATAGTCATAACCGAGTCATCAGTATATATACTTTTCTCCGAAAAGAGGGGGAATTTCTTCGTTTTGATATTGTTAAATTTATAAACAGAGCCAACAATATCTCCTATAATTGCTCCATACATATCTTGTCACCTCACTGTATTTCCCAGACGAAAGTTGCCGTATCACTCACGTTAATATCATTGGGTTGAATATCAATCGGCGGTAGAACTGCTGTTGGCATCGCCAATGCACACGTGTCTTCCATGCGCAGATCTGCCTTAGAAAAGATATTAATATCACTCCAATTATAATTAATTGTGATAAGTTTGTCAAGTGCAGCACCGGATGCGCTGCATAGCGTCTCCGCTTTCTTGCGTGCATTCTTTGCAGCATTGCTTAAAAGTTCTTCATTTACAGTATCTTTGTCCTTAACGGTAAAGGATATATCCAGCTGAGGATCCGCAAGGCTGGAGGATATCGTTGAAAGGGCCTTTCCCAACAGTTCGGTGTTGTAATCAAATTCAATTTTTAGTCTGTGGACACAAACATATCCATCAAACTGGCGCTGCATTTGATTCTTACGGTCTTTTACAAAATTATAGTTGGCTCGAACATTATAGCTTGCCGTCTTTGCGCTTCCGGATTCAAATCCAGTTTCCTCCAAAGCAGCATTTAACTTGTTGATTTTCTTTGCCGCGCTTTCAACAGCGACCGCATACTTCTTCTCTTTCGCCTCAACCGTAAGGGATATAATCACATAGTCAGGCTTAATAGTTGCTCTTCCTACACCTTTAATTGTAATCGTTCTTTCCATATCATTTTCTCCAATCTGATTATTTGCTCCCGTGTTGAGCTTACAATTAGATTATAGATTGGAAAAATGAAAATGAGGTCGCATGAAAAGCGACAATTAAGATTTAATAACTCTTGCAAGACAAATTACAGCTAAACCTTATATTCATAGTAGCGCTTTGTTGCTGCAGACACTATGTTCCATTTGTTTCGTTCGTTGCTTCCCTCTTGCATCCAAATTATAAATTCCGAAAAGTGTACTTTCTCTGTTTCAAACACAGAGAGATCCTCTACATCACAGTTGTCAAGTCCTATGCATCTTAGGCACCCAAACATTGCTTTGCTATTTTTCTTAGCATCAATAAGAACATTAAGATTCTTGAGGGTAGCGTTCTGCAGATATAGCATTCTACACTCAGAAAGCCCCGATAGAAATTCAAGCTCTCGGATGGAATCACCATTTTTAATGCTAATGTCCTCTAAATCCTTAAAGTGTGTAAGGAAACTATAATCTTCCAATGGTGCCCATATATAGCATCCTATCACTTTATACGATTCAAGCAAATTCATTATTTTGTTATCTGTCAAGTCGTCCGGAGCAAGATAAACATTTCGTGTCCTCATATTGTATGCATGAGCCGTTGACTCCCATGGAACCCAGATAGAATTTCGGGGTTCTCTGCTAATAGTAATACCAATGCTTAAATATTCACTTGCGTAACTATTTAGTTTTTCCCATTGCGAATCTATCATTTTCTCCACTTCCTTATCCTATAAATAGTTCACGGGTGTGTGAATTATTAGACAGCACTTCACACCTGTTACTATCATTTATAAATAAGTCATACTCCCAAAAGTTAATCTGATTGACATAGGTTCTCATAATGCACTCTCGGCTCATCACCGTAAACAGATAGCTTTCGATACCGGACAGTTCCACATTACAGGGCATAAGGTCAATGCCCTCGTCGCAGTGTATGATACCGAAATCATCTTCAAAGGATTTGTTGTCGATAACATTCCCCATAACCGTTGCAAGGGAAATGTCCAGCTCGTCGGGTCGCTTAATACCGAGACTGATTGACAACGAACCCTGCGGATCGGCGTCGATAAGCAAAACCTTTTTACCGGCGTTATGAAGCCCAACTCCGAGATTCAATGCCGTTGTTGATTTTCCCGTGCCTCCTTTTTGGTTTTCGATTGCAATTACTTTGCAACTCACAATATTTACCTCCTATATTTATTTGCCGTTAAAAATACGGCTATGTACAGTCTGCAAGGTCAAAAAGAATATAAACCTTGCAGACACCTGATAGGAGAAGTGTATATGGGCATAAAAAAAGACCTCAAATTCT
>OIYS01000977.1_pt1 | contig 16407 bp, 17 predicted proteins | sample 1588271 | NCBI WGS metagenome assembly OIYS01 (sample SAMN03283286) | human gut metagenome | biome: human-associated habitat; material: feces | host: Homo sapiens | place: Peru | collected 2012
ATAATGGCGGCCATGAGCATGGCGAATACGCGATGGATCTTTTTCATTTGGTTGTCTCCTTCATAAAATCAGATTTTTTGTAAAAATAAACACCCATGCAAAGCATGAGTGCTGCAAACATGAAATAGGTCGTGAATCCCACACCGCCCGTGAACGGCAGGACAAATCCTGCGCTGTTGCAGGCGGTAATGGTGACGTCGGGGTTGGTGTTGTCCAGCGTTCCCGTGAACAGTGGTTCAGCCATTAGAGTATAGCCTGCGGGGGCCTTGGTCTCCGTCACGCGATACTGTGTATCAAGCTTGAGGTCAGTCCACTTGGCAATACCGGTCTTATCGGAGGTGATCCGGCTTACTTCCGTCCAGGTCTTACCGTCTGTGGCGGTTTCCAGCAGCAGCTCCGCACCGGCGAGGGGGCTGCCGGTAACGTCCACCTTGCGGACGGTAAGGCAGCCCTTGACAGTCTTATTCTCACGGGTAACTTTGACGTTAAGGTTCTCGCTGGTCAGGCTGAAATCGTACTTGGTATCGTCCAACTGGTAGCCATCCACGGTGCTGATCTCCTGATAAGAATACTTTCCGGGCTTGAGATTATCAAATGTCACCTTACCGTTGGTATCAGTCGTACCATCCGCGATCTTGTTGCCATCAGCGTCAAAGAGCCGATACACCACACCGGCCAGCGGCTTCTTGGTGTCGGCGTCAACCTTCAGGATCTCGATACTTCCGGTGATCAGCTTGTTCTCACGAGTAACTTTCAGAATTTTCCCGTTCTGATTCAGTACAGCAGGAAAAGCCGTATCATCCAGCTCATATCCGTCCGGTGCCTGAAACTCCTTGCAGGTGTAGCTGCCCAGCTTCAGATTGGCGAACGTCAGCTTACCATTGGCATCCGTGTAGCCTTCTGCGGCTTGGCTTCCAGATGCGTCGTACAGACGGAAACCGGCACCTTGAAGCGGGGTGTTAGAGTCCGCGTCCACCTTGCTGATCTCAACACTGGCCTTCCCCAGCGCATTGGTTCGGGTCGCCGTGATATTCAGGGTTGTGGATGTAATGGTGATTGGGTACTTGGTGTTGTCCACCACATACCCGGAAGGGGCACTGATTTCCTGATAGGTATACCTGCCGAGAGGCAAATCCGAAAAGACCGCCTTACCGTCTGTATCAGTAATCGCATCGGCCACCTTATTGCCTGCGCTGTCAAACAGCCAGTAGGTGACACCCGCCAATTCCTTGCCGGTGTCGGCATCCACCTTATTGATGGTCAGGCTACCAACTTCATCTGCCACAGTGGCCTTGATCTTGATGTAAGCCTTTACCGGGTCGCGGCCCACACCGGTATAGCTGGCCAGAGACTGATATTTTCCGGTGCTGTCATACCAGCACAGAACGGCTTCGTCCGGATCGATACCGTAGGCGCTGCCAGTGGCGGAGTAGGTCTTTTCAGTGGAAAGGCCCTTTGCTGCTTCCGGTGTGGCCGTGATGGTCAGGGTGTTGCCCTTCTGGCTGAACGTAATGCCGTTGCCGCTGTTTGAACTGAAGTTGAAATCAGACAACACACCATTGGTGTCGGTCACGCTGGCGGCGTAATTGCCGCTGGTGTCCTTGACCAATTCAATGGTATCGCACCAGCGAGAGCTTGTGGCGGCAAAGCTGGGAATATCCGTGGCGCTCTGCATGGCGTCCACGATTTCACCGTACCACAAGGCAAACGTGGGATAACGCGAGGTGTCTACGCAATTATAAAACGGACTACTGCCCCAGGAGCGGTAGTCGTAGGGACTGCGATACTCGCAAATTAAGTCCCAAATGACTGCCTGCGTGGCTGCCCATTTTTCAGCACCGATAATATCGCTGCTGTTGCTGTCGCCATACGCAGTGCCGTACTCTGCGCTGGGATAGCCGCAAGCCAGCGCCAGCGCGATACCGCTCTGTACCGAGGCAGGCAGGTTGTACCAGCACCCGCTGGAGCCCTGCACATAATTGCTGCTGTCATCTGAGCGAACACCGGGCTGGATGCAATAGGCCAGCGCACCGTTGACATACTTGACGTGATACAGAGCGCTGCCACTTCCCAAGCTGCTGTCCGCCAGAATGGTCAGATTTCTCGTGCTGGGCGTGGTCGAACTGCTGTAGTCATACTGCTTAAAGGTCAACTGACTGGTATAGACGTAGACTTTATACTTGACCACGACCGTGGCAGCGTAGGCGGACACAGCCAGCATGGCTGCTATGACCAGCGCCAAGATGAGTGCTGTCATGCTTTTGAATACTTTCAAATGTTTTTCCTCCTTTTTTCAAAAGGTAAAGCCCCTCTGTTGCCAGAGAGGCTTTGCGTATGGAATTGTTGCGTGTTAGTCATAGAGGACATAGATCAACAGGCTTCCGCCATCCTCCACGATACAGACATTGCAGTGGAATCCGGCGTCTGCCACACTGTCCCGCCCGGCCTGCATCATGAGCTGGCGGAAGGTGAAGTCCACCATGTCCCGCGCTTTAGCCTCCAGCGTCTCCTGCGAGGCGTCCACCGGCACCGCGGCGGGGAAACGGTAAGCGCTGTTGTCCAGCGTCAGGCCGCTGTCCGTAATGACACCGTACTGCGTCACTGCGTAGGCGTTGGCGGCATCGATGGCTGACTGCCGGTCTGCCGGAGCTGCGGGTTCGGGCGTGGTTCCGGCTCCGGTGCAGGCTCCGGTTCCACATACCCCGTCTTTGCGTGAACGGTCTCGGAGGGGATGTTCTCCGTAGATCCCTTGACCAGCTCAGTGGCCTGAACTGCTTGTGGGACATTTTCCGTTTGAGGAGCTTTTTCCTTTTGAGATTGCTCCTGCACCGCAACCGATGCCGTGTCCGGTTCCTGCACCGTTGTGACAGGTTCAGGCGTTGCTTGTGGCTGCTGGGCATCTTCCTGTACCACAGTCATCGGTGGCGGGGTGATCTCCGTTGAGTTGATCTCCACCTGTCCGCAGGCAGTGAGGAGCAGCAGCGCACCGGCTGCCAGTAGTGTGATCTTCTTCATTTGTACGTTCTCCTTTCGTTTTGGTAGCACAAACAACTACCACACAACTTTCTACAAGTCAACGAGAAAAGATTTATCTGATCAACAACCTGAAAATTTTATCCCCCGGGGAGGCTTACGGAGCGGTACAAATTCTTGTAAAATACAGAGGATAAATAGTGAAAGATAAGCGCAAAGAAAAATAAGAAAAGCATGAGCCACGAAAGAAATACGAAGAAACGGTATGTGTTCAATGTGCCGGGAACAGGCATGACGATTCCTGCCACGCTGATCTGCGGCAATGAGTTGGGACAGGCCATCACGATTTCCGCAGGCGTACACAGCCGCGAGTACATCGGAATAGAGGCGCTGATTCGCTTGGCGCAGGAGCTGACACCGGACACAGTACGAGGGACGATTTTGCTGTTGCACTGCTGCAATTATGATGGTTTCATCTCGCGCAGTGCGGATGTTGTTCCCCATGATGGCAAAAACCTGAACAGAGAGTTTCCCGGAAGTGTGGACGGAACGCAGACGCAGAAACTCGCCGCTTTTTTGGAAACAGAGATCATTCTCAATACGGACTATCTGGTGGACTTACACTCCGGCGGTTTCTGTGAAGCGTTGATCCCGCATGTATACTATCATGGCGCGGCCAAGCCGGAAGTCTGTGCGGCATCCCGCCGCATTGCGGATCTGACCAGCGTAAAGTATCTTGTTTGCTCTAAAGCAAAAAACGGATTTTACAGCCATGCTGGACAATGCGGGGTTCCCGCTATCATTTTGGAGCGTGGCGGCTGTGGGATGATTGCGGAGGACGAGGTTCTGGCGGACATCGCGGATGTGAAGAATATTCTTCAGGGACTTGATTTTCTGAAAGATGCCCCGGCTTTATCGTATTCTCACACAATGGTGCAAAATGGCCGATATCTGGATGCACCGGAAAGCGGCTGCTGGTATCCGCGAAAGCAACCCGGAGACCTGATCCAGAAAGGTGATCTCTTAGGCGAGATCCGGAGTATTTATAGTGAGCCCCTTTGTTCTGTTATCGCAGAAGCGGATGGCGTGGTACTGTATCAAACAGCGTCCCTTGGAATCGAGACTGGGACACCTATGATCGCATACGGAGAATTGGAAAAGAAGGTATGAACATGATCTCAGCAATGGAACAGCGGGTTCGACACTACTGGACGCTTCGGTCGCATGACTTTGGCACAGTGCGAAAAAATGAACTTGGCAACGAAATGGGTCAAAAGTGGCTTCACGAGATCGAGCAACTGCTGCCTGTGGGCGAGAATCTTCGGATTCTGGATGTCGGTACAGGAACCGGCTTTTTTGCGGTACTGCTGGCGCAGGCAGGACATCAGGTGGAGGGCATCGACCTGACACCCGCCATGCTGGATGAGGCTCGAACGCTTGCCGCACAATGCGGTCTCGCTATTACATTCCGGGAGATGGACGCGCAGGCGCTTTCCTATGAGAACGGGAGCTTTGACGTGGTTCTCAGCCGCAACCTTACATGGACGCTCCCTGAACCAGAGAAAGCCTACCGGGAGTGGTTCCGTGTCTTGAAACCCGGTGGTGTGCTTTTGAATTTTGATGCGGAGTATGCCGCAAATGTACGTAGCCACAGCGAACAAAACTGTAAGGTTGCACCGGACAGTCCGTATGGACATATCGGCATGACCGATGCTTTGCAGCAGGAAAACGATGCGATCACCTTGAGCATGGATATTGGGCAGTTGCGTCCGGCGTGGGATATGCAAATTTTGCGCAGCATCGGCTTTTCCGACTGCCAAGCTGATCCAACCGTGGGACGGCGGATCCTTGGAGAACTGGATCTGACGCACGCGCCGATGTTCGGTATACTGGCGAAAAAATCATAACGTCGCAGGGAGAGAGGATAAAACATGAGACAGTTTGCGACTTACGAGGAAGAAAATATCCACTACTGGACGAACCGGGCATCCGGCTATTCCACGGTAAATCAGGAGGAACTGGCTTCCGACCAGAAGTCTGTCTGGCGTAGTGTGATCTCCAGCAGGATCTTTGCACGCTTTCCCAACAGGCGTCCGGAGGAAATCAAGGTGCTGGATGTCGGTACCGGTCCGGGCTTTTTTGCCATCATTCTGGCAGAGCTGGGTTATCAGGTCACGGCGGTGGATTATACCGCTTCCATGCTGCATGAGGCTCAACGCAACGCAGGTGCGCTTGCGGATAGAATCCGTTTCCAGCAGATGAATGCGGAGGAACTCAGCTTCCAGACCTCAACCTTTGACGTGCTGGTAACGAGGAATGTCACATGGAATCTGCGCAACCCGGAAAAAGCCTATGGACATTGGATGCGCGTTTTGAAGCCCGGCGGGGTGATCCTGAATTTTGACGCAAACTGGTACCGCTATCTGTGGGATGAAACCGCGCAGCTTGCCCATGCGAAAGACAGAGAAAATCTGAGTGCATCTGACGTGCGGGATGAAACCGCCGGAACAGATGTCTCCGCCATGGAGGCTATTGCGCTGCAGGCGCCGCTCTCCGCACATCAGCGTCCGGCATGGGATCTGCGGGTGCTGCGTGGCCTTGGGATGCAAGCGGCAGCGGATACGGAAATTTGGAAGCAGGTTTGGACGAGGGAGGAGCGTATCAACAACGCCTCCACGCCGATGTTTTTGGTAGAAGGGCAAAAAAGTCTGCTGCCCCAGTAAGGAGACGTTTTGAAAAAATATATTCTTAAACGGTTTTTGCAGCTGATCCCCGTACTTATCGGCATTACGTTTTTGTCTTTTGCCATGATGCGCATTGCAGGCAGCGACGCAATCACTGAGCTCTACGGCGACAAGGGGGCGGTGGCACAGGAGGTCATCGATGCCAAACGCGCCGAGCTTGGTCTCGATCAGCCGTTTTTAACGCAATATCTGGCATGGGTCGGCGGGATATTGACCGGAGACATGGGAATCAGCTATATCTCCGGACGCGATGTCTTCCAGACCTTTGTGTCCAAGCTTCCGGCGACGCTTCTTCTGACTGCTCTGGCAATTTGCGCGACGGTTATTATCTCCATCCCGCTGGGCGTTCTGGCGGCGGTACGGCACGATAGATTTACGGACTATTTCCTGCGCTTTTTCAGCTTTATTGGGAACTCTCTGCCCAACTTTTTTGTGGCACTGCTTCTCATGCAGGTGTTCTCCATTCACTGGAAGGTCTTTCCGGTGATCTCAAACGGTACTACTGTGCAGAGTGCCGTGCTGCCGACACTGACGCTGGCCATCGCTATGTCCGCCAAGTATATGCGTCAGGTACGTGCCACGGTTCTGGAGGAGCTGAACAAGGACTATGTGGAGGGTGCAAAAGCGCGTGGAATACGCGGACATGTGATCTTGTGGAAAAGCGTCTTGAAATCCTCTATGTTGACCATCATTACGCTGCTCGCGCTGTCTATCGGAAGCCTTCTTGGCGGCACGGCGATTATCGAAAGTATTTTCATGTGGGACGGTGTGGGCAAACTGGCCGTGGACGCCATTACCATGCGGGATTATCCGCTCATTCAGGCGTATGTGGTCTGGATGGCAATTATTTATGTGATGGTAAATCTGATCACCGACCTTCTTTACCATGCGCTTGATCCGAGAATCCGACTGGGGGTGAGTGAGGCATGAGCCAGCCAACCATCCGAAAGCAGCGGATCCGGCGCAGCAGCGTCAAAACACGTCTGATCGTATTTGGTACGCTTGCCGTGCTGCTGCTTCTGTTCTCGATTTTTTCAGAGTATCTTACTCCCTATGATCCCTATTTGCAGGATCTGAGCATTGCGAAAGCGCCTCCCTCGGCAGAGCATCTGCTGGGAACTGATCGCTATGGCAGGGACATGCTTTCCCGCGTTATTGTAGGCAGTCGGGCCAGCATATTTTCCACGCTTCTGCTGGTAGTGGTCATTACCGTGCTGGGAACGGTTGTCGGCGTATTCTGCGGCTGGCATGGCCGGTGGATGGACACCGTACTCATGCGCATATCCGATATGTTTCTGGCGTTTCCCGGTCTGGTGTTCGCACTGGCGGTTGCCGGCTCTTTAGGCGGCGGACTGCAAAACGCGATCATCGCGCTGGCGGCGATCTCGTGGCCGAAATATGCCCGCATTGCCCGCAGCCAGACGCTTGCGCAGAAGGAAACTGTCTGGATGAAAGCGGCAAAGCTATCGGGGAGCAGCACTGCAAAACTCATTTTCAAGCATATTCTGCCGAACATCATCGGCCCCATTTTGGTAACGGCGATGCTGGATATCGGTACGATGATGATGGAACTGGCGGCGTTGAGCTTCCTTGGACTTGGCGCAAAGCCGCCTACGGCTGAATGGGGCAGTATGATGAGCGATACACGCAGCTTGATGACCACCTCGCCGTGGATCACATTTTCTCCAGGCATTGCGATTTTTGTCTCCGTCATGATCTTCAACCTGCTGGGCGATACAATTCGGGACTATGCTGACCCCAGAAGCCGTGGGAGGTGAGCCGATGGAGGAATTACTGCGATATGAACATGTAGACATTTCTTACAATGGCATCCCAGCCGTGCAGGATGTGAGCTTTACGTTGGGCCGGGGAGAGATCCTCGGCATCGTTGGAGAGAGCGGCTGCGGAAAATCCACACTTCTGAAAGCTGCCATGGGACTGCTTGGCAGCAGCGACGTCGTGACACGCGGCGATATTTGGTATCAGGGAAAGAATCTTCCCGATTTGCCCGAAAAGGAACTCAGAAAGCTGAACGGCCCGGAGCTTGGGATGATCTTTCAGAGCGCAGGAAGCTCCTTTTGCCCCATCCGCACAGTGGGCGCACAGATGTATGAAATGATGGCAGAGCATGGCTCTGTGACAAAAAAAGAATTTCTGCGTCGGGCGATCGAACTGTTGGGCAAGCTTGGCTTTGAAGATGAGAGGCGTATTTTGGACAGCTATCCCTTTGAGTTGTCCGGTGGGATGCAGCAGCGTGTTGGCATTGCGGCGGCGATGCTGCTGAACCCCAGCGTTTTATTTGCTGATGAACCGACAGCCGCGCTGGATGTTTCGGTACAGAAACAGGTGCTGGAAGAACTGTCTCTGCTGCGCAAGACCTATGGTACGGCGATTGTACTTGTTGCGCACAATATCGGCGTTATCGGCGCAATGACAGATCGGGTACTGGTCATGCAGGACGGAAAGACTGTCGAATACGGCGAAACGCCGGATGTCCTGCAAAATCCGCAGGCAGACTATACCCGCAAACTGTTGGCGGCTGTACCAAAGCTGAGGAGGTCGTGAGATGGAACCGATCCTGCGTGTTGAAAATCTGACAAAGACCTTTTCCCGCAGCGGACAGAGCGACCTGACCGCCGTGAACGGCATCAGCTTTGACCTTTGGCCCGGAGAGTGCCTTGGTATCATTGGCGAGAGCGGCAGCGGAAAAACCACCGCAGTGAATCTTATCACGCGGCTTCTGGATGTGACCGATGGCAAAATTTTTCTGGCTGGCGAAGACATTACATGGAAAACAGGAGAGGCGCTCCGCGCAGTCTACCAGAAGATACAGATGGTGTTTCAGACGCCGACAGACTCATTTGATCCGCGCCGCACATTAGGCGATGGCATTGGCGAGAGTCTAAGAAACAGCGGCATGACAAGACGGGAAACAAACTTGGAAGTGGCACACCTTTTGGAGCGATGCGGGCTGCCCGCCGGTTTTGCAGGCCGCTATCCCCATGAGGTCAGCGGCGGACAGTGCCAGCGTGCGGCGATCGCCCGCGCCCTCGCCGTAAAGCCGAAGGTTCTGATTTGCGATGAAGCAACCTCCGCACTGGATGTGACGGTTCAAAAAGAAATATTGGAGCTGCTGAATGAACTTCGCTGTGAACAGGGTACGGCACTTTCCATCCTGTTCATCTGTCATGATATTTCTTTGGTGCAGCAGTTCTGTGATCGTGTGCTGGTCATGTACCACGGGGATATTGTCGAGCAGGGTTCACCGGATGAGGTGATCTGCCATCCGCAGGACGAATACACAAAGCGGCTGATCGACAGTGTCCTGTAAGAAATACAGTTGAGCGACCGACCTGATCGGAAAATATACCTGAATGGAAAGGAAACAGAAAAAGAATGAAAAGAGTAGTATCCCTCCTGCTGATCGTATGCCTTGCGATCACATTGTTGGCCGGATGCGGCGGCAGTGATCAGCCGAATAACGAACCGGCTGATACCAAGAAAACCATGGTCATCGGTGATACGACATTCAATTCAGAAAACTGGGAAGAAACCGTTGACCCTCATCGCACCTATAACGGTTGGGCCTGCATCCGCTACGGCATCGGTGAAACGCTGGTACACTATACCGACAGCATGGAGCTTGAACCGTGGCTGGCGAAATCGTGGGAAAACGACGGTGATCTGATCTGGACGATCACGCTTCAGGATAACGTCACCTTCTCCAGTGGCCGGAAAATGGATGCAGAGGCTGTAAAGCAGTGCTTCGAGCATATGCTGGAAAACCATGACCGTGCGCCCGGCGATACTAAGATCGCGGATATGCAGGCGGACGGACAGGTTCTGACCATCACCACAAGTGAGCCGAATCCGGCGCTTATGAACTATCTGGGCGATCCTTACGGCTGCATTATTGATGTGGATGCCAGTGATTTTGACGCGGGTATCGTTGCCGGTACCGGCCCGTATATCGTTGTGGATATGGTTACGGATGACCATCTGACCTTGACGAAAAACGAAAACTACTGGAACGGTACGCCGAAGATCGACGAGTTGACCATCCGTACCCTTTCTAACGGTGATACCCTGTCGGCTGCCTTGCAGGCGGGAGATATTGACGCGGCTTACGGCATGGCATATGAGGCTTACCCCAACTTTGAAAACGACAACTATCAGTTCTCCAGCATTCAGACCTCCCGCGCATTTTTTGGCTCTATGAACATGACGAGCTCCATTATTCAGGATCCGGCTGTTCGTAAGGCCATTGCCATGGGCATTGACAAGCAGGGCTTCGTCACTGCGCTGCTGGATGGCCACGGTGTTCCCGGCAACGGTGCGTTCCCGGACGGCTTTGCGACCTTTGGCGGTGAGAATGTGACGACCGAAACCTACGACCCCGAAGGTGCGAAAGAAGTGCTGGAAACCGCTGGCTGGATCGACACAGACGGTGATGGTATCCGTGAAAAGGACGGCGTGAAGCTGACGATCCGCTGGCTGACCTATCCCAGCCGCCAGGAGCTGCCGCTGTTGGCTGAGTCCGCACAGGCAACGCTCAAGGACATCGGCATTGATGTGGACATCAACTGCACAGCCAACCGCCGCGAATTCCTCGCTGACATGACGAGTTGGGATATCTACGCTTCCGCAATGGTCACTGCCCCCTCTGGTGACCCCCAGTATTTCTTTACCTCCTGCTGCACGCCCGGTATGAGTTATAACTTCGGCGCATATGAAAATGCAGAGGTAAACGCTATGATCGCTGAACTGGCAACCGAGTTTGATACCGCCAAGCGCGGCGAGCTGGCAATTAAGCTTCAGCAGGCAATTCTGGACGATAACGCCTATGTATTCTGCTCTTTCCTCCAGATGAACATGATCTCCAAGAGCACCGTTACCGGCTACACCGCCCATGCCTGCGACTATTATCAGGTCACGGCTGATCTGGACATCAATAAGTGACCCTTTGTTGCAGCAGATCCGGTACGTTTCTAAAGAATAAAAACCCCAACAGCAGGCAGCAGCCCAAGTGGCGGCTGCCTGTTGCTTAACAAACGCCAAAAGCAGCAGGCTCTCCAGTGTTTCTGAAGAGCCTGCTGCTTTTGGATAACATAACAAGGTGGGTGGGATGCCAACCCCTCGACATCCCACCTGATAGTTGCTTGAGCGTATAAGCACCTGATCTAAGCGTAGTATAGCCGATCCATTTTCACATCACAAGCTGGGTAGGGGGATATAAATCTGTACAAATTTTGGGGGGAATTTTTGACAGGATTGCATCCCCCGCAGGGGCTTCCGAGGCAAGGCCGGTTCTGGTATACTTAACTCATCTGTAAATGATCCCAATCTTTACGAAATGGGCAACGGCGCACGCAGCCCTCATGCGTGCGCCGTTGCTTCTTTCTAAAAACAACTTTCCGTGGGAGTTCATGAAAAAATCATACAAGGAGGAACAGGACATGGAGCATACGCACGGCCACCCGCATACACACGAGCACAATCACACACATAGCAGTCAGTCCCTTGCGGGAAGAAATGCAGAGGAAACCAAAGCACTGCTGACTTACATGATCCATCATAATGAGCATCACGCAGAAGAACTGGCCGGACTGATCGACTCTTTGCCTCAGGAGGCCCGGAAGAAGATGTCTATCGCCATCGGCTCATTTAAAGCCGCCAACGTGGAGCTTCAGGCGGTGCTGGACTGTCTGTCATGACGGGTGCATGCTATGGAACCACATACACATCATCATGACCCGCAGGAGGTCAGACGACAGTTGAACCGTCTCTCACGCGTGATCGGACATCTGGAATATGTGAAACGGATGATCTCCCAAGATGAGGACTGCGCAGATGTGCTGGCACAGATCGCGGCAGCACGTTCGGCCCTGAACGGGCTGGGAAAGCAGATCATCAACGAACATATCACTCATTGTATTACACATGCGGTAGAGGATGGCGATACCGCCGCGATTGAAGAATTCCAGAAAGCCATCCAGAAATTTCTTTGAGGAGGAGCCACTGTGATCACGAAGGATTTTAACCCGTGGAAGAATTTCAACGACTTTGATCCAACAGAATTTGAGGGCCAGGGCAGCGAGCTGAAACAGTGGCCCATCAAGCTTTGGAAAGCGCCGATCGTATCACCCTATTACCATCGGGCGCATCTGCTGATCGCGGCAGATTGCAGCGCCTTTGCCTACCCTAATTTTCACAGAGCTTATGCCTGTGGAAAGGTTGTACTGACGTGCTGCACGGAATCTGATTTTGACATCATGACAAAACTCAGCGAAATACTGCTGCATAACGACGTGAAGAGCATAACCGTGGTAAAGACGGACAAGCCTTGCTGCACCGATTTGACAAGTGCTGTGATGCAGGCCGCCAAATCCAGCCATCTGCCTGTTCCGATTCAAGCTGCGACAGTATTCATTGACGCCGAAGATGTGGGGGAGTAATGGTTGGTCAAGCATAACTGGCCATTAAAATGATAGCGGCATGCACTTGCATGCCGCTATTTTCGCATCGGTTGCCCGTGGGCCACATTGTGTACCTATGAGGATGTAGCCGTCGGCGTCTTTTTTTATGCTTTTGCGCTCAGCTCCACTGCATGGCGCAGGAAGCTCAGGGGCGGCACAGGTTTGGGCAGCTGCATGGTAAACACCATCTGGGGCGTTTTCGGCTCATAAAGCGGCAGGCCGTCGCAGTCGGTCATCACCGGTGCGGTGATGGTAAAGGGGCGGGTATCGGGGCCCACCACCTCCAGCTGGTCACCGGCGGCGAACTTGTTCCGCAGGCTCAGCGTGGCGAGGCCGTTCTCGTCGCAGGCTGTCACCACGGCGCAGATCTGCCAGTCCCGTATGTACCGGGCGTTGTCGTAATACTGCCCCGGCTGGCCGTAGAAAAAGCCGGTGGAGTAGTGCCGGTGGCTGACGTGCTCCACCTCGTCCCGCCAGACGGGATCGATGGGCCGCCCCGCCGCGATATCGTCCAGCACGTGGCGGTAGGCTCCGGTGACGATGGCGGCATAGTAGCCGGATTTGGCCCGGCCCTCGATCTTCAGGCAGTCCACCCCGGCGTCCATCAGATCGTCCAAATGGTCGATCATGCACATGTCCCGGGAGTTCATGATATAGGTGCCCTTCTCGTCCTCGAACACCGGGAAATACTCGCCGGGGCGCTTTTCCTCCATCAGGGCGTACTGATAGCGGCAGGGCTGGGCGCACTGGCCCCGGTTGGCGTCCCGGCCCGTCATGTAGTTGCTCAGCAGGCACCGTCCCGAGTAGCTGACGCACATGGCCCCGTGGCAGAAGGTCTCGATCTCCAGCTCCTTGGGGGTCTTGGCCCGGATGGTGCGGATCTCGTCCAGACTCAGCTCACGGGCCAGCACCACGCGGGTAGCGCCCAAGTCGTACCACGCTGTAGCGGAAGCATAGTTGGCGATAGACTGCTGGGTGCTGATGTGCCGCTGGCAGCGGGGCGCGTACCTCCCCGCCAGCGTGAACGCGCCCAGATCCGCCAGGATCAGGGCGTCCACCCCCACGTCGTTCAGCCGCTCCAGATGGGCAGGCAGCTGCTCCACCTCGCCGCTGCGGGGCATGGTGTTGACGGTGACGTGTACCTTTACGCCCCGGTCGTGGGCATATTTTACGGCGCGGGGCAGCTCCTCGTCGGTAAAATTACCGGCGAAGGAGCGCATACCGAACGCGGTGCCCGCAAGGTACACCGCGTCGGCGCCGTAAGCCACGGCCATTTTCAGTTTTTCCCAGTCCCCGGCGGGGGACAGCAATTCAGGCTTTTTTCGTTCCATCAGTCAGGCTGGTACATGTCGCTGTTGATAAAGGCGAGATGCTCGTTATAGGTCTTGAAGAAATGGTTCACGCCATCCTTACCGGCGGCGAAGTAGAAATACTCGGTGTCGTTGGGGTAGATGGCCGCCTTGATGGACTCCATACCGGGGCAGCAGATGGGGCCGGCAGGCAGACCGGGATACTTATAGGTGTTATAGGGGCTGTCCAGATCCTTGTCAAAGGCGGTCTTGTCCTTCCCCTCCAGCGACAGGGCATAGTAGATGGTGGTATCCAGCTGCAAATAGCCGTAGGTCTCCCGGTCGGTGGTCTCCAGACGGTTATAGAGGACGGAGGCGATGTTCTTCCGCTCCGTCTCATCGCCGATGCCCTCCTTTTCGATGATGGAGGCGATGGTGACGATATCGTGCAGGGAGTAGCCGCTGGCGTTGATATCCGCCATCATGTCGTCGTCAAACTGGGTGACGAAGTTGGTCAGCATGGTGTCGATGTCGTACACGGCGGTCTTTTCCGGGTCAAAGGCCTGAGTGGTGGGGAACAGGAAGCCCTCCATGCGGTTCACCTTGCCCAGCATGTCGTCCTTCAGGAAGCTGTAGCTCTGGAACTCGAAGTTGGCGCAGGCATCCTCCAGCTCCTCGCGAGTGGAAATACCGGCCTCTACCATGATATCAATGATCTCGTTGACGGTCTTGCCCTCAGGGATGACCACCTCGATCCAGCCGTCCTTGTTAACCTTGTCGGCCTCATAGTCGTGCATGTTCTGGATCAGGCTGCGGTAGTCCATATCGCTGTTCAGCTTATACTCGCCGGGGTCGATGGTGCTCTTTGCATGGAAGAACAGGCCGCAGAACTTGAAGAAGCCGCGGTAGTTGATCAATCCCGCGTCCTTCAGCTTTTTGGCTACGTCGCCCACGCTGTCGTCCTTGTCCACGGTGATCTTGACCTCCACATAGTCCTTGTTCAGCGAGCACAGGTCGTTGAACAGCAGCCAGCCGATACCCGCCAGCAGGCAGGAGCCCAGCACCACGCAGGCCAGATACAGCGCCAGACGCTGGTTGGCCCGCTTGCTTTTCTTCTTTTTCTTCTTGGGGCCGCCTGCCGCGCTCTGGCGGCGCACCTCCTCGGCGTTGTAGTAGGCGGTCTCGTAATCGTTGTTTCTATCGTTGGGCATAGTTGTTGATTCCTTTCTTGCGCCGTTGGCGGCATTACAGCAGGTCGCGGAGCTTGTCCAGCACCTCGGCATGGATCTCCTCGCGGCTGCGCATCACGCCGTCTCTGGCGCAGTCGACCCGCGTCCAGCCGCAGTATTCCGTCACAAAGGCGGCGTTCTCCCGGCAGCGGCGCAGGTATTCCTCGTCCTGCTCATGTACGTCGGCGGTGGTGTGGGTGGCCTGCTCCCGTTGGCGCATCATCTGCGCACTCAGCTCCGTGGGCAGGTCGAGATACAGCACCCGTGTGGGACGGGGCAGCTCCAGCAGGTCATACTCGAAGTGGAACAGCCAGTCCAGAAATGGCCTGCGTTCCGCCTCGGGCAGCTTGGAGGTCTGGTGCACCGCGTTGGAGGTGGTGTACCGGTCGGCGATCAGCAGCCCGCCCTGCCGGTAGTATTCGCCCCAGTCCTGCTTATAGGAGGCGTAGCGATCCACCGCGTAGAAGGTGGACGCGGCGTAGGCGTTCACATCATCGGGATGGCTGCCAAACGCGCCGCCCAGATACAGCCGGATCAGTGCCGAGGATTCCTCACTGTACCGGGGGAAGGACAGGCGGCGGAACGGAACGCCCCGCTCCGTCAGCGTCCGGCACAGAAGCTCGGTCTGTGTGGCCTTTCCGGAACCGTCGGTTCCCTCAAAAACGATCAGCTTTCCCATAGATGTCCTCTCTTTCGCGGTGGTCATACAGGAGAAGTATACCACCATTCTACCCATTTGTAAAGAAAACATCACCAACCGCGGCAGGAAAATGGAAAAGAGACGGCGCACCGCGCAGGCCGTCTCTTTTTCTTCACTTCATCTGGTATGTCCCGTCGGCAGCAATCTCCAGCGTCATGCCGAAGAACGCCCGCAGCGCCCGCACCATGTAGGCCGTGTCTGCCGCGCCAGCCGTCTCAAAGCAGGAGTGCATGGCCAGCTGGGCAAGACCGATATCCACCGTGTTCAGCGATACCTGCGTGTTGGCGATGCTGCCCAGGGTGGAGCCGCCCGCCATATCCGGCCGGTTGGCGTACCGCTGGAAGGGCACGCCTGCCCTTTCGCACACCGTCTGAAACAGCGCCGCCGACACCGCGTCGGTGGTGTAGCGCTGGCTGGCGTTATACTTGATGACCACGCCGCCGTTCATCCGCACGGCGTGGTTCTTGTCGGCGTATTCCGGGTGGTTCGGGTGGACGCCGTGGGCGTTGTCCGCCGAGACAAGGAAGCTCTGCGCAAGCATACGCAGATACCCTTCCTCGTTCAGCCCCAGCGCAAGCGCAATGCGCCGGAGCGTATCGGAGAGCAGGCTCGACGCCGCGCCCTGCTTCGTCTCGCTGCCGACCTCTTCGTTGTCGAACGCGCAGAAGACCGGCACGCTGCCGGAGGCATCCGCTGCCAGAAAGCCCTCAAGCAGGCCGAACACGCAGCTGAGATCGTCCAGCCGGGGGGCGAGAATGAACTCGTTTTTCGCGCCGAAGCACGTGCCGCGCATACGGACGTACAGGCTCAGATCCTCGCCGAGCACGTCGTCTTCCTGCACGCCCGCAGCCTCGGCCACGACGCTGCGGAAGCTGCCGGAGGCCGCCTGCATCCCGTAGAGCGGGAGCGTGTCGACATTCGCCATGAACTTGAAGCCGTCGTTCGCGGCGCGGTTCATATGGATGGCGACGGAGGGGATCACGGCAAGATCGCGGC
>OIYS01000978.1_pt1 | contig 16405 bp, 18 predicted proteins | sample 1588271 | NCBI WGS metagenome assembly OIYS01 (sample SAMN03283286) | human gut metagenome | biome: human-associated habitat; material: feces | host: Homo sapiens | place: Peru | collected 2012
TTTTAGAACAATTTTTAACAAGTGAACAATATGATAAAAATGTTAAAACAAAACCAAATACCAATGACTTAGTAGAATTTGCTATTAAACTTCCAGGAAAAAATGACAACGAATTTGTATGGCTCCCAGTTGATTCAAAATTTCCAATTGAAGATTATTCAAGGCTTGTAGACGCTCAAGACGTAGGAGATGTAACACTTATAAATGAATGTAGAAAAAGACTTGAAAATTCTGTAAAATTATTTGCAAAGGATATTTATGATAAATACATTGAACCACCATTTACAACTGACTTTGGAATAATGTTTTTACCTACTGAAAGTTTATACTGTGAGGTTTTAAGAAATACAGGACTTTGCGAATTTATTGCACAAAAGTATAGAATAACTGTATCTGGTCCAACCACCTTTGTTGCTCTTCTTAATAGTTTACAAATGGGATTTAAATCTCTTGCTATTGAAAAACGAACAAGCGAAGTTTGGCAGCTTCTTGGAATGGTCAGAAGTGAATTTACTAAATTTGGTGACCTACTTGATAAAACTAATAAGAAACTTCTCGAAATATCCTCTACTATGGAACTTGCATCAAGAAAATCTAGAACAATTGAAAGAAAGCTAAAAAAAGTGGAAGCACTTCCTATAGCAAATGAAGATGAGTTTTATGGAAATGAAATTAAGGATGTAATACAAATAGATAATTGATATATACTAATACTAGGAGTGTATTTCCTAGTTTTTTTTATTATGTATACCTTTTCTTTACATTTAAATTAATTTATGCTACAATATCATTGTTAAATTCATGTACATATATGAATTTTAAAGGAGGAGATTTAATGTCAAATTTAAAAGCGGTTATACTAGCAGCGGGAAAAGGAACAAGAATGAAATCAGAACTTCCAAAAGTTCTACATAAAATATATGATAGATGTGCCATTGATTATGTATGTGATGCTTGTGAAGGAGCTGGAATTAATGATATAAACATAGTGGTCGGCCATAAGGCTGATCAAGTAATTGAACATGTCAAAAAAAGAAATAATCATATAAAATTTTGTTTTCAAGAATTACAACTTGGAACTGGTCATGCAGTAATGCAGGCTAAAAATAATATAAATGACAATGACTTGGTACTTGTTATAAATGGAGATCAACCACTTATATCTTCTAAAACGATTAACTCTATGATTTCTTTTTGTGAACAAGGAAATTATGGAGGAGTAGTACTTTCTGGAATAGTCGACCATCCAGGTTCACTTGGCCGTGTTATACGCGATAGCAAAGGTAATTTAGAAAGAATTGTTGAGAGAAAAGATTGTAATGAAGATGAAGAAAGAGTAAAGGAAGTAAATATTGGTGTATATTGTTTTAAGGGCAAACTCCTAAAAGATTCTTTTGATAAACTTGATGACAATAATGCACAAAATGAATACTATATTACAGACATACCTGTACATATAAAAAAAGCAGGATTTAATTTTGGAGTTTGTACTATTGCTGATATGTCAGAATTTCAAGGTATAAATTCTCGCGAAGAATTATCTCTTGCTACTTGTACTTTGCTTAACAAAACAAGAAAATTACACATGGCAAACGGTGTTACTTTAATTGATCCTTCTAATACATACATTAGTATAGATGCTAAGATTGGTAAAGATACAATTATATATCCAGGAACTAATATACAAGGTGAAACAGTTATCGGAGAAAATTGTATTATCGGGCCAAACTCTCATATAATATCATCAAAAATTGGAAATAATGTAACTGTTGAAACTAGTAAAGTTACGGAAAGTTCTATTTCTGACAATTGTAAAATAGGTCCCTTTGCACATATACGTCCTAAATGTGATATTGCAAATAATTGTAAAGTTGGAAGTTTTGCAGAAACTAAAAATGTTACTGTAGGAGAAAATACAAAAATTCCTCATTTAATTTATACAGGAGATGCAACAATAGGTAAAAATGTTGAAATTGCATGTGGTGTTATTACTGCCAATATGAATACAAAATGGGAAAAAAATAGAACAGAAATCAAGGATGGTGCCTTTGTAGGGTGTAACTCTACCCTAATTGCTCCTATTACTGTTGGAAAAGATGCTGTCGTCGGTGCTGGATCTGTTATAACGAAAAATGTACCAGATAGAGCTCTTGCCTTAGAAAGAAGTAATGAAATAGTAAAAGAAAATTATAATAACTTTTAAAGTTAATAATAAGAATTTATAGTTAAGTCGATTTGTTACTATTCAGACTATAGTTAACTAAAAAACATAAAATTAATCTTTATTAGCAATATAATAATAAATTTAATATTTTGTTTTTAAATAATTAAAAATAATTATTTAAAAGTACCTTATATATCAACTTTTTAATATAATTATTTGATTTTTCTGGTCTGAATAGTAACCAAAATTTAGTCATTACCCAACCACGCAAATGGATTGGTGAGTTTTCTGCACACTTTAAGTGCAATCCTTTAAAATTCTAATTCATAGTTCAACCAAAGGCCCAAAAACTTTTTGAACTATAAATTTCTAATTTCCTCTAATGAGTATATTAAAAATATTTTATCATATTTTTATTTAGTTATAGAATAAATTAAAATGTTTCCTTTAATATATATTTTTTTTTTAAATTCATACTCCGTATGCTTTATTACCATGCCATAAAAATTATGACATGGTAATTTCTATATTATACTTAAAATCAATTTTTCCTTTTCATATAATATAAAATATAATTTATATATATTTATTCTCCATCCTCACTAGTAACTGGAACTTCATTTAAGGAATCACTAATTGTAGAATATCCAGGTAAAATGGCATTCAAAATTTCTTCATTATCACAAGATATTTTCCATTTTCCATTTTCTTTTTTCAAATTAAGTGTTACTGCATTTGTAACTTCTTGAACATCTTCTGAATTATATTGTTTTTCAAGAGCCTCAATTAAATTATTTTCAATTTCCTTTTCATCCTTATTACCAAAAGCACTAGAAAAAGCAATTGAAAATGCATCATACATATAATTTGTAATTACTGCTTTTAAATCTTTATTAGTAACATTTAACTTCAATTCACATTCATTCAATTTTGTTTTTGATGATACAACATCATATTTTAAATTTTTCACAACAATTTTTAAAGTTTCAGTACTTTCATCTGCACTAGAATCTGTATTATCTGATGATTTCTCCTCATCAATAGAAATGTATTTTTTCATTTCTTCAATATTTCCATCTTTTATTGCATTAAACATATCATCAACAGTTTTTACGGCACTTACTTTTGTAAAGTGAATAATTGAAAAATATCCACCTACACCAAGCAAAACAATTCCTAATACTATGGCTAGTATAATTAAAACTTTTTTCATATATATTCCTCCTTAAATAATTATACTATAATAATATACCACATTTCTACATCTTTCTACAAGTGTTTTCTAAATTTTATTTATATCTGATCGTTTTTAGTAATATGTACTGTTCCCTTTGGATGGTGGGGTGGTGCATAAATAGAATATAATTTTAGTGGCTTATTACCTGTATTATATACATTATGCCATGTTCCCGCTGGAATTACAATTGCATAATCATCATTAACCTTTTTTTCAAATTCTAATTTATCTTTATCCTTACCCATTTTAACTATACCATTGCCAGATTCTATTCTTAAAAATTGATCTGTATCTTCGTGAATTTCAAGTCCAATATTCTCACCAGGATTTATACACATTAGTGTAACCTGCAAATATTTTCCTGTCCATATTGCCCTCCTAAACACGTTATTTTCCTTTGTCACTTCTTCTATGTCTACAACATATGGTTCCCCTCCATGGTCTTTTATATTACTTTTTCTACTGTATTTATTATTATAATAATCTATATTACTTTCTAAAAAATAAAAAGAGTTTTCATCATCTAAATAGTTTGACATTTTTTCACTTCCTTTCATATATTAATATATGAAAAGATAAGAAATTTGTTAAAAATATAAAAAAGACAAGCCACATTGTAGCTTGCCTAGGTTTCACAGTTTTTATATGGTGGGCAGGGATGGATTCGAACCATCGTAGGCGGAAGCCAACAGATTTACAGTCTGCCCCCTTTAACCACTCGGGCACCTACCCAAATATTATATATAAAAGTGGTGGGCCTTCAGGGATTCGAACCCCGGACCATCCGGTTATGAGCCGGGTGCTCTGACCAACTGAGCTAAAGGCCCACTTCTGTGGAACAAATATATTATAATAGAAATATTAAAGAAAGTCAATAGTTTATTAATAAAAAAAATATATTTTTTTCTAAAAATACTAGGTTACTTCTGTAACCTAGTAATGACTATAATTTATCACTTAAGTGTGTAATATTTCCTGCACCAATTGTAAGTATAATATCTCCAGGTTTCATATTTTCTTTTAGGTATTTTCTTATTTCATCAAATGTTGGCAAATATATTGCATTTACTTTATTACTAATTAATTTTTCCACTAAATCTTTTGATGATATAGTTCCATCATCTTTTTCTCTTGCAGCATATATATCAGCAATTATTGCTATATCAGCATCAGAAAATGCAGTAGCAAAATCATTCAATAACTCCTTTGTTCTTGAAAATGTATGTGGCTGAAAAACTGCTATAATTCTTTTATGCTCTTTTTGCTTAGCAGCAGCAAGTGTTGATTTTATTTCAGTTGGATGATGTGCATAATCATCATAAACAAGTATATTATTTTCAATTTCCTTCTTAAATTCAAACCTTCTTTTTGCACCTGAAAATTCATTTAGACTTTTTTGCATTTTCTTAAATGAAATGCCATGTGCAAATGAAGTAGTAATTGCGGCAAGGGCATCATAAACATTATGAATTCCTGGAACAGTTAAATAAAATTTATATGTACTATTTGTTTTAGCATTTGATACCTCAAAAGAATAGAAACCTTTAATGTTACAAGAAATATTTTTGGCATATATAGTAGCTGTTGGATCACCAATTGAAAATGTATACATCTTAACTTGTTTTTCAGAAAGTTCATCACTAAGTTCATTTACTACATCCCTACAATTCATATCATCCTTATTTATTACTAATATACCATTTTTAGGTAACATTAAAATGAATTTTTTAAATGATTCTTTTATTTCTTCTATTCCTGAAAAATAATCAAGATGATCTTCATCAATATTCAAAACAGTAGCTGTTTGATGTGGAAAGTTAAGAAAACTATCTACATATTCACAAGACTCTAATATAAAATAATTAGAATCCCCTATTCTATAATTTAAGTTTCCTAGCTTTTTAAATTTCCCTCCAACTTGAACATTTGGGTCAAGACCTGCATCCATAAATATAGAAGATACCATAGAAGTTGTCGTTGTTTTTCCATGTGTACCGCATATACATATAGGTGTTTTATAACTATTAAGAAGTATACCTAGAAATTTTGCTCTTTCATATATTGGTTTATTTAAAGCTTTTGCACGAACAAATTCAGGATCATGCTGATTTATTGCTGAAGTATATACAATTATATCTGCATCTTTTACAAGCTCAGCGTTTGAACCAATAAATACGGGAATACCATTTTTTATTAATATTTCAATCATATCTCCTTCATTTTTATCAGAACCAGTGACTTCATATCCTGCCTTCTGTAATATAATAGCAATGCCACTCATACTTACGCCACCAATTCCAATCATATGAATTTTTTTTATATTTTCTAAGCCTTTAAATTTCTTTATCATTTTTCTCACACCTTCATCTAAATAACCATTATATTATACTCTAAAAAATCATATTAGTCAATTTTTAATTCTAATTTTGTCTAAACGTGTCAAATACACATATACATTATTGAAGCATAAATTAATTTGTTATATAATGTTTTTATTCGGAGGATAGTATAAATGATTGTTGAAAAATTTGGAATTTTGTTTATTTCCATTATTTTAATTATATTGTTATGTCTTAAATATATAAAAAGATATAATCCCATTAACCTATTTATTATTCCCATTACATCTTTTATAGATGCAATATATGCATATATTAGCATATATAATATATATGTATATTGGTATATAACACTTACAATTTATATTTTCACTATTATTATTCCACTTTTTTTCGTTATATTACAATATAATAACATTATACTAAAAAAACAAATTATATATTACTTTATGAAACATTTATTTAATTCTAAAGAATATGATAAAGTAATAAAATATATAACAAAATTGGTAAACATTTATGGAAGAACAAATGAATATATGTATATATTAGGTCAATGCTACAAAAATAAAAATGATTATATAAATGCAAGGGATTCTTTTGCATTTGCTATAGAATTAAATCCAAATGATTACTTATCCTGTTATGAATTTGGATTAATTCTTGATGAAACTAACAAAAAAGAAGTTGCATGTGCAATGTTTAATAAGGCAATAAAGCTTTGTCCAAATTTTTATGAAGCTTATGAGGCACTAGGTATATCTTTGACTAGTCAGGGTGAATTTGAAAAGGCTATCCATATTTATAGGAAGACTTTAAAAAAATTCAATAAATCTTATGAGTTATACTACAATATCGGTATGCTTGAATCAGAAATGGGAGATTATGAAAAAGCTATAGATGATTTTAAAAAATGTGTTGAATTAAAGCCAAATTTATTTATGGCTTACCATAATATTGGTAAACTTTGTTTAGCTTTAAACAAATATGATGAGGCTATTAATGCATATAAAAAAATTACAAATTCTACCATATATGGAGCAAAAGCATACTTTAGACTTGCAACAATCTTTGCAAGAAAAAAAGAATATGAAAAATCTATGGCAAATTTAGAATATGCTATTGAGCTTGATAGTTCATTTATTGATGAAATTAATTCAGAGTATTGCTTTAATAATATGAAAGATGAAATTAATGAATTTCTGGCAAGGAGAAGTCTAATACTTGAAAGAAAAAAAGTAAGACGCAACTTATTTATTAAAAAGTTTACACTTTCCAAAAAAGCTGAAGAAATGAATATTAAAATTAGTTAACCCTCTTTTTTGAGGGATTTTTTTTAAAAACATTGCAAAGTATTATTTTTTATGATATACTAATTGCTGTATAAAGAATGCCGAAATGGTGGAATTGGCAGACGCGCCAGACTCAAAATCTGGTGGTAGCAATACCGTGTGGGTTCAAGTCCCACTTTCGGCACCAACGACATATCTATTTGAACTTTTAGTACATCCAGATGATATGAAACCAATCAGAGAAATCTGGTTGATTTTTTATTTGTAAAAAAAAGAGAGCATTAGTAATATCTAGGGAGGTTATCCTATGGCTAAATGGATTAAATTATTCGATAATCAATATTTAGGATTTTAGATATTAGGAATAGTATTATTTGCAATGCAAGAAATTCCATATATGATTATGCCATTTTTAAAACTAAAAAGTAATCCTATTATGAATATGATGGAAACATCTGTAGCATTAGATATTTTAGAAAAGATACTAGGTTCTCTTTGCATAATATTAATGATATTTATTGTAAATAAGGAAACAAGCTTTTTTGATATAGGTACAGGAATACAAAAAATAGCATTTATATCTATAATTGCAGTTTTAATACTTAATTTTTTTGGATGGATACTATATTTTAAAGGATGTCAATCTATTCCTATAATGATGTTTTTTATAGTTTTCTTGCCACCACTTTATTATATATTTATTGGAGTATGGAGAAAAAACTAGGTACTAGTATGTACTGGAGTTGCATTCCTTTTAGTACATTCCACACATGTATATAAAAATTTGATTAGTAAATAAATTTTAGTAAAAAATTACAATTCATATAATTAAAGCATAAAAAGTAACTTTAAAAAAATCCAAGGAGAAAATGAGTGAAAATTTTCACTCATTTTTTTTAGAACAATTTGCCCCACAGAATTTCGAAAAAAATTAGAATTAGATTTACAAACAATTTTGATACAATCATTTTATATTTGTTTTAATCATTATGAGAAACAAAAAAGTTCTAAATAACTATCTTGTGACACTAACAAAACAACAAGGTATAAAACTATGAATTATATCATAGCTTTATACCTTGTTATAATTAAACATTAAACCTAAATACTATAACATCACCATCTTTTACAATGTACTCTTTTCCTTCAAGTCTAACTAGGCCTTTTTCTTTTAAAGCATTCATTGAACCATATTCTTTTAAATCATCAAAGGATACTACTTCTGCTTTTATAAATCCTCTTTCAAAATCTGTATGAATTTTTCCTGCAGCCCCAGGTGCTTTAGTTCCATTTCTTATAGTCCAAGCTCTTGTTTCATCCTTTCCACAAGTTAAAAAAGATATTAATCCAAGTAAACTATAGCTTGCTTTTATAAGTTTATCTAATCCTGACTCATCAATCTCATAATCCTTCATAAGTTCAAGTCTATCTTCTTCATCTAAAGTAGATAAATCTTCCTCAAGTTTTGCACATAAAGTCACAACTTTAGCATTTTCAGATTTAGCATATTCCTTTACCCTTTGAACATACTTATCTTCTTCCATTGTAGAGATTTGATTTTCAGATACATTAGCAACATATATTACAGGTTTTATAGTAAGTAAATATATATCTTTTAAAACCTCTCTTTCATCTTCTGTCATTTCCATAGTTCTAACAGGTTTTCCATTTTCTAAATGCTCTTTTACTCTGTGTAAAAATTCATTATCAATTTTTGCCTTTTTATCACCGCTTTTTAATAATTTAGAAACTCTATCAATTTTTTTATTTATAGATTCTATATCAGCAAAAATAAGTTCTAGATTAATTGTTTCTATATCTGAAATTGGATCTACATTTCCATTTACATGAACAATTTTATCGTCCTCAAAGCACCTTACAACTTCAGCTATAGCATCAGTTTCTCTAATGTGTGATAAGAATTTATTTCCAAGCCCCTCTCCTTTCGATGCACCTTTAACTAATCCTGCAATATCTACAAATTCTATTGTAGCATAAGTTGTTTTGCTTGAATCATACATCTTAGATAAAAAATCTACTCTTTGGTCTGGTACTGTTACCATACCAACATTAGGTTCAATTGTACAGAAAGGATAATTAGCACATTCTGCTCCTGCCTTAGTTATAGCGTTAAAAAGTGTACTCTTTCCTACATTTGGTAATCCTACTATTCCTATTTTCAAATTAAACACTTCCTTTTTACTTTATTATTATACCAAAACAACTATGTATAAGTCAAGAAAAATATATTAACCAAAATTGTAAGACAAGCATAATATATAATAGGTGATTTAATGTTAGATATTTCCAAAAGATTTATTGATATTAGTGAAACTACCAGACCTGGAGATAAAATTGATAAAATATTTAAAACAATACTTTACCATGCTCCTCTAAAAAATGAAGGCGCAATAAAAAACAGAAACTATATAAATAATTTAAAGAATCAAGATGATATATTTTGTTCATATCACTACATAATTGACTTTAACGGCAAAATAATCAACATTATACCTGAAGATGAAATTTCATTACATACTAATATATTAAATGTTGATATGCACAGCATAAGTATTTGCATATGTTATAATAATTCTACTAAAATTTCAACGGCTAGTATTACTTCATTAAGAAAACTTGCACTTTATTTAACAAAAAAATACTCTCTTGTTCCATCATCCGATTTAATAAGATGTTATGATATCATTAACAAAAGATCCCCTATATTTTTTGTTGATACTCCATATTATTTTATGGACTTTAAAGATGATTTAAAAAATAGAGAATAAACTACTTAGTTTTTTTCTCTATTTCTTTTACTTTTAATTTTTGCTCATCCGTATTAGTCCAATGATCAAATCTAGGAACAAAATCATAGCCAGAGTCTTTTAATATTTTTTTATCTTTTCTTTCAAGTGTTAAATCATTTGATAGATTTGTACAATCTTTATTTTTCTTCAATATAATCACCACAAATATTATTATCAATATTTATATGTTATATTCATTTAATTATTGTACTTCAAATTTTTCTTCTATAACATCTCCATTTTCATTTTCTACTAATATATTTATTCTTTTTTCTGCCTCATCTAATTTTTTTGTACATTCTTTTGACAATTTCATTCCTTTTTCAAATTCTTCTATTGCTTCATCTAAGCCTAAATTTCCTGTTTCAAGTTTTGTTGCTACTTCTTCCAATTCTTTTAAATTATCTTCAAATGTTTTTTTATTACTCATAAAACACCTCCATTATTTAACCCTAACTTGTATTTTTCCATCTTGTAAAATAACACATAAATCATCATTTTTATTTACATCAGATACCTTTTTTACAATTTTACCATCAACATTTTCAACAACACTATATCCTCTTGTTAATGTTTTTAGTGGACTTAATGCATCAAGTTTTGCAATATTTTTTATACAAATACTCCTATATTTTTCTATTTTCATATCAATAGCATTTTTGCTAATCATAATATCTTTATCAATTTGCATTCTATATTTATTAATAATATCATAAGGTATTTTTTCGAGCTTCGAAGCTTTAATTCTTTTTAAATATTCTTTTTTCCTATTTATATATCCGTTCATTGCAAGAATATTTCTATTTCTATCTGTAGAAATCTTTGTTAAAATATCTGACTTTTTTGGATAAACTAATTCAGCAGCTGCTGATGGAGTTGGTGCCCTTAAATCAGAAACAAAATCACAAATTGTAAAATCTGTTTCATGTCCTACAGCAGAAACAATTGGTATTTTTGAATTAAAAATTTCTCTTGCTAGATTTTCATCATTAAATCCAAATAAATCTTCAAAAGATCCTCCACCTCTTGCAATTATAATCACATCAACGTTGTTTAATTTGTTAAATGTTTTAATTCCACTAATTACTGTTTTTGCAACATTTACTCCTTGGACAGCAGCAGGATAAATTAGTAAATTTACATCATTATATCTTCTAGTACTTACATTTATTATATCTTTTATAACAGCACCTGTTTTAGATGTTATAACGCCAACTCTATCTGGTAAAAAAGGTATTTTCTTTTTATAAATTTCATCAAATAGTCCCTCGTCTTGAAGTTTTTTCTTCAATTTTTCATAAGCTATGTATAACTCTCCAAGACCTGCCTGTTTCATTGTCCTACAATATATTTGATACACGCCATCTCTTTCAAAAACATTTATTTGTCCTGAAACTACAACTTTCATACCATCTTCTGGTTTAAAGTTTACAAGTTGTGCAGCTGATTTAAACATAACACATTTTATTGATGAATTTTCATCTTTTAGGGTAAAATAAAAGTGCCCAGTATAATGGGCCTTAAAATTTGTTATTTCACCAGTTATATTTATGTTATTTAAAAAAGCATCTGAGTCAATTAACATTTTAACATACTTGTTAACTTGGCTTACATTAAATACTTTTTCTTCCATAAGCTTTCATTCTCCTATTTTTTATCTTCAATTACTTTAGCAAGTAATCCATTAACAAAAGATTTTGAATCCGCATTTCCATATGTTTTTGCAAGTTCAACAGCTTCATTTGCTGATACTTTAAGTGGAATACTATCCATATAATTCATTTCATAGATAGCCAAACGTAAAATTGCAAGATCAATTTTAGCAATTCTAGAAAAACTCCACTTTTTTAAATTTTTTAATATTATTTCGTCAATTTCAGAAATATTTTCTACAACACCTCTAGTTACTTGTTCAATATATTCTCTTTCAATGTCCACGCATTCATTTTCTACACAATTTTCTTCTATAATTTTATCTATGTCTTTATCTTTGTTAAACTCATATTCATATATGCATTTAAATGCATTATCTCTAGCAGCTTTTCTACTCATAATTCTCCCTATTCCTTGTTTTTCTTATTTTCTTGATAATAATATACATTATCTTTAAAATTTCTAAACTTGTTAAAACTAAAAAAATCTTTTAAATGTCCCTCGTTATCTTGCATCTTTTTTCCAATCCAAATAGCTGCAATAATAAGTGCTACTAATACAAAAAATTTAATTAAAAAATCAACTATTCCAAGGGCATATAGCACAACAACTACTGCAATACAAATTATTACATATTTATTTTTTACAATATAGTCTATTAAATCCTTCATAAACATCACATCCTACTTCTTTTGAGGTTCTAAATATACCCCTTTTATTTTAATATTTGCTTCTTTTATTTCTACTGTTGTTTGTTTTAATACACTAGATTTTATATTTTCTTGTAATTTTGCAGTTAATGCTGGTACAACTGTATCTGGAAGTATCATAGCATAAACATTTGCAACAATTCCTTCTTCGGATACCATTGTTTCAACTTTTATATTTCTAAGTTCTGGATAATTTCTGGCTATTGCCATGATTATACTATCAAACGTATCTTTAGTTATATATGTTGTTCCCTTTTCAGTCTTAATAGCTAGTCCTGTTTTCATGTTCTCTATATCACCTGATTTTGCAAACATACCTATAAGTCCAAGTAATGCAAAAACAGCACCAATAATAATTGAAGTAGTTTTATTTGAAACAAAAAATGCAACAAATTTTCCTAACATAGGCTCTATATTTAACATCTCTGTTGAGTAAAGTATTAATGCTATTGATTCAACAATTATAACTATAGAAAAAACTACAAGTATAAACTTCTCTATATATTTCATTTTTACTCTCCCCCTATACTTTTTCATAGTCCAAAAAGATTTGGACTATGAAAAACTATTCTTCAGTATCTGATTTAGTATCTTCTTTTTTATCAAATGTTATTCCTTGAACATTAATATTTACAGCAACAACGTCAAGTCCTGTCATGTTTTCTACAGCTGATTTTACAGCGTTTTGAGCAGCCCAAGCAATATCAGGAATTCTTACTCCATATTTAACATTTACATATAAATCAATTGTAACTTTTTTACCTTCAAGTTCTATTTTAACTCCTTTAGAATATTTTTTGTTTCCTCCAAGGATTTGATTTATTCCATCAACAAATCCTAAAGTCATACCAGCTATTCCTTCAACTTCAGATGCAGCAAGACCAGCAATTATACCTATAACATCTTCAGATATATTTAAATTAGTATCAATTTCTACATTTGAATCTGCATCTTCAATTACATCCTCTTTTTTAACAACTTCTTTTTTTATTTTTTCACTCATATTAATTACCTCCTAAAAAAGACAACACATATAATTATCTTTTATTTACGAATATTATACCCCAAATAATTTAAAAAGTCACGTATTTTCACAAATATTTCAAAATTTATAATTTATATTAACAAAAAAATGCTACAGCAAATATACTATAGCACTTCTTATACACGTTATACTACTATTTTATCTCCTAAAGTCTTTCCACCTATAACATGGAAATGTAAATGTGGTATTACCTGCCCACCATCTTCACCTACATTAGAAATAACCCTATAACCATTTTCATATATGCCTGTAATTTTTGCTACCTCTTTAATAGCCTTAATACATTCACATACATACTTTTGATTTTCATTATCTACCATATTTAAATCTTGTATATGTACCTTAGGTATTACAAGAACATGTACAGGTGCAACTGGATTTATATCCTTAAAAGCAAGTACATACTCATTTTCAAAAACAATATCAGAACTTATTTCTTTATTTATTATTTTACAAAATAAACAATCACCCAAAGATCTCACCTCTTATTATTCTTTTATAAGGACAGCCTTTATTCTTCTTATACCAGAAGATGAAGCTTCTTCTTTTTTTATTTTAAATTTACCAAGTTCACTTGTATTTTTTACATGTGGTCCACCACATAGCTCTTTTGATACATTACCTATTGTATATACAGTTACAATATCAGGATATTTCTCTATAAACATGCATTCAGCTCCTGATTTTACTGCATCTTCTTTTTTCATCTCTTCACATTTTACATCTAAACCAGCTTTTATCCAGTCATTTACAACTTCTTCAATTTTGGCTTTTTCTTCATCTGTTAATTTATGATCGCAATTAAAGTCAAATCTCATTCTTTCTGTAGTTATATTTGAGCCTTTTTGATGAGTATCACTACCTAATACTTTTTTTAATGCTGCATTTAAAAGATGTGTTGCAGTATGATAAGCTATTGTTTCTTTGTTTTGCTCTGCAAGTCCACCTTTAAATTTTTGTTCAGAACCTGCTCTTGATTTTTGCTGATGAATCTCAAATAATCTATTAAATTCTTTTATATCAATTCCAAATCCATTTTCCTTTGCAAGCTCTTTTGTAACTTCCGGAGGAAATCCATATGTATCATATAACCTAAATACCATACTTCCTGGTAATACATTAATGCTTTTTTCCTTTATGCTAGAAATTTCTTTAAAAAATTCTTTTTCACCTTTTGCAAGTGTTTTTACAAATTTATCTTTTTCCTCAATAATAACTGATTTTATCATTTCCTTATTTGCTTCAAGCTCAGGATAAAGTTCATTTAAAGTATCTATATTAAGATAAACTAAATCTCCTAAAGAACTAAGATCAATCTCAAGTTTATTTATATGTCTTATCATTCTACGAATTAATCTTCTTAAAATATATCCTCTATCAACATTACTTGGCTTTCCACCATCAGATATTATCATAATACTTGAACGCAAATGTTCAGCAACAATTCTTTTACTTTCAATGTTATCTTTCTTTGAAAGTTCTGTTAATTTTTTCATAACAGGTTCAAATATTTCAGTATCAAAAGGTGTCTCTTTTCCTTGAAGTAGCATAGCCATTCTTTCAAGACCAAGACCAGTATCAACATTTTTTTGTTTTAGTTTAGAATAACCATTTTTATCTTTAAAATATTCCATAAAAACATTATTCCATATTTCAACATATTTTCCACAATCACAACTAGGTTCGCAGTGCTCTGAACATGGCTCTTTTCCTGTATCATAAAACATTTCTGTATCAGGTCCACATGGTCCTTCTTCTCCTGCAATCCACCAATTATCATCTTTACCATAATAATATATATGATCTTCTAAAATTCCTGCCTTTTTCCATGCTTCTGCAGATACAGTATCTCTTGGGCAATCATCATCTCCAGCAAAACAAGTTACGGATATTTTTTCTGATGGAATTCCTAATTCTTTTGTTAAAAATTCATAACTCATTTGTATAGATTCTTCTTTAAAATAATCTCCCAACGACCAATTACCAAGCATTTCAAAATATGTCAAATGACGATTATCTCCTACCTCATCTATATCATTTGTTCTTAAACATTTCTGATAGTCTGTAAGTCTAGTTCCCTCAGGATGCTTCTCACCAAGTAAATATGGAACTAACGGTTGCATACCAGCAGTATTAAACAAAACTGATGGATCGTTTTCTGGAATTAAAGGAGCTGATGGTATTAACTTATGTCCATGTCTTTCAAAAAAATTTAAATATTTATTTCTAATATCGATTGCTTTCATTTATATTCTCCTTTTCTATATAATTTTTTTAGTATTATACCACTTTTTTCATACATTAGCAACTTTTAGTAAGGAAAAAAACATCAAATCTACCACCACATATACCACACCTATATTTCTTTATCAAATTCCTATTTAGCCTTTTTCTATAGAAAGTTTGTCCACATTTAACACACTTTACTTTATAATTATATATTTCTTTTTCCTTATATTCTATATTACTATTTTTATAATCCTCTTTTTTATTGCCAACTCTTGATATATTATATCCAAGTTTTTCATTAATGTAGTTTGCGTATTTTTTAAATTCTATACCATGGTCATTACAAAAAGGAATACAGTGTATAAGTTCGTGCATTATTGTATTTTTTATTATCCCATCATTTAATTCCATCACCCATCTACTTACATAAATGTGATGTAACTTAAATTTTTGATAAGAAATAACTTTTCTATTTTTGTATTTTCTTACCTTTTTATATTTTTTATCAGGACATTCCTGTTTACAACAGCCATATTTTTTAGGTGATTTATTAGATAAATTAATGTCTATTTTACCATACGTTTTCTCATCTAATATATGTATATCAATTTTTCCTAATTCATCAATACATTCTTTATATAATTTTTCTAACTTTTCTTCCATTTGATATTCCTTATATATCAAAAAAATATGTAGATTCTAAATCAGACTCAAAAAGAAGCAATGCAAGTGGATATTTTTTATACGCAGCTCCAATTGTTGAATAAAGTTCTTTAGGTTCAGTAAATCCCATATGCCACCTTATTGCATATTTTTCCTCATTGGTAAGTGGCATAAACTCAGAAATCATCATTACAGATTTTTCACCATGACCATATGGAATTGTATCGTCTACCGTATAGTATGGAACTTTTTCCCATTCACCA
>OIYS01000980.1_pt1 | contig 16339 bp, 18 predicted proteins | sample 1588271 | NCBI WGS metagenome assembly OIYS01 (sample SAMN03283286) | human gut metagenome | biome: human-associated habitat; material: feces | host: Homo sapiens | place: Peru | collected 2012
GCACATTCTCGACAGTCTCACAGCTTGTCGAAAACTACTTTTTCGACAAGCTGAAACGTCCGGGATTTTACTCCCGGACGTTCACTTTTTAATCATAGAATTTATCTAATTCGGTCTCGCACTGCTCGTACTTTTTAATTTTGGGATGCATAAACACTTTTCCGCGCGCGACGACGGCGTAAGGCATTGACAATGCTCTGAAATCCTTGAACGGGTCGGAATCGGATATCAGCATATCGGCGCATTTACCTAATTCAATACTTCCGGTTATGTCGTCGATTCCGAGAATTTCGGCGTTGTTAAGCGTCGCGGTATATAATGCGAATTCGGGGCTTACTCCGACTTTCTTTTCAAAATAGTGAAGCTCCCTCCACATATTGTAATGCGTTGTATACGGGCATCCCGTATCGGTTCCGAGACCTACTTTTATACCGTTTTCGAGTGCGGTTTTCGTACCCGTTATCATATTGTTTAAAACGACGTTTGAGTTATACTGAACGATATCCGTAATTCCGAGTGTTTCTCTTTTAAATACAGCCATCGGCAGAGCGGGAGAAAGAGTGCATACCATTACGGCATTATGAGCCTTAAACGTATCTATCTCCGCCCGGGTCAGCACCGAGCCGTGTTCTATCGAATCGACTCCGTTCGTTACGGCGACTCTTACGCCCTCGGGACTCTGAACATGCGCGGCAACTTTCAGCCCGAATTCGTGCGCTCTGTCACAGCACGCCTTTATCATATCCGCCTGCATCATAAGCCTGCCCGGCTCGCCCTTGACCTTAGCGTCCATAACTCCGCCGGTTATCATAAGCTTAACAAGATCGGCATTCAGACCTTTTAGCTCGTCTACCATTTTAACGGCCTGTTCGGGAGTTTCAGCAGCTCTCGCTACGGAGCCGACCATGTGTCCGTGAGGAACGCCTATGGCAAAATCGGACGCAAGGATACGCGGACCGTCGAGTTTTCCGCTGTTGATTCTGTCGCGCAGTTTCGTATCTATATCGGCAAGACCGCCGACTGTTCTTATCGTCGTAACGCCAGACATCAGCCCCTGCATTGCGTACGAATGGCACATTCTCAATGTAAACTCGCGCATGAACGCCGAGGAAAGCGCAAGCTTTGAAAGCATGTCGGCTTTGAGCGGTTTTTTCTGAGGCTTTCCGCCCGCGGGGAGATGAACGTGAAGATTTATAAGTCCGGGCATTAAGTATTTTCCCGTAAGGTCGATAACCTCGTCGCCCGAGTCGGGTTTTATTTCCCCGATTCCGACTATTTTTCCGTTCTCAACGGATATGTCAACGCCCTTTTTCACACACATATCACGCGTGCCGTCAAGTAAGGTACAATTTTTAAATACAGTTTTCATAACACAACACCATGTATATTATTTTTAATTAATTCTAACATATAAACGCATGTTTTTCAACACTGCAAACCGTCACTGTTTGTCTTTTATTTTAAAACATTCGTTTCCTTTTTCAAGATAACGGTCATGCTCTTCAAGCGCGTTCAAAAGACAGTCAAGCTCATAATCAAGATTTACGCTTTTATATACCCCGGTTTCTATGAGCATATTTTCCCACGCCTGCGCGTCGCGCATTTCGTTTGTATATCCGTTCATTTCGTAATTTGCTTCGGGCGGATTTTTAACACCCAATGCGCCGGAGCATTTAATGCTTTTTACTTCGTTATACATTTTTTTAATCGGCAAATCGGGATTTAAAACATCTTTTAGCGCAGACGCGTGCTTTTTTATTTTATCAATAAATTTCCACGCCCATATAACCGTGTATTCTTCATCAAATACGGGAACGCCGTCTTTTATTTTAATTATCACGGGCATAACGGCTTTAGAATTCTTGTCAAGGAGCAGAAACGTATCGTATAAAATCCGCCTGTCGTCCGTGCCGTTTTCGATATAATCTTTTAATATATCATAATTCTTTTTAATAACAAAATCATACCGCTCATACAAACGCCGTTCGATTTCCGATATTATATTAAATTCATATTCGCTTTGCGCGTTTTTATATAAAGCAAGCATGTATTCGCGTGCATATCTTAAAAGAAAAGCGTAGTCGAACGCTTCGTCCTTTTCCAAAAATCGCGTTAAATGATTGAAGCTTAATTTAAAGGCGGGATTCATATTTTCGTATTCCATAAACAAGACCTCCGTGCGTAATGAGGTTTACGAATGACACATTCTCAATGTAAACTCGCGCATGAACGCTGAGGAAAGCGCAAGCTTTGAAAGCATGTCGTCTTTGATCGGTTTTTTCTGAGGCTTTCCGCCCGCGGGGAGATGAACGTGAAGATTAATAAGTCCGGGCATTAAGTATTTTCCCGTAAGGTCGATAACCTCGTCGCCCGAGTCGGGTTTTATTTCCCCGATTCCGACTATTTTTCCGTTCTCAACGGATATGTCAACGCCCTTTTTCACACACATATCACGCGTGCCGTCAAGTAAGGTACAATTTTTAAATACAGTTTTCATAACACAGCACCATGTATATTATTTTTAATTAATTCTAACATATAAACGCAAGTTTTTCAACACTGCAAACCGTCACTGTTTGTCTTTTATTTAAAAAATTACGTTTAATTTTCAATCCGGCAATTCGGCTCATATCGGAAAGTCTGATTAGAAAGCAATTCTTGAAAAAAACTGACTTTATGTTATAATTTAAATCAGAACAGCATTTAAAACGTTTTGTATCGGCCGAAATAATAAGCGGAAGTATGAGGTATGAGGTATGGTTGAAAGAAGGAAGAAAACGTTAATAAACGGCGGCATTATTTTGCTCGCCGTGATTTGTGCGTATATTTTTCGTCTTATCGGCAGAGGCAGCTTCTACCCTACTCTTTTTGCATATCTTCGCAGCTTCATATATATAGGATTGTTCGCCGCTTGGGGGCTTTCCGTGCGCCGGCGGATTGTTCAGAATCAGGTACGTCGGTATCTTACAGGCGTTTCACTGCTGTTGATTTTGTGGTTTTCCTTTCGCTCGGCAAAGTATTTTATCTTTTGGCAGCCGACTGCAATCAGATACATGTGGTATCTTTTCTATTTGCCGATGCTGTTTGTCCCCATGCTCGCACTGCTGATTGCAATGTCTCTGGGCAAGCCCGATGAATACAGACTGCCGAAGCCCGTTTGGCTGTTGTTTGCCGTTTCGGGAGCTTTGCTTATTCTTGTTCTGACAAACGATTTACATCAATTGGTTTTTACGTTTCCCAATGACGCGGATGTTTACTCGGATACAAACCACGGCTACGGCGTGTGCTATTATGCCGTAATCGGATGGCAGGTGCTTTGTGCCGCGGCGTCATTTGCGGTTATGCTCTTTAAGTACCGGTTAAAAAATCGCAAACTCCGTTTTTTGCCTGTAATTCCTTTGGTTTTATCTTTGAATTATCTTGCGCTGTACTACATCGGCACACCGTGGCAGAAAGATTTGTTCGGCGATGTAACCGCATTTCAGAGTCTTATGTATATGCTTTGCTTTGAGGCTTGTATTGCCTGCGGATATATTCACTCCAACAGCCGTTATGCCGATCTGTTCGCCTCATCGGCCGGAACATCGGCTCAAATTACAGACAGAAATTTTAACGTTCAATATTCGGCGCTGAACACAAAACCGATTCCAAAGGAATACATAAAAAAAGCCGTGCAGGGACCTGTCACACTTGAAAACGGGCTGACTCTGCATACAATGCCTATCGGCGGCGGATATGCCGTTTGGACAGAGGACGCATCCTCTCTGCTTGAATCAAGAGAAAAATCCGAAAGCCTTGCAGAGGAGCTTGCCGAACGGAATGAAATACTGCGCTATGAGTATAAGCGAGAGGCAAAACAGCGCAAGGTTGAGGAGCAGAACCGTTTGTATGATTTGCTTCGGAGTGCGACTCAAACCCAAATCAATAAAATCTCGACGCTTACAAAAGAATATCAAAAAATAAATAAAACAGATCCGTCAAGGGCAAAAGCTTTACTTTCCGAAATTGCCGTTCTCTGCAGCTATATCAAACGCCGCAAGCATTTAACATTGTTGACCGACCGCGACTACAAGGTAGCGGTTTCCGAGCTGATCAGAGCCTTCACAGAATCGCTTCAAACATTAACGCTGTTAAATGTACGAAGCACATTCTTTGCCGACAGCGGACTCTCCATGCTCCCGGGCAAATCGGCCTCGGCGATATTTGACTTCTATGAACAGGTGATTGAATCAGACCTTGAAAACATATCAGGCATACAGGTAAGCCTTGCCGATATTGAAGGTCTGCGCTTGTCTGTAAATATATGCTGTAAGACCGATTTGTCGTATCTTGCTCTTAAAGGTAACGTACTGTATGAAACGGATGATGACGAAGGATATCAGCATCTTGTATTTTTTCCCGAAGGGGGCGCCGCCGTATGAGTGCATTTTCTTCGCTTCCGGGCTTTTTTCAGACCTTAATCCCGCTTCTGCTGTTTTTGGAAGCCGTGCTTGAATCGGTACTTTTTATATACCGAATCTCTCACCGCCGAAAATCGCTCGGCAGTTTACCGAGCTTCGCAATCTTTGTGTTTTTGATTACGCTTTTGCTCTCGGTAACGCAGGGTGATCCGTTCAAAGGCAAGGACGCATTTTTATCAGACGCTCCCCCGCTGATTTTCATTACGGCAATTCTGCTTGTGATTGTTCATCTTTGCTTTGCTCTGCCGAAGGAATACCTGCGCAGAAAGAATGAGATTTCACCGTTTTCCGTTAAAGAAGCCACCGACAAGCTGCCTATGGGATTATGCTATGCCGACCCGGACGGACGTATTATTCTTTGCAATGTCCTTATGCGCCGTCTGTCGTTTGCGCTGAGCGGACATGAGCTTCAAATTGCCGGAGATTTTGAAAAAGCGTTGGAGCAACCCGATAAAAGCATTACCGTTAACGGCGATTGCTATATACTTCCCGATAAGACGGTCTGGCAATTCCGCAAGCAGAACATCACCGTTGACAATGACGATAACTGGCTTCAAATGACAGCGCATAATGTCACCGAGCTTTATAACGGCAACGTTCGTCAAGCCGTTATAAACGACGAGCTGAAACAGGTCAACCGCAAGCTTCATAAAATGTATGAACGAATGGCAGACGATATAAAAGAAAAAGAAAGTCTTGACCTGAAAATACATATTCACGACACAATCGGAAGAAGCTTGCTGACAATACATGACATAATTGAAAGTGATGAAAACACTGACAAAAAGCTTGAGACTTTACAGGAAGCCATCGCAGTTCTGACAAGCGATCGGGTAACAGCCGACGGAACAATGGACGAGGTTATTCAAACAGCAAAAGCACTCGGAGTAACGGTAACGGCGAACGGATACCTTCCCGCCGATTCGCTTGCCGAAGAGCTTACCGTTGCCGCGGCAAGGGAATGTGTAACAAATTGTATCAAGCATGCCGGAGGCAATGAAGTATATATCTGCATATTTGAACGAATGAATTTGTATGATATTACGATAACGAACAACGGCGCCGTCCCGTCAGAACCGATTAAAGAGGGCAGCGGACTGTCGTCGCTTCGACGCAGTATAGAATCCGCCGGCGGTGAAATGCACACGGCATACAAGCCTCGCTTCGCTCTGCTGCTTACTCTTCCGGAACAGGAGATAGACTTATGATAAATACAATACTGGTAGAAGATGATTTGTATATTCAAAAGCATTTTGCCGAGCGGCTGAAATCAAACAGGGACTTTCGCCTTGTCGGCGTATACCGCGACGCTTTTGAAGCGGAGAGAAACTGCAGCGGCTCGATACATCTTATTCTTATGGATGTACAAACTCAACACAAGCACTCGGGTCTTGCCGCCGCGCAGCGAATAAAAAAAGCATTTCCGAATATAAAAATAGTGGTCGTCACATCATTGGTAGACCCCGAGGTTCTTTCCAAAGCAAAAAACGGTGCCGCCGACAGTCTGTGGTATAAGGATCACGGAACGGCCGAGCTTTTGGATGTTATAAAAAGAACTCTTGACGGAAAGAGGGTTTTTCCCTCCTCCCCGCCGTCGGTTGAAATGGAAAAAGCCATGTCCGAAGACTTTTCGCCCCGTCAGCTTGACATCCTGCGATTGTATATTCGAGGACTGACATATCAGGAAATTGCCGATAAAATAGGAATATCAAAAAACGGAGTGCGATGGAATCTGGACGACATGGTTGAAAAAGGCGGCTTTGAAAACCGTGAAGCACTGGTAGCCACCGCAATTGAAAACAAGCTGATGGTCACAACGTTAAAGGATGAATAATATAAAAACATATTATCCCCGGTCTTAAAAGCCGGGGGATTTTTTTTGTACCGTTTGACAAATTTTTTTGAAAAACGATCATTTTTTATGTACTTACTGGCACAAATGCCAGTGACAAACGGAAAAAAATATGTACAATTATAAGTGAAAAAGAAAATAAAAAATCAGGCGGTGACGGGAATGAGAAAGATTGTTTTGGACATTCAAAGTGCTATCTATGCACACAATATGGAGAGAATGCTTATGCAGGAGCTGGACGATTGTCAGATTATTGTTTCCGAATCGCCCGATTCAACATCCGAATGGTGCAGACTGCATAATTCCGACGTGCTTTTAATGGAAGTTAAAGCCTACTCTCCCTGGATGTTTTCGGAAAGAATGAAAACAACGGAAAAAGTCAGGCAAAGCACTCCCGGCTGCCGTATTATTTTATTCGTAAATGACGAGAACGACACGGAGCTTTCGGAAAATGTCAGGCAGGCAAAGCGTGACGGTTTTATAGACGCCTTTTTATTCGGCTCGGTTTCCGAAAACTACTTTGCTTCGGTTATCGACAGCGTATAAACGAACAGTTCAAGTATTGTTACGAGTCTGTTTAACTGTCGAACATGTTTTTCCCGAATAAATACCTGCAGGCTTAAAGAAAGGCGGATATCATAATGAAATTTAACAAATATATTTTAACCCTGATTACAGCTTTAGTTATACTTGCCCTGGTTTCGGGATGTACAAAAAAACAGTCGGATAAACATGATTTGACCGAAAACGGAACTGCCGATATCTCTCTTGAGACGACCGTGCAAAACGACACCGATTTGTCGAGGCTTCAAAAAACGATTCTTGAAAACAATGAATCGGTCGGTATAGCATATATCGGTTATGTCGGGTATGAGGCGAATGAGCAGGATGTTTACAACTTTGTAAACGGCAGCCAATATGCGGATAAATATGATTTTCTGCACAATTCTCCCCTTGTCAATGCGGGCGGTACAGAGCTTTATGCGGTAGTTATTGCCGACACCGAATACCCGGCTTCGGTTTATCGGGCGGACATAACCGATAACGGTGAATACTCCGTTAATACCGACGATGCACTTTACGATTACAGCGGAAAAGGAATTGATTATTTTTTACTGCGCTGCAATGAAAGTGAAATACATTCAAACGTATCTCTTTACTTTAAAAAAGGAAACGATTCTTTTTCGATATTCCCGATGCTGTCCGGAATGGACGGACATCTTGCTGCCGGAAGATTCTATGATTTTTCCATATATAACGATTATGTCGGCAGCGTCGATCCCGAGGATAAGGATGTTAAAATTGCAACGGAACTTCTTTTGGAGTCCGAGGAAGTACAATATTACATAAACATGGGCATGAGCGTACAGTATACGGGGCAGATTAATGAAATTGAGGGACGTCCGTGCCTGATTTTTGTACTTGGCACAAACAGAGACGATCAATTCGTCAGAGAACGTTATTACGGAGTGTGTGACAACCTTATATATTTTTATGACGCGCTGAACGACACATGGGAGGTTCTCGGAAAAGGATAAAGAGAAAAACCGCAAGTCGGATCTCTGCCGGGAAATTAAATAAACGCGCCGGAAAACGATGTTGAATATTTACAGAAGAGGCTTTGTTAAAAAAGCGTTAAGCAATGAAACAGAAAAGATAGATTAAATGCGTTTAAAGGAGAAATCTTTTATGGAATTATTTGATAAAAATTTCTGCGGTATACGCTGTGACAGGGTTAACATTCTTGCTCAAAAAAAGCTTTACAACGGACAGCTTTGCTCAAAAAACCCTACGCAGAGCCTTCAATCTGTCCGAGCTGCGGGCATACTCCGGCAAAAGGTCAGTCTATGCCGGACTTACGCCTCGATTAAGGAGCACGTTTTAACATGAAGCGCGCCGGATATATAAAAAAAGCGAGTGTGTTTTTACTTATGATATTATTACCCATAGGACTTTTCAGCTGTAAAGCAAAGAAAAAATACACCGCGGCAGACATATGCGTAATCAGCTTCTCCTGTTCCTCCATGAGCTATACGGATTCCTACGCTTTTTCTCTTGAAAAAGCAGATGATGAATGGCTGTTCGACGCAGGCTATTTTCCCGACTACGAAAGTGAGAGAGTCGAATTTGAAAACGAAAGGGTAAGTGCGCAGGATGCCGCAGATATAATTAACATTGCGGATGAGCAAGATCTTATTTTGCAGGCTCAAAAATATAAGCCTCCACGTATCAAAGCCTTCGAACTCGACGGCGGAGGGTACTATTTATATTTCAGAATGAATGACGGCACAGAATTAAAAGCGGAAATATATAACGAAAATTTGGCAGATGCATTACGCGCTTTGGCAAAAAAGTGCAGCACAAAATAAATTACCGTGCGAATTACCGCACGGATTAAATTGGAGGATATAATTATGACAGACATTAAAGCAATGGCAACAGCAACGGCACCGAGAGAGTTTGAGCTCTCCTATTCAACCACTGTAGAAGAGGTATACGAAAAGCTCAGCGCACGCGCTTCGGCTTTTAAAATGCCCTTCAAAATCAAAGAGGGTATCCCCGGAAAGCGTATTTCTTTTGAAAAAGAACCGAACCTCGACGTTACGGTTTGGCTCTTTGTCAAGGACGACAACAAAATCAAAATCATGGCTAACATCCAGGAGAACAAAACGACCGTCAACGGTATGCGCGTCGACAAAAACAGCGTAATTCAAAAAGGCGTAAAGGGAGTAGCCGAGCTTCCTCTTGAAAGAGGCAAATATCTTGACGAGGTAACCGAAAAGGTTAAAAAGATTCTTAACGGCGAGCAGGTTGAAGATTATACCGCCCCTGTCGCTGCGGAGGGTGCGCAGGAACAGAAAAGCTGGATTACTACTCTTCTTCTCTGCTTCTTCCTCGGCTATTTGGGCGTACATCGCTTTTATGTAGGCAAAACGGGTTCAGGCGTTCTTTATCTTTTCACCGCAGGCGGTTTCGGCATAGGTACGATAATCGACTTCATAAAAATCCTTCTCGGAAAATTTGAGGATAAGGACGGCAATCCTATTAAAAAGAACTGAATCACCCGCACATTTTAAAATAAGGAGATTTGAAGTATGAAAAAAATTATTGCATTACTGGTATTATTTTCTCTTTCTCTCACTCTTTTCGGCTGCGTAAAAACAGACGATGAAAAAGATTCCACCGGAAAGACTCCCGAAGCATCGAGCAGTCAAACGCAGGGAAGCACGGATAACAAGTCCGAAACAAAGCCCGTTTCAAGCGAAATAAAAAAAGGCGACAAGGGCAAAGGTCCTGCAGATATTGACGCATACTTCATCAGCTTTAAGCTTCCGGAAGGCTACTCTTACGAGGTCGATTCCTTCAGCAAGGATCAAAAGGATAAGCTCAAGGGTAATGTTTCCTTTTACATTTATAAGGACGACGATTATTCAATTCTCGCTCAGATTACCGCCACCGCCAGAAACATGGTAGACAGCCGTGAAAAAGCAGTTGAAAATACAATAAAGCTTTGCAATCTTCAGAGCTATAAAGAGGGCAAATCCGAGGTCGGCAGCGACATTACCTTCGGCGATTATACCTATTCGCCGATCAAGGTTTCAACGGAATACGGAGTACAGAATTACTTTGTAACTTATGTTAACAGAGGCGAAACAGACAAAACCGGACTTCTTGTTAAGTTTAACGCGAAAGAGGATAAAATCAAGGCAGACGATCCGTTTATTAAGGAGCTTCTTGATTCGCTCAAGGTTACCATGGAGTAAAGCTTGAACGGCTAATGCTCAGTGCACCGTCTTAAAACCGAGCTGCACCCGGCAGACTCGGGTGCGGCTCGGTTTAATAGGAGGCATATATATGGAAAAGACACGAAAATCTAAAAAGGACTTAATATATTATATTGCTGCACTGATTTTAGGACTTGTACTGCTTATCGGAGGATTTTATGAAGCCGTCACAAGCAAAATAGCGGCTCATGAATATAAAAATTCCTCCGATATACGCGATGTTACAGCAGTTGTTGCCGATTATGAAATACGCTCAGACGATGACGATGACAGCTATGAATCTCGCACAAAATATGACGCAAAGCTATATTTTAAGGTTGACGGAAAAACTTATGAAGGAAAAAAAACCTTCTATAATGAAATAAGCAAAGGCGATATGGTTACCGTTAGCGTGTATAAAACAAAAAAAGGCGCTTACAAAATTGAATCGAAGGGCAGCCCGTTTGATTTCTTGCTTTACTGTATTTCAATTGCAATCGGCACCGTAATTACGGCGGCAATGATAACCGTTCTGATTTCCGACGATTCGAAGAAAAAAAAGAAAGATAATGCAGAAGATAAGGATTCTGCTTAACCGGGAGGCGATTATATGGGCAAAAAAATGAATAAAGAAAAAAAGAATGATTTTTTATATGACATACTGGCGCTTCTTTTAGGCGTCGCAATGATTGCTGCGGGACTATGGGGAATTGTCTCAAGCAGAATCGAAAGCAAGGAGTATAAAAACTCGTCGGATATAAAAAATGTCTCCGCTGTTATTTACAGCTTCACTAATCATGAAGAAAAGGACGATAATAACATTGTAGAATGTATAAAATATGATTTTAAAGTTAAGTTTGATGTTGACGGAAAAACATATAAAGGCAGAATCGAAAAAAGAGCCTACCCGAAAAAGCGGGAAGATAAGTATAAAAAGCTGAGAACAGGCGACAGCATAGACGTTGAAATATACAAAACGTCAAAAGGGAGCTATAAGGTTTCTCCGGAGGGAAATCCGGCTGATTTTATGCTCTATTGTTTTTCGATACCCGTCGGAGCCTTAATTACCGTAGGAATGTCGATAGATATCTTCAGAAAGAATTCTAAAAAGGCTAAAGACGACAGCAGCAAAACAGACAAGTAAGAGGTGTTTTTATGGATTTGTCAGACGCTTTTTGGCTTTCGGCCGGGTTTGTCATCCTTTGCACGTATTTTATCGGCGAAAAAATTATAGATATTGACTTTTCCCGCTTTTTGCCTAAAAACCTAAAAAAAGCAAAAATGAAAAGACTGCTTGCAAAACGCCGTACTCCTCTTGAGGGAACGAAAATTAAAAAGAACATAAAAATCGCTTTTGAAGAAATACTGGTTCCTCTCGGAAAAGCAGATGAAAAACTGCTTCCGGCAAGAATGGATATGACCTTTCGAAAGAATATTATAGGTCAGATAAATAAACTCCGTCAGCAAAAGCTCATACGCGAAATACGAGTTACGGATGTTGCCGTTGTGCCGAAAAACGATTTTAAAAGGTGGAACGACGACGGCAGAGAGTGGCGTGAGGCAGTTCTTAAGTGCAGCTCGCTGGAGCGTATAGCTTCGTCTCAGAGCGAAGAGGTAAAGCACGAAATATACCGCAAAAACGCTTGTCTGAGAGTGCTTCAGTCAAGGCATATCCGCACCTCCGACCAGGGCGGGAAAAAAGAAAATTATTATTCCGACAAGCTTAGAATAACCTGCCCGTCCTGCGGCGCAGAGGTTAAGCTCCACAGTCAGCAGGTCATCTGCGAATACTGCGGAGGACTGATACAAAACGACTTTTACGATTGGCAGACCGAGGAGTTTGAAATATACGAGAAAATCAGCAATGATATGCAGAAATTTTTACAGCTTCTTGCGTCCATGAGCGTTCTTTTTATCTGCGTTTTTCTGTGCCTGTATCTGATTCCCGATACAGAGATTTCTCTTTCGGCGGGCGTCGGCTCGGCGATTGTCGTTTTGGCGGTTATCACTCTCCTGATGAACCGGGAAAAAAGAAAACAGGAGAAGCTTTGTGAAAAAATAGTCCGGTATTCGGAAAATTATCTGAGATCCTGCCTGAATGAATACTTTATGAAAAATCAAGCCGAAGAAGATTTTTTTTATTACAGCGTCGGCACAATCAGGATGAAGGATGTTGTCAACACGGACGATACAACAAGAATTACGGCTGATGTCTATGAAAGCATAACATATCTTCCCGAAAATCAAAAGCCGTATACAAAAAAATCAAAAAAAAGGATCACTTTACAGAGAGCAAGATACCCCGAAAGACGAAAGTCGGACGGAAAATTATTCACCGAAAAGAATTGTCCGAGCTGCGGAGCAAACTTCCTGCCCGATGAAAACGGATGCTGCTCCTACTGCGGCTATACACTTCGGGAAAGCAACGCAAAATGGAAGATTATAACCTGAAGCACTATTAAAAACACATGGGAGGGCTGAACCTTGAGTGTATTACAAGAATACAAGTGTCCGTGCTGCGGCGGCGCGATAGAATTTGACAGCAATATTCAAAAGATGAAATGCCCGTATTGCGATACGGAATTTGACGTCGAAGCTCTTAAAAGCTATGACGAAACTCTTAAAAGCGAATCTGCGGACAATATGGAATGGGAAACCTCTGCCGGCGCGGAATGGGAGAGTGGAGAGACCGACGGACTGAGATCGTACGTCTGCAAATCCTGCGGCGGTGAAATCGTCGGCGACGAAACAACGGGAGCAACCGCTTGTCCGTTCTGCGGTAATCCGGTTGTAATGATGGGTCAGTTTTCCGGTGCGCTCAAGCCGGATATCATCATTCCGTTTAAGCTTGATAAGAAAGCCGCCAAGGAGGGACTTCAAAAGCATTTGACCGGCAAGCGTCTTTTGCCTAAGGTGTTTAAAGATCAGAATCATCTTGACGAGGTTAAAGGCATTTATGTTCCTTTCTGGCTTTTTGATGCCGATGCGGACGCTAACGTCCGATACCGCGCCGAAAAGGTCAGAACCTGGAGCGATTCGGATTACAATTATACCGAAACAAGCTACTACAGCATTATAAGAGCAGGAAGCGTGGGCTTCGAAAACGTACCCGTTGACGGCTCAAGCAAGATGCCCGACGACCTTATGGAATCTGTTGAACCGTTTAACATCAAAGAGGCGGTGAATTTTCAAACGGCATATCTCGCAGGCTACCTTGCCGATAAATACGATGTTACTGCAAAGCAAAGTATTGACAGAGCAAACGAAAGAATCAAACGCTCAACAGAGGATACCTTTGCTTCAACCGTAAAGGGGTATTCCACCGTCACACCGGAGGGGTCAAACATAAATCTGCACAACGGAAAAGCAAAATACGCTCTTTACCCTGTGTGGATTCTCAACACCACATGGAAGGGTCAGAAATATACCTTCGCAATGAACGGACAGACCGGCAAATTTGTCGGAGATCTTCCGGTTGACGAGGGCGCGGCTGCAAAGTGGTTTGCCGGACTCGCCGCAGGCATGAGCGCCGCCGCATATGTTATTGCCATTATCCTGCATTTGCTGGGAATAATATGAGGAGGAATTGAATTATGACTAAGAAAATAATATCTGTTCTGTTCTCAATTGTTCTTTGCTTCTGTACTGCATTGCCCGCCCTTGCCGCAGAAGAGGAAAGCGTCGGAGCAGGCTTTACCGGAGAATATAACCGTGTTCAGGATTTAGCAGAGGTTCTTTCACAAGAGGAATATGAACGGCTCAGCGGACTGTACGACGAAATTGCCGAAAGACAACATATTGACATTGTATTTTGCATTACAAACAGCCTTAACGGCGCGTCAACCGCAGATTATGCCGAGGCATTTTACGAAAAATTCGATTTCGGCTACGGTGACGATAAGGACGGTATAATTCTATTACTCAGCCTTGAGGCGCGCGATTGGTACATCGCAACAAGAGGCCGTGCAATCAAGATATTCAATGATTCCGAAATTCAAAGCATAGGCAGCCGTTTAAAGCTTGATCTCAAAAGCAACAATTATGCCGCTGCGGCAGAAAGCTTTGCCAATATTTGCGATGAGGACATAACCGCTTATAACGAAAAAACCGGGGGCGTATTTCCGCCGCCGTTGTGGATTGCCGTCTCAATCGTTGCGGGCTTTGTTACGGCATTTGTCATTGTCCGCTCTATGAAGAGCAAGCTTAAAACCGTCAAAATGCAGGCCGCGGCAGGCAATTATCTCAAAACCGGCAGTCTTAACATAACGCAAAGCAATGATATATTCCTTTACAGCAACGTTACAAAATCCGCAAAACCAAAAAACAACGATAATAAGAGCAGTACACATGAATCTTCATCCGGCAACACCTACGGAGGCGGCGGCGGAAAATTCTGATCGGAGGATAATATGAGTATATTTGATAAAATAAACAAGGTAAAAAATCAAACGCAGTCTGCTTCTGCACCGAGCTTTAACTCAAACAAAGAAACATTCACATTTAACGCTCTGCCCGAAAGTCTTGCTCAAATGCAGGCTCTGCCCGAGGCAGACCTCTCCTCCCCTTTTAAAACCGCGTCATTAACGGTATGCGCGCTCTGTGCCTATGCTGCAGATAAGCAGATCGGTACAGAAATGCTCAACTGGCTCAGGGGTCCGCGTCCGCTCAACGGAATGGATATTTCATTTTTAAATGACCGCTTCCGCGGAAACAAAACCTACATTCCGTTCTCATATTTTGCAGGAGCAACTCCGGATAACGACTACACCCCGAGTCAGCCGTTTACAATAACAATCGAGAGCAGCCATGTTTCCGCCGAAGAACAAGGATATATGAAGCTGTTTATACCGTGCGGCGGCGCAGACAGTCCTCGCCCTATAAAGCTCAGAATGAGAGGCGACGGAAAATGGTTTTTGTGGGAGCAATATCTTTTAACCGATATCCGTCAACCCAAATCATCCGATCCATGGGCATAAGGTCATGAATATTTCACGGCTTCTTTCACAAAGCGGAACAAATAACAACTGATTTCCACGATAAAAAACAGGCTGAAAAGGTTTGGACTGCCCTCTTTGAGGGCAGAAAAAGCCTCGACAGCGAACGTGCTGATGCACTCATCACCTTCATCATCTGTAATTTTATCATGTAGATAACCCCCCCATCCGCTTTTTTATAAAAATCGTGAAACATTGCAATTGCTGATATTTAAGTTTTTATATCCTGTCATTTTTAATCATAATATTATTCCTTTTTTTAAAAAAATAATAGAGAGTTGATCACAAAACCGATTAACTCTCTATTTTTATGTTTATTGGATTATAATATTTATTTAATTACCGCTGTTTTCGGTTATCGCTGCGTCTTAATGACCTAAAATTTCCGACGCAGCCTTTAATCACATATCTGATTATTCGGCTTAGTTTCTTCTCTCACAAAAATCGATGGTTTAAAAAAAACGCTCCGTTTGATTTTCTTGCCATTAACAAAACTCCTTCTATCTTCATTACACAAAAAATATGTATAAGACAATCCTTATTAGCTTGGTTTTTTGGGTGTAGTTTGGGGGTAGTTTTGAAGCAAAGAGAAGTTACTATATGATATTATATAACATAAGTGTCATTTTTATATCATCTGTTTAATTTATTTTTTGCAGTATTTATCGAAACAATAAGCAGTTTCTTTATTTCAACACATTGCACCAATATTTCATTATTGTCATAATATCCGCTTTCAATCAATAATTCAATCCAATATTCGCTTTCCGAACATTCTTTAAGTGCAATTTGAAGTTTAGCGATAAAATCCGCCGTTCCGTGTCCGTAGAACGCCTCGCGGATATTTGCTCCGACACTTGTACCGCTTCTGATAAGCTGATTTGTAATCACGCTTTCTTTTTTATTCTGTTTTACATAATTGCAGACTTTAATTATTTGCAGGGCAAATTCTTTTGATTTATCCATCAACGGGCTGTTAGCCATAATGTTACCGCCTTCCAAAATCGACTCGAAAAAAAAACTTATTACCTCTTACTTTTTACTTCTTACTTCCCAAAGCCCGGCAGAAATTAGGTAAGAAGTAAGAGGTAAAAGGTAAGAAGTAAGCCCCAAAAACATAACGTCTTTGGGGCTTTGGAGGTACCACCCAGATTTGAACTGGGGCATAACGGTTTTGCAGACCGTGGCCTTACCACTTGGCTATGGTACCGTATAAAAAAATGGAGCGGATGACGAGGCTCGAACTCGCTACCTCCACCTTGGCAAGGT
>OIYS01000982.1_pt1 | contig 16309 bp, 14 predicted proteins | sample 1588271 | NCBI WGS metagenome assembly OIYS01 (sample SAMN03283286) | human gut metagenome | biome: human-associated habitat; material: feces | host: Homo sapiens | place: Peru | collected 2012
CGCGATAGTCGGCCCTTCCGGCAGCGGCAAGACCACGCTCAGCCACCTGCTGGCACGCTTCTGGGATGTGGACGGCGGGCGCGTCACGCTCGGCGGGCGGGATGTGCGCGAATACGACATGGACAGTCTGATGCGAAACCTCAGCTTTGTGTTCCAGAATGTATACCTGTTCCATGATACGGTCGCCAACAACATCCGCTTCGGCCAGCCGGATGCGCCGATGGAGAAGGTTGTCGCCGCGGCGAAGAAGGCGCGCTGCCATGACTTCATTATGAAGCTGCCGCTGGGCTATGAGACCGTCATCGGCGAAGCGGGCGGCTCATTATCCAGCGGCTGTCCATTGCCCGCGCGATGATGAAGGACGCGCCTATAATTATACGAGGCCACGGCAAATGTCGACCCGGAGAATGAAAAGGAGCTGATTGAGGCAATATCGGAGCTGACGCAGAAGAAGACCGTAATTATGATCGCCCACCGGCTGAAGACCGTCCGCCATGCAGATCAGATTCTAATGGTGGACAAAGGACAGATCGTCCAGCGCGGCACACATGAAGAGCTTATGCGGGCCGCTTCATCACCGGACGCGAGCAGGCCGCAGGATGGAAGCTGTATCAGCAAAAAAATAATAAAACCGCACTGATTTGCATATAAATCAGTGCGGTTTTGCTGTTCTGTTTATCCGACGCTGCGGGGTATGCTGACAATATCAGGCGAGGTCGGCGAAAGCCTGCTCGAAGTCGGCTATGATATCCTCTATATCCTCAAGACCGACGCTGATTCTGACAAGACCCCCGGAAATTCCTGCGGCGGCCAGCTCCTCGGCGGAGTAGGTGGAGTGGGTCATGGAGGCGGCGTGCTCGACGAGAGTTTCGGCGTCGCCGAGAGAGACGGCAATGGTGCAGAGCTTCAGCTTGTTTATAGCCTTTGCCGTTGTCTCCTTGTCGGTCTTCAGCTCGATTGCTATCATGCCGCCGAACTTGTCCATCTGCTTCTTGGCGATCTCGTGTCCCTCAAAGCTCTCAAGCCCGGGGTAGTACACCTTCGCAACGGCAGGGTGCGCCTCGAGGTATTTTGCAAGCTTCATGGCATTCTCGCAGTGGCGATCCATGCGGATGCTCAGCGTCTTGAGGCCGCGGGCGATGAGGAACGCGTTGAACGGGCTCATAACCGCACCGGTCATATGTACGACGCCGACACCGCGAACCTGATCGATGAATTCAGGCTTGCCGACGACAAAGCCCGCGATAACGTCGCCGTGACCGTTGATGTATTTGGTCGCGCTGTGAACAACAACGTCCGCGCCGAGATCGAGGGGGCGCTGGAGGTAGGGAGAGCAGAAGGTGTTGTCAACGATGACCTTAATATCCTTATTGAAGGCGTGGACGGCGTCCGCAACGGCCTTTATGTCAATGACCTTCATGGTGGGGTTGCAGGGAGTCTCAAAGTAGACGACCTTCGTCTTGTCGGTGAGGGCAGCCTTGAGCGCGTCAATGTTGTTCATGTTGATAAACGATACCTTCACGCCGAGCTGGGTGATCTCCTTGGAGAGGAACGCAAAGGTGCAGCCGTAGAGAGTCTCGTCAGCGACGATCTCGTCACCGGCGACGACGCTGCAATAGAGCGTAGCGGTGATGGCGCCCATGCCGGAGGCGGTGGCCATGGCGGCTTCGCCGTTTTCGAGGGAGGCTATCTTATCCTCAACGGCGTTGGTGGAGGGGTTTGCGGGGCGGGAGTATACGTATCCGGTCTCGGTGCCGGCAAATCTCGCGCCGCCCTGCTCGACGGTCTCGAACATGAAGGTGGAGGTCTGGTAGATAGGATCGCAGAGCGCACCGGCGCTGTTTTTGCGCTTGCCTACATGAATCTGACGGGTCGAAAAGCCCAGTTTCTTTTTCATTTCCATAATAATGCTCCTTCTTTATCGATAATGATATGTCTCAGCGCAGCCCTGCGGCGATCTGGTAGATCTCGCGGATGGCGTCGCTGGTAAGGCCAACGTAGCCGCCGGTGACGCCGTCTCCGACGCCGTTCATCTCAACGAGCTTTTCAATGTCGTTGGGATCGGCGCCGATCTCCGCAAACGTCAGAGGCATATTGAATTCGCGCATGAGGTTCTTGAAAGCTTCCACGCCCTCGCGAGCTGTGCGCTTGGGATCGTCAACGTCGAGCTGGCAGCCGAAGACCTTGACCGCAAGCTGCGTGAAGCGCTTTGCGTCGCTGTGCTCGATGCAGTAGGTCATCCATGCGGGCATTATCACCGACAGACCCGCGCCGTGTGCGCAGTCGTACACAGCGGACATGACATGCTCAAGATGATGGCTGTTCCAGTCCTGCTTGCGGCCGACGCCCATGATGTCATTGTGGCAGACCATGCCGCCCCACATGATGTTGGCGCGCGCGTCGAAATTGTGAGGATCGCGCATAACGGTGCGCCCCTCGTGGATCATGGCGAGAACCACGCCCTCGAGCAGCCTGTCCGTAGTCTCAACTCCGGGAGTGTTGGTGAAGTAGCGCTCCAGCGCGTGAGAGATGATGTCGGTCACGCCGCAGGCGGTCTGGAAAGCGGGCAGGCTCTCGGTAAGAGCCGGATTCATGACGGAGAACTTCGGGCGGATACAGTCGGCCTCGGCTGCGGTCTTGTCCAAAGTTTCCTCGTTGGTGATGATGGCGTTCGGCGAGCCTTCGCTTCCGGACGCGGCAAGAGTGAGGACAACGCCGACGGGCAGCGCGGTCTCCGGAGTTTTGCCGGAGAAGAAATCCCAGAAGTCGCCGTCATACGGCACGCCCATCGCAATGGCCTTCGCAGTGTCTATGACGCTGCCGCCGCCGATGGCGACGAGAAAATCGATCTTCTCGCGGCGGGCAAGCTCGATGCCCTCGTAGACAAAGCCGCTCTTGGGGTTGGACTTCACGCCGCCGAGCTCGACACTGTAAAGACCGGCGGCATTGACGGACGCCTTGACGCGGTCAAGCAGTCCGGATCTTTTCGCGGACTGGCCGCCGTAGACGATGAGCACGCGGCTGCCGCCGAATTTGGCGACGTACTTGCCGGTGTCATTCTCGCGGTCGCGCCCGAACACAAAATATGTTGGGCTGTAAAAGTCAAATGAATTCATATTATCCTCCTTCAGTTGTTGTGTATCTGCTGACGGATCAATATCCGCTCTTGTGGCTGCCGGGCTGGCCATAGGATTTGAACTTCTCCATGACAACGGCCATCTGCTCGTCGGTGAGTATCTGCGGCTGACCGATGCACATTGCGCGGTACTGGAGTTTGGCGATGTATTCCATATTGTTGGCGAGGGAGAAGGCGCTGGCAATGCTGCTTCCGCAGACGACTATGCCGTGATTTGCAAGAAGCACGGCGTTTGAATCACCGCAGACCTCGATGGCCTTTTCCGCAAGCTCTTCGGTGCCGAAGGTGATATACGGAGCGCAGGGGACAACGTCGGTGTTCGCGTCGCCGATCACGTAGTGAACGGCACGGATGGGCTGATTGAGCACCGCAAAGGTGGTGCAGTACGCCGAATGGGTGTGGACAACGGCGCGCGCTTCGGGCTTGTGCTTATAGAAGATGGTGTGCAGAGCCCATTCGCTCGAGGGCTTGCGGCTGCCGTCGACAATATTTGCCTCGAGATCGGTGATGGCGATATCCTCTGGCTGGGTCAGAAGATAGTCCATACCGGAGGGGCTGATCGCCATCAGGTTCTTCTCGGCGTTGTATATGCTTATGTTGCCGCTGGTGCCGGGGCAAAGACCGGATGCACTGAGCTTTTTGCCGTATTCAACTATAAGCTCTCTCTCTTCCTGCATTAACATGAGGGTACCTCCAAAAAATGATTGATTAAATTAGATTCGCTTTGGCCCGGTTTTCAAGCCAGACGGGGTAGTATTCGTGAATTAAACTGTGCTCGCGGGGGAAAAAGCTTTTCGAGGACTGCGCGCTCTGCGCAGGGAGTCCGAGGTAAACGCCGCATATGTTGACAAGTCCCTGAAGCGTGGCCTGCTCAAACCCGCTGCAAAGCCTGAGCTCCATACCGGAGAGGTCTGAAAGCATCCGGCACAGCGCTTCCGAGCGGAAACCGCCGCCGCAGCCGTATATGCAGGCGCCGTTTGCCTTCGTGAGCGAGATCAGCCGCCTTAGCTGCTCGTATATCGAACAGGCAATGTCTGCCAGAACGGCCCACGCCATATCGACGCGGTCGAGCTGCGCGTCCATCGGGGAGCGGGTGAAGAAGCCGCCGAGCCTGAGCGGGCGCTGTTCGTAGAAGAGCAGCGATGAAAACGAGGCTGTGCAGCAGAAGCTGCTTTTTGCGGCGTACTCGCGCTCAAGAAACTCATAGCTCAGGTCGGGGCAGAGATTGTCTTTGACGCGCTGATAGTTGAGCCCCGTCACGCCGGGGTTCATTTCAACGACAAAGCCTTTGCCGCCGAGGTCAGCATCCGTCCAGACGCGCTGCTGCGGATCGTAATACCGCTTGCTGCTTTTTATGATGACGGGGGACGTTGTGCCGGATACAACGGCAATATCGCCGGCGGACAGCTCCGTATACCTGAGCGCGACCTGAGTATCGGCTCCGCCCATGACGAACACGGCGTCGGACGCGGTGCCGCAGATATCGGAAAAGCAGTCGAGCACCGGGCCGACGGCCTCGCCAGCGGGGATCAGCGGCGGCAGGAGCTCAATGTCAATGCCGTACGCGGCACACAGCTCCTCGTCCCAGCTGCGGCTGTCGAGGTCATAAAGCTGCGTTTCGCAGGCCTGCGAGAATTCCATGGCGGCAACGCCGGTGAACATGAACGCGATCCATTCGCTTATGCTGACGACCTTGCTGATGCGGGAGTAAAGCTCCGGATAGACCATGCGCAGCCCCATCAGCTTCGCCGCGCAGAAATCCTCCGTCACCCATTTGCCGGAGCGGCGGTACAGCTCCTCGCGGCCGGTTATGCGATCCATGTAATCGCGCCCGCGGTTATCTATGTTCGGCAGACCGTAGAACGCTTCACCGCTGCCGTCTATAAGTACGATGCTCTGCCGTGCTCCGGCAGAGGAGACGGCGCAGATCTCGACATCGGGAAACTCGGCGTGCAGCTCTTCGCAGCAGCGGATTATGCGCTCGCCCCATTCTGACGGCAGGAAATACTGCGCGTCGGAATAGGCGCTGTCGCGGTAATAGGTGTTGGTAAAGGTGCGAATACCGAGGATCTCGCCCTTTTGAGACACCAGAGAGACTCTGGTGTTGCCGGTGCCGAGATCGACCAGCAGGTAATATTTCATGCCTTATTTTGCGAGCACGGCGCGGTTGAAGACGATCCTTTCGAGGTTTTCGCCCTTCAGCCACTGACGGATGCGCTCGTTGAGAATGTCGGCCTGATGCACGGTGACTTCAAAGGAGGAGCCGCCGATATGCGGAGTAAGGAGGGTATTGGGGCAGTACGCGATCTGGAGATCCTCAGCCGTGGGCGGCTCGGTGTCCAGAACGTCGATGATAGCGCCCGCGATGGCCTTGTCGTTGAGCAGCTTTATGAGCGCCTTTGTATCCACGACCGCGGAGCGTGCAGAGTTTACGAACAGCGCGGTGGGCTTCATGGAGCGGAGGAGCTTTTCGTTTATCATTCCCTTGGTCTCATCCGTAACGGGCAGATGGAGGGAGACAATGTCGCATTCCGCGAATATCTTTTCAAGCTCGGTCTTCTTATAGTGGCCGATGTCGTTGGGGATGAACGGATCGTAGAAGCAGATGTCGCAGTCGAAGCCGTCCATGATCTTTGCCGCGGCACGGCCGACGGCGCCGAAGCCGACGAAGCCGACCTTGCGCCCCTGCAATTCGTGACCCATCCACAGATAGTAGGGAGTCGTACCCTCGACCCATTTGCCGTCCTTTGCCCACTGAATGGCGGGAAGGGCATTTCTGAGCTGCATGATGATAAGCCCGACAACAAGCTCCGCGACGGCCTGATTGTTGCGGCCGGGAGTGCAGAGCACGGGCACGCCGTGCGCCGTGCAGGCGTCGGTGTCGATATTGGCGGGCGCTGCGCGGCAGTCGCCGATGAAGCGGAGCTTGCCGTAGCCGTTCAGAACCTTTTCGGTCACGCGGTCAAGCTCGGTTATAAGAGCGTCCGGTTCAACGCGCCTGAGGTTTTCAAGCATCTCGTCCTCGTAATAGCGCTCGCCGGTCTCTGTCCAAGGCTCGTATACGACCTCCTCAAACAGCTCTTTCAGCTCGTCAAGTTTTTTCTCGGGATAAGGTGCGCGTACATAGACTTTCATATGCAATGCTCCTTTAATAGAATTTTTTGACTTCGGTCTCAAAATATTTATTCAAAAGATAGGGCACATACACGCCTTTGTCCGTGACGACGCCGGAGATCAGATGCGGCGGGACAACGTCGAAGGAGGGGTATATGGCCTTGACCTGCGGCAGTGTGTTCTGGATGCCGCGGTAGCGGAGCACCTGTTCAGGGTCGCGCATTTCTATAACAATGTCGTCACGGCTGTGCTTGTCGGCATCCGGAATTCCGGTGACGAAATAGGGGAGACCAAAATATTTTGCAAGGATAGCTATCTGGAAAGTGCCGATCTTGTTGGCGATATGCCCGTCGCGGGCAATGGAATCGGCGGCGGAGGTGAAGAGATCGATGCCCTCATGCTGCATGGAGTATGCGATCATGTTGTCGGTGACGACGGTGGTGTCAAAGCCCATCTCCGCAAAGCAGCTCGAGGTAAGGCGCGCCCCCTGAAGATACGGGCGGGTCTCCGCGCAGAACACGCGGAAATTCTTACCCTTCTTCATCGCGGCGCGGATGACGGTGCCGATGATGGTCTCGCCGAAGCACTGCGTCAGAATGGTGCCGTTGTTCGGGATAAGCTCTTCGAGATAATCTCCGACGATCTGCATGGTGCTGTACCGGCGGTTGAGCGATTCAACGGTCGCGTCAACAATGGCTTCTATCGGATCCCTACCGGCCTCAAGCGCAGCCTTCGCAACGTCGGCGCAGTGATAGGTTATCTGACCGTAGCGATTCGCGGTAGTGGGGCGCGCATGAGCGAGGTCATAGGCGGCCTGCTGAAGGAAGCTGTTCTGCTCGGCGGCAGACTTATCACGAACCTGATACGCGGCGAGAGCCATGCCCATACCGACAGCGGTGTAGGGTCCCGCGCTCTGCGTCACCATGTCGGCGATAGCCTTGACTACCTCCTGATAGCCGGAGCACTCGACAAAACGAACCTCGGGGAATATCCTGCGGTCAAGTATACGAACCTTGCCGTTTTCATACCATGCCACATTCTCGTATTTGAGAAGGAAGGGCATGCCGGCGTCCATTCTTTCCATACGCTTCTCCTCCTTATGCAATGATCAGGCGGAAAGCCTCAACGATTTCAGCGCTGCTGACGAACTCGGAGCGCCGCATTATAAGCGCGATACCGAGCTTGATGAGCGCGCGCTCCATGGGAATGCGCTTTTCAAGGTCAGTGACGGAGGTGACCTCCATGACCTTCGAATCGCCGACCACGCGGCGGATGATCTCGGTGCCCGCATAGCCGACGGAGTCGGCCATTACGCTGTCTATGTAATGCTTTTTGAAGCCCTCGGCCTTGTAGAGCGGGAAGGAGACAAGCTCGTCGTATTTTGCGAGCAGCTTCTCGCGGGTCATGTCGTAGGTCTCGGCGATTATCCTGTAAAGTGCGTCTATTGCGTCGTTCTCCTCGGGCATGGTGAATATCTTGTTTGCCAGAGAGAAGAAGAAATTGCCGATAACGTTGCCTATGTCGTAGCCCATCGGGCCATAGAAGGCAAACTCGGGGTCGATGACCTTGATGCCCTTTTCGTTTGCGAAGACGGAGCCTGAGTGCAGATCTCCGTGGATAAGAGCCTGGGCGTTGTTCATGAAGATGTCGCGGAGCTTGGCGACCTCGGCGTGCAGCGCGGCGTCGTTATAAAGGAAGTGCTCGACAAATTCCTCGTTGCCGGCGGTTATGATGTTGCGGTTCCTCTCGTTGTACGGGACGGACATGTAAGGCTCGGAGAGCACAAGATCCTCGGTGATGTCGCACAGCTCGGGATTGAAGAAGAACTTTACGTTCTTTTTCTTCTCGGCGCTGGGCAGAACGAGATCGGTCGTCGGCAGGAGCGTGTCCGCGAGGAAGGAGGAGAGATTCTCGCTCAGGTGAGCGTAGACACGGTTTGCCATGAGCTCCTTGCGGAGATTTTTATATGCGGAGATGTCCTCCATGGACAGCGCACACATGACCTCGTCGTAGTGATAGACCTCCGGAACATATGCCGGAGCGAGCTGTGATTCGAGCTGAAGGATCTTCGCTTCGATCTTGTTCCGGTAGGTGTCCAGCGGGCGGCCGGAGGAGCGCAGCAGCTTGTCGGCCTGCTTGACGACGACGGAGTGACCGTCCTTTTTGGACCAGATCTTGAAAACATAGTTGATGTTTCCGTCTCCGATCTCGATGCACTCGGTCTCTTCGTCGGGCGCAAACTTATGCAGCACCTCTACGGCGTATCTTTTTACGTCGTCAGTGGTCATCAGGAAAAACTCGTCAAAGCTTTTCATTATGTGAACACCCCTTTCATTTGCATGTAATGGACAGTTATTTTCAGTTATATGACCGCACCGCTGTCGGGACGTGTCTCGACAATTGTGGGTAAAAAGTCAAAATAGTCAACAGATAACAATGTTTTGTCAGGCATGAAAACGCATGTATATGACAAAAACAATCAATGGCAGGCATAAAAAGTTGATATGCCGTTAAATTTATGTTGATTTTTGTTTGCCGATATGATATAGTACACGAGCGACGCAGCTTACTAATCCTGCGCCGAGATGCACAAAAAAGCAGAAAAAGTGCAAATATGGTAATGAAATGAGGCTTTGGGGCGGTATGTTGAAAATTGAACGCCAAAATATAATCGATCAGGAGATTAACAAGCAGGGCTTTGTGCTTGTACCCGCGATGAGCGAAATGCTCAAATGCAGCGAGGAGACTATCCGCCGCGACCTCAAGGAAATGGAGAGCCAGGGACGCCTCATGAGAACACACGGCGGCGCGTATCTCATAGATAACTTTGACAAGACCTATCCGACGAACCTGAGAAAGACGTACTATCATCAGACGAAGGACTGCCTTGCCCGTAGGGCTGTCGAGCATATGCAGGAAAACGACATCGTCATGCTCGATTCGAGCACTACCTGCCTTGCGCTTGCCGAGGCGATGATACGCTCGCAGAAGATGCTGTCCGTGATAACCAATTCGCTTCAGATTTGCCTGCTCTGCAATGAGAGCAACATAAACAACATCAATCTCATATGCCCCGGCGGCGCGTTCAGAAGAAGAACGTCCTCCTTCGCGGATCAGCACACGATAGATATGCTCAAGACCTATCATGCCGACCGCGCGTTCATAAGCTGCCCGAAGCTCACCGTGGAATACGGACTTTCCGACAACCACCTGAGCGAGGCGCGCGTGAGAGAGACAATGCTCAAGCAGTCGCAGGAGAGATACCTGATCGTTGACCACACAAAGTTCAATTCCAGCGCGAATATCCTATTCGAGGGGCTGGAGCTGGTGGACGTGATAATCACGAATCAGAAGCTGGACGAGGACTGGGAGAGATATATCGCAAGCCACGGGATAAAAGTTGAATACTGCACGGAGTAAAAAGTACCGATGCTTCCGGAAGCGGGTGCCTGAAAAGGCGCTCGCTTTTCGTTTTACTCAGAGCGACTGCGACGGATCCCAGTCAAACGCCGGATAAGGCGCAGAATCAGGGCACCAGCGCTCACCGGTCATGTTGACGGCTTCGAGGTCTGCTATAAGGTCAAGCGAGGGCTGATGGTGTCCGCCGTCATATTCGGTGGTCAGCCATGTCTCGACGATGGAGAGCACAGCCCATCTGCCCAGCAGCTCACCGCCGAGGCACAGAACGTTTGAATCGTTGTGCCTGCGGGTGAGACGGGCGGAATAGCTGTCGCTTATCGCGGCGGCGCGGACGCCCCTGAATTTGTTCGCGGCGATGCTCATGCCGATGCCGGAGCCGCATATGAGGATGCCGCGGGATGCCCTGCCGGAGGACACGGCGGAGGCGACCTTGGCGGCGTAATACGGATACCTCGACGGCTCCCGACCGCTGCCGCAGTCAAAGTAATTGTAGCTATGCTCGGACAGATACCTGATGATCTCCTGCTTCATCTTGAAGCCGGAATCGTCGCAGCCGATGTATATGTCCATGGCGGCTCACTTTTTGAGGGCGATAGCCTGCTTTGCCTTTTCAACTATGTCTGCGGCGGTGATGTGATAATACTCCATAAGAGCCGCGGGATCGCCGCTGCGGCCGAAGCAGTCGCGCACGCCGACGCGGAAGACGGGGACGGGGCAGGTTTCGGAGACGACCTCCGCCACAGCCGCGCCGAGGCCGCCGAGAATGTTGGCTTCTTCCGCGGTGACTATGCAGCCGGTCTCGCGGGCGGCCGCGATGACGGCCTCCTGATCGAGAGGCTTGATGGTATGGATGTCAAGTATCGCGGCGGAGATGCCCTCAACGGCAAGCGCTTCGCGCGCCTTCAGAGCCTCCTGAACCATAAGGCCGGTGGCTATGATGGTGACGTCGCTGCCGGAGGCGAGCTTGGCCGCCTTGCCGAGCTCAAAATGATATTCGGGGATGAGGTTTGTGCATTCGTCCACATCAAGCCTCCCGAGACGCATGAAGCACGGCCCGTCGTATTCGGCTATGGCCTTTGTGATGAGGCGGGTCTCATTCGCGTCGCAAGGGGAGAGAACCATCATACCGGGGATGGCGCGCATAGCCGCGATATCCTCAAGGCACTGGTGGGTAGCGCCGTCCTTGCCGACGGTGACGCCTGCGTGAGTGCCGATGACCTTTACATTGAGATGCGGGTATGCCAGAGAGTTGCGTATCTGCTCAAAGGCGCGGCCTGCAGTGAACATGGCAAAGGAGTTGACGAAAACTATCTTGCCGCAGGCGGCAAGTCCGGCGGCCATGCCGACCATGTTTGCCTCGGCTATGCCGACGTTGCGGGAACGCTCAGGGTAAAGAGCGGCAAATTTCTCGGTTCTGGTGCAGCACTGAAGATCCGCATCAAGAACGATAATGCGCTCGTCTCCTCCGATCGCTGCGAGGGCTTCGCCGTATGCGGTACGTGTGGATATTTTACTCATTGGGTGTAGCCTCCTTTTCGGCGCGCGCAATTTCTGCGTCAAGCTCTGCCGCAGCCTTGAGATACTGTTCGGTGTTGGGGTCGTTGCCGTGCCACGCGTTGTTGTTTTCCATGAAGGAAACACCTTTGCCCTTTATCGTCTTTGCGATGATGACGGAGGGCTTTTCGATCTCTTTCCTCGCCTCGGCAAAGGCGCGGCAGATGCTCTGCATATCGTGCCCGTCGCAGGTGATGACGTTGAACTTAAAAGCCTCGAACTTCTTATCGATAGGATAGGGGGACATGATCTCCTCTATCGTGCCGTCGATCTGTATATTATTGTTGTCCACTATCGCGCAGAGGTTGTTGAGCTGATAGTTGCCGGCGGCCATTGCGGCCTCCCAGATCTGCCCCTCCTGGATCTCGCCGTCGCCGAGAATGGCATATACGCGGTAGTCCTTCTTGTCGAGCTTGCCCGCGAGAGCCATGCCGACCGCGGCGGAAAAGCCCTGACCGAGGCTGCCGGTGGACATGTCAACGCCCTTCACATGGTTCATCTCGACGTGACCGGAGAGATGGCTGCTTATATCGCGGAAGGTGTTCAGCTCTTCCTGCGGGAAATAACCCCTTGCGGCCAGCACGGAATAGAGCGCCGGTGTACAGTGACCCTTGCTGAGGACGAGACGGTCTCTGTCTGGGCAGTGCGGCTTCTGCGGGTCTATATTCATTTCATTAAAATACAGGGAGGTCAAAAGCTCGCAGATCGAGAAGGAACCGCCGAGATGGCCGGATGTCGCGCGGTAAACCATTTCAAGTGCACTGCGTCGAATACGGGCAGAAATCAACATCAATTCAGCGGCTTTTTTGTTGGTAATGATGTTTTCCATAAGCATGAATCCTCCAAACATGTATACATGTGGCTTGTTTCGAAATTCATTATACACAGTATCCCACAAAAAGCAAAGCTCTCTTTCACCAAAAGAGTAATTTTGTTAATACTCAACAAAAAGCAACTGAGATTTTTTAGCAAACCAACAAAAAACCAACTTTACGAGCGAGAAAGCTAGAAATTTTCCGGCGAAAAACGGAATAAAATAAGCAACAAAACACGCAGAAATCAATGAAAATCCCGTAAAACAGTAACAAATTTACGGAGACAAAAGCTAAACGACAGATAGCCACAAAAATCAAAAAATAACTTTACAAGGCAAAAAACTCATGATAAACTGCAAACAAGTGTAGCGGGTACCGCTACGGCCCAAACATATCCAAAAAATAGGAGGAACGAACATGAAAAAAGCGATATCCATCTTTTTGGCTGTTGTAATGGTTCTGGCGCTTGTTGCCTGCGGCAACTCCGCTGCTCCCAATGCTCCGGCCGCAGCTCCCAATGCTCCGGCCGCGGCGAACAACGGCTCCGAAACTGCGGGCATGGATTCCGATACTATTAAGATTGGCTACGTCTCCGACCTTACCGGCGGGACTGCCCTGTGGGGCACTGCCGGTCAGTACGGCGCAGAGCTTGCAGTAAAGGACATCAACGAAGCCGGCGGTGTTCTCGGCGGCAAGATGCTTAAGCTCGTCCCCATGGACGGCAAGGGCGAAGCGGCTGACTCCGTCTCCGCTTTCAAGAAGCTCGTCGATGAGCATCACGTCGTCGCTTCCATCGGCACCAACTTTTCTTCCTGCAACATCCCTATGGCTTCCGTTGCTGACGAGGTAAAGGTTCCCATCATCGGCACCGCAGCCTCCAACGAGCTCGTCACCGTTGACGAGAACGGCAACCTCCACCCCTACTCCTTCCGTATGTGCTTCATCGACTCCTACCTCGGCACCGTTATCGGCAACTACGCCGTTGACAAGCTCGGCGTCAAGAACGCGGCTCTCTTCACCATAGCCGGCAACACCAACTCCGAGTCTATTGGTTCCTTCATAAGAGATGCTATCAACGCCAAGGGCGCGAACATCGTCGCTGATGAGCAGTGTCAGGAAGGCGACGTTGACTTCCGCGCACAGCTGACCAACATCAAGGCAAAGAACCCCGACATCATCTTCGTCGTTATGAACGACTATGCAAAGAACGCGACCTTCGCAAAGCAGGCACGTGAGATGGGAATCGAGTGCACACTCATGGGTCACGACGGCTGGGACTCCGCTCAGCTCGCCAGCGAGGCACAGGGCGCTCTGGAAGGCTGCCTGTATGTCTCCCGTATCGGCTTCAACTCTCCCGATGCAAAGGCCTTCGGTGAGCGCGTTGTCAAGGAATACGGCATCAGCATGGAAGCCGAATGTCTGTTCGGCTACGACGGAGTCAACTGGATCGTTGACGCCATCAACCGCGCCGGTTCCGCCGATCCTACTGCGATCCGCGACGCTCTTGAGCAGACCGAAGTTTTCGAAGGCCTGATCGGCACTCTCGTCATGGATCCCGCGACCCACAACCCGTCCATGGCATGCGCTCTCTACGAGTGCCACGGCGACTCTTTCGAGTTCAAGGAAATCATCGAGGCTCAGTAATCAAACCTTACAGGTGGGGAGGGGGTATCTCCTCCCCGCTTCTTTATAAAAGGGGCACGGAAATGCCGCTTTTGCCGTTAACAAGCTCAACTTAGATATAGTAGTAGGAGAAAAAACATGTTTTTGCAGCAGTTAGTAACAGGTATATCGATCGGCGGCATTTATGCGCTGCTTGCAACAGGATACTCTTTGATCTACAGCTTGCTTGACTTCTCCAACTGGGCTCATGGTGAATTCGCCATGGTGGGTGCGTATGTTGCAATAGTGTTCTCCACTTTTGTCGGCCTGCCGTTCCTGCCGGCTGCAATTATGGGTATAGTGGGAGGCGCGCTGATAAGCTATGCCAGTGAAAAAGTGACATATCGCCGGATCCGCCGCAACGGAGCGCCTAACATGTTCCTCATGGTCGCGGCGATGGGCCTTTCAAATATGTTCCAGCAGGCATCCATACTCATTTTCTCAGGTCAGTACAGATCCTATGCTTTCAGACTTCCCGTGTCCACGATAAACGTGGGCGGCGCTTACATCGGCGTCCTCGACCTCATCAGCCTTGCGATCACCGCAGTTGTTCTGGTCATCCTTATTTATCTCATCAACAAAACTCAGTTTGGTCTCAACGTCCGTGCAATCGCATGCAACGCATACACCGCAAAGGTACTCGGCGTGAAGGTAGACCACAGCATCGCGCTGGTCTTCCTGCTTGCCGGTGCGCTCGCCGGTGTGGGCGGCGTGCTGTACGGCATGAAATATAACGTCTTCCCGCAGATGGGCAATGTCGGCCTCAAGGCGTTTATAGCCTCCGTCATAGGCGGTCTGGGCAGCGTCCCGGGTGCTATCGTCGGTGCAATAGTCCTCGGCATCCTGGAAACGATGGTTTCCGGATACATCAGCTCCAGTCTGCGCGACCTGTTCTCGTTCACACTGCTTATCGTCCTGCTTCTGGTCAAGCCGAGCGGCCTGTTCGGTGTTGACGTGCAGGATAAAGCCTGAGATGGGAGGACAACATGCTTACATTATTTAATGATATAAACGCCGCGCTCTGCAACGCACTGGGCATCAGCAGCTATCTTCAGGGCGTTGTGATAATGGTCTGCATCAACGTCATCGCCGTTCTCGGCATGTCGGTGCTGACGGGCTTCACAAGACTGTTCTCCTTCGGCAACGCAGGCTTTATGTCGATAGGCGCGTATACCGCGGCTATCCTCACCGTTCAGTTCAAGGTGAACTTCCTTCTTGCGATCATACTTGGCGCGCTGTTTGCCGGTCTCGTAGCGTTCCTGCTCGGCTCCATCACGCTGAGACTCAAAGGCGACTACTTCCTTATCACCTGTCTCGGCTTCGGCGAGTGCGTGCGTGTCCTGTTCAACTATACGAAGAACATCACCGGCGGCTCGGCGGGCTATCCCGGCATCCCAAACTACTCCAATATGCTGTTCTGCGTGGTCTGCGTTGTGCTCGCGTTCTTCATCGCGTGGAGATTCATCCACTCCAAGTACGGACGCAACCTGACCTCCATCCGCGAAAACGAGCTGGCGGCGGAGGCGGTCGGCGTCAATGCGTACCGCTTCAAGAGAATGTCCTTCACCTTCTCCGCGATTTATGCGGGCTGGGCGGGCGCACTCTACGGCGGCTACCTGATGTACATCGTCCCTGCAAGCTTCAACCTCGCCAAGAGCTGCGAGCTTATCACGACCACTGTTATCGGCGGCCTCGGCTCGCTGACCGGCTCCGTGCTCGGCGCAATAATCGTCACGATCCTGCCCGAGATATTCAGAGCCATGTCCAACTACCGTATGCTCATATACAGCATCGCGGTCGTGCTGATCATCATGTTCAAGCCCAGCGGACTTTACGGCTACAAGGAATTTTCCTTCAAGCGCATGTGCAGGACTCTCAGGCGCTGGGGCATTGCGATCGGCAAGCTCTTTGCTAAACTGTTCTCTGGCAAGAGGCAGCACAAGACGGCGAAAGCAGGAAAGGAGGAGAAAAGCAAGTGAGCACTGAAAAAACTCCTGTCCTTGAAATGTATAATGTTGAGAAGCATTTCGGCGGCGTCCGAGCGATAGACAACTTCAGCCTCAAACTCGAACCAGGCCAGATTCACGGTCTCATCGGCCCCAACGGCGCGGGCAAGACCACGATATTCAACAATATCACCGGCATCTATGCGCCCAGCGCGGGCAAGATAATCTTCAACGGTCAATTCCTCATTATCATCATGCAAGCTACTATTATATTCATTCATAAACTTAATCAAAAGTTCATTCATCTCTTTTTCACTCTCATCACCAGTCGCATGCTCATTTAAATATTCCATAGCAGCCTTCATAGCCTTTTCGGTTTGTCTACTCATTATTTATATACCTCTTTACACAAAGTATACTATATAGGCATATAATAATAAAGCTATGAATTCTTTTAAAATTATGAGCCTAAACCTATTAACAAGTGGAGCCAACATACCAGGCAATCCACCATTTAACATTAGAATAAAAGCCATTAGTTCCATGTTAGAGGAATACACACCAGACATAATCGGCGTACAAGAACTAACTGATTCAATGTTTCCTTATCTTAAAGATATTTTAAATAAATATGCTATCTTTGGAGAATCAAGACATTCTCT
>OIYS01000988.1_pt1 | contig 16220 bp, 8 predicted proteins | sample 1588271 | NCBI WGS metagenome assembly OIYS01 (sample SAMN03283286) | human gut metagenome | biome: human-associated habitat; material: feces | host: Homo sapiens | place: Peru | collected 2012
TAATATTTATCAATGGTTTACAAACGGGCGGGTTTGGAACCCGCCCCTACAAATTTAATAATGTGTTTTTGTATTTACGGGCGATTAAAATCGCCCCTACCACAAATTACAATTTGTTTTGCTAATATTTTTCCATAAAATAACAATGTTATCAATCTTTTATAAAAGGTATCTGAAATTATTTCTTCTATTTCTTCTATGTCTTCAGTAGATAAATTTCCTTATTTTCTGTTTGCATATGATTTCTTAAGAAATCCATCATTATACTTGCTATCTGTATATTTTATCTATTTATTTTTTTACACTCATTAATAATTCTATCAAAATCAGACATATACTTTTTATCTTGCTCAATCCTAAATTTTTCGAATTCACTTTCTGCAAATTGCTTTGCTTGTTCAGCCGATACACTACCTTTATTTTGTAAACTGTCATATCTATTTGTTTTTAACATTATATCTAATTCTTCTACCCAATCTTTCATTTTCATAGGTATTTGTCTTTTTGCCCTATTCTCTGCAATATCCAAATACATATTGACTATATCCTGTAGAAATTCCAATTCTTTAGAAGTAAGGTAATTTTTGGCAATAGATACATCACTTTTTAAAATTTTGCCATCAGGAGAATGTTTCCAAGAAGTTAGTCCCATATGTTCCTTTTGGCTACTAGCTCTATGATAAATAATTTCAGCAGCTGTTTCATTTGTTATTGCATAATGAAACTTATTCTGGATTGTAGCATAAAAATCATTTGCAATTTTAGAATTTTTATTATAATCAATACTACACTCTGCAAAAATATCCGTTACCTTTTGGTAAAATCTTCTTTCACTTGTCCTAATTTCTTTGATGATTTCCAATAATTCATCAAAGTAATCTTTACCAAATCTGTCTGGATTCTTCAACTTTTCCTTATTTATGCTATATCCTTTTATAATATATGATTTTAAAACTTCTGTTGCCCATTGTCTAAATTTTGTTGCTTTCTTTGAATTTGTCCTATATCCGAACAGCAATTATCATATCTAAATTGTAATAATCAATATTTCTATTAACCTTACGATTTCCTTCAATTTGAACTGTTGGGAAATTCCCAACAGTTGAAACTTTATCTAATTCTTGTTCTTCGAAAATATTTTTTATATGCTCGCTTATTGTAGATTTATCCTTTTCAAATAATTCTGCAATTTTATTAAGTGGTAGCCAAATAGTTTCATCATATAAAAAAGCTTCTATTTCTATTTTGTCATTTTCATCTTCGTAAATAATTAAATCACCTTTTGTTAAATCTCGCATATAATTGGCCTTCCTTTATTATAATTTTATAGCACTTATTTTATCATATAAAACAATACTTTTCAATATTTCAAGCAAATAAATGTTCTTTTTATAGGGTTTGTGATTTAAAACTTTATCTAAAACAAATTAATTTAGATGTGACAAAATAATATTTTAAAAGTTTGTTATAAGCTATATACAGAGGTTAGGCTAGCAGACTATTGCTTCCAAATGTGCGGCTTATCAGTAGCATTTTTATTTAGTTTTTACATTAATTATGATAAATATCCCCCAGTATAACTGGGGGATATTTATCATTTTTTCATTATAATTATATTTCAATATTTTTTTCTTTTAGTCTTTCTTCTGCGTTTTCTTCTATCATTGTATATAAAACCGATATTGTTGGTACTCCTAATAACATTCCCACAATTCCAAATAGTGCTCCTCCTACTGTTATTGCAAATAATACCCACATTCCTGGAAGTCCAGTTGATTTTCCTACTACTTTTGGATATATTAAGTTACCTTCTATTTGTTGTAATATTACTAGGAAAATTATAAATATAAGTGCTTTTATTGGATTTACTGTAACTATTAATAATGCTCCAATTCCTCCACCTAAATATGCACCTAGTATTGGTATTAATGCTGTAAGTGCTATAAACACGCTAATTGTTATTGCATATGGTATTTTTAAAATAAACATTCCTATTGCGCATAATGTTCCTAATATTATAGCTTCTGTTACTTGCCCTGCAATAAAGCTTTTGAAAGTTTGTTTTGATAGTCTGCAAGTTTTTACAAACTTATCTGCATCTTTTTTCTGTAAATAGGCATATCCCAATTTTTTAATTTGCATTTTTAGTTTATCTTTATTATATAGTATATATATTGCAAATACTACGGCAATAAGTGTATTCACCACTCCGCTAAGTAAACCTATTATTGTACTTACAGAAAACGACATAACATTTCCAGTTAAATCTATTAAACTTTTTTGTAGTTTTTCTTCGTCTATTTTTATATTTTGAATTATATCGTTTAATTCTGGATATTTTTCACTTAGTTCTGTTAAGAATTCTTCTACTGCTTTTATATATTCTGGAATGTTAGCTATAAGAAGTTTTAAGGCATTAATTAATTCTGGTATTATTAATGAAATAATTATTGTTAAAATTATAGCTACTGTAATAACAGCTAAGATTATGGAAAGAACTCTCTTAAATTTGTTTTGGATTACTTTTCCTTTTACTTTTTTAGGTTTAAATAGTTTCTTTTCAAAAAAAGACATTGGAATATTTAGTATAAATGCTAGCCCCGCCCCAAATATAAATGGATATAATGCATTAAACCCTTGGTCAAATATTTTGGAAACAAAGCTTAAATTTTGTAATGCACAATATAAAACTACTGCAATCAGTACAATTTTTATTATTTCTTTTTTAGTTAATTTTTCTGTGTTCATATATACCTCTTCAAATATAATTTACTTTTTAATAATTTTATCATAAATATCTATATAAACACAATAATTCTAGCATATAAATTTTTGTATTTTTCCTTGGAATATTTTGAAGTGTTTTTATTTCTATTTCGTCTATTTTTTTGGTATCAATATACACAATTAATTCACCTATTTGTGTATTTTGTTCTACTGGTGCTTCCCAATTATATTTTGCATTAGCTTTAAAGTTTATTAAATTTTCAGTTTCTTTTTTTATTGGATATTCTTTATATGCCTGTTTCCCTAAGCATATATCAATTTTGTCTGATGCAGATTTTTCTACTTTAATTCTTTTTTGGTTTATACTTTTCCAATTTTCAAATTCCTCTTTTACTATTTTTTCTATATTTACTAACTCATAATTTTTATATGTATATTCTATAAGTTTTATAGAATCGCTTGTTCTTATTTTTTTTGTATCTGCTCCTAAAACTACTGTTATAATATTAAAGTTATTTCTTGAAACCGATGTTACTAAACATCTCCCCGCTCCATTTGTAAAACCTGTTTTTACGCCATTTACTCCTTCTAAATATCCGAAGCAATTCATTTGTGTTATTTATATTTTTCGGGTATCCATTTATATTTACTGTATAACTTTTAGTGTTTACTACTTTAGCAAATTTTTCTATGTTTAATGCATAATCCGCCATTTTTGCAAGCTCTAAGGCTGTTGTATAGTGCCCTTCATTATCTAAACCGTGTGGTGTTATAAAATGGCTATTGTTTAGTCCCATCTCTTTAGCTTTTTCATTCATTAAATCTGCAAATTGTGCAATGCTCCCTCCTACACTTATGGCAATTTGTGTTGCAGCATCATTTCCAGAACATAGCATTAGTCCATACAATAAGTCGTTATATGTTATAATATCACCAGTTTTTAGTCCAAGTCTTGAACCACCTACGCCTGCTGCTTGCTTGCACACTTCTACTTTTTCTTGTAAGTTAGGAACATTTTCCAGCATAACTATTGCTGTCATTATTTTTGTAGTAGATGCCATTGGCACTTCTTGCTTTTCATTCTTACCCCAAATTACTGTTTTACTGGCTCTATCATATATTACAGCACATTTTGAATTTATGTTAGGCTCGTTTGCCTCTTTTGCTTTAGTTATTTCTTCTTCTAACCAAACATAGTCTAGTTCTTCATAGTCATCTTCTAAATCTACTGTCAAATTTATTATTGGAATATTTATTATTATTAAAAATACTATTAAAAATTTGTATATTTTTTTCATAAAAAAATCACCTTTATAATTTTATTTTATAAAGGTGATTTTATGATTTTTTATTTATTTAATAACCAGTCTAGAGCATTTATCTTTTTTATACCATTATACGAGGTTTCTGGATCAATGTCCATAGTTAATAAATACTTTGGATTATGGTCTCTTATGCTATCTAATGCTCTCAATTCTCTATCCAATGTTTTTTTATCTCTTACTGATTCTGCTACTTGATAATATTCAATTCCTTTACTATTTATTGCAACAAAGTCAATTTCATATTCATCTGCTTTTCCAATATATACATCATATCCCCTTCTTAATAATTCAAGATAAACAACATTTTCAAGCACTCGTCCTCTGTCGCCTTCTTTTCTTCCTAATAGAAAATATCTTATTCCAGGCTCAGAAATATAATATTTGTCTCCGGTTTTTAAGTATTGTTTTCCCTTTATATCATATCTACTTGCTTTATACATAATAAAAGATTCCGTTAATGCCGATAAATAATTTTCAACCGTGTGAACACTTATGTTACGCCCATTAGATGTCATTGTATCTGCAATTTTATTAGTAGAATACAAATTTCCTATATTATCTAACATAAAACTTACTACACTTTGTAGCATTAACTGATCTGGAAATTTCTTTCTTGCAATAATATCCTTTAAAATAATAGAATCATATATACCCTTAATATATATTTCCACATCATCAATATTATCAAAATTCAAAACATATGGATATGAACCGAAAGAAACATATTTTTTATATAGTCTATCTATATTATTATCATCATTTGCACTCACAAATTCTTTAAATGATAATGGTAGCATTTTTATTTCAATATATCTGCCAGAAAGCAATGTTGCTAATTCTCCAGATAGTAAGAATGCATTTGATCCTGTAATATATAAGTCTACATTTTTTTGAATATATAATCCATCTGCTGCTTTTTGGAACTCTGGTATGGTTTGTATTTCATCTATGAAAACATAATTTTTTTTATTAGTATTTAGTTTTTCCTTTATATACTCATATAATTTCAAATAGTCAGTTATGTTATGGTATATTGGATCTTCCAAATTTATCTGTATAATTTGGTCTTTTTCTACACCGTTTTTTAATAAGTAATCTATATATAACTCAAATAATGTAGATTTTCCACATCTTCTTATTCCTGTCACTACTTTTATAAGTTCCTTATCTTTAAATCGTATTAATTTATTTAAATATTCATCTCTTTTTATCATATTTATCACCTATTTAAATTATTTTTTAGTAATTTCTTCGAAGTGCGGGCGATTAAAATCGCCCCTACATTTTTCACAGATTACTTTACACTATCTAAATTATACTAAGGTATTTATAATTTGTCAAGTTTTTGCAGTATGTGTGCAAAAAAATACAACTTTTGCATACTTTTTGAAGTTTATATTCAAAATCACCTTTATAATTTTATTTTATAAAGGTGATTTTATGATTTTTTATTCCATAAATGCTTTGTATGCTCTATATGCTTCGAATATATCAAATTTGCTTGTTACCTCATATGGTGAATGCATTGATAATACTGGCACTCCGCAATCTATTACATCCATTCCTTTGTTAGCTAAAATGTAAGCAATTGTTCCGCCTCCGCCAACATCTACTCTTCCAAGTTCTGCTACTTGATACATTATTCCTTTTGCTTCTAGCATACTTCTTACTTCTGCAACATATTCTGCATTTGCATCAGATGCTCCAGATTTTCCTCTTGCTCCTGTGTATTTGTTTAATCCTATTCCATATCCTAAGAATGATGCATTATTTTTTTCAGAAACAGAAGCATATATTGGGTCTAAACCTGCATCTACATCTGCAGATAACATTCTTGAATTGCAAAATACTTTTTCTAAAAGGTTTGGTCTGTTTTCGTTTGTTTTATTTAATAATTCAGATATAAATGTGTCGAACACATGAGATTCCATTCCTGTGTTTCCCATACTTCCTATTTCTTCTTTGTCTGCTAAAATACATACTGCAGTTTTTCCTGGTTTTTCTACATCTAAAATTCCTCTTAAAGAAGTATATGCACATATTTTATCGTCTTGTCCATATCCTGCAACCATACTTCTATCAAAGCCTAAACTTTGTGCTTTAAATGCTGGAACTAATTCTAATTCTGAACTTATTAAATCTTTTTCTACTATTCCATATTTTTCATTTAATATTTTTAAAATGTTGAATTTAACTCTTTCAGATATTTTTTCATCTCCTAATGGAACACTACCAATAAGTAAGTTTAAATCTTCCCCATTAATTCCATCTTTTAGTTTTTTCTCCATTTGTTCTTGTGCCAAATGTGGAAGTAAATCTGTTATTGTAAATATTGGATCGTTTGGATCTTCTCCTATATTTACTCTTATTTTTTCACCAGTTGTTTTTACAATTACACCGTGTATACTTAGTGGAATTGTTGTCCATTGGTATTTTTTAATTCCGCCGTAATAATGTGTTTTGAAATATGCAAAACCAGTATCTTCATATAAAGGATTTGGTTTTAAATCTAACCTTGGTGAATCTATATGTGCACCAACAATATTAAGTCCCGCTTCTAAAGGTTTTTCGCCTATTACTGCTATATAAACAGCTTTATCCCTATTTACATAGTAAACCTTATCTCCTGGTAATAAAACTACTTTTTCTTTTATGTTCATAAATCCATTTTTGCCTAATACTTCTTTTACAAAGTCTACAACTTCTCTTTCTGTTTTGCATCTATTTAGGTAATAAATGTATTCATCTCCAAATTTATTTATGTCGTGTTTTTGTTCTTCTGTAGTTGTGTCCCAACCACATTTCTTCTCATTAAATAAGTATTTTTTTAAATTTTCTATTTCTGTCATTTGTTTACCTTCCCTTCTTTATTTTTCCACATATATAATATATCCTTTTTTTATTTTTGTAAACATTTTTTTGAAAAAAACAAAGGCAGACCTTTAGTCTGCCTTATGTTTTTTTTATTTTATAATGTATTTTTTTGTTACAACGACTCCAGCTGCTACTATTACTATTCCAGCTACTATTGTTATTAACCATACATATGGTGTTTTTTCATCGTTACCTGTTGCTGCTCCTATTCCAATTCTTGCTGTGTCTGCTTCGTCTTTTTCGTGTGTTCTTGCTGCAATTCCGTTTACTCCTTTGCTTACAAATTCTGCATTTGCTGGAGTTGTGTCTGCTCTTCTTCCTGCTGCATTTGTATAAGCAATTACTTCTGCTATGTAGTTATCAATATCTAGTTTTCCAGAAGCAGATAAAGAATCTTTTCCTAATGTTACTGTGCTCATATCTGTCCATTCATCTTTTTCTAGCTTTTTGCTTGTTCCTTTTAGTATAAATGTTTTTACATCTTTTTTATCTAAGCCATAAGCATCATTTAATACATAATGTTTTTCATTCTTTTCTTCATATTGGTCTGGTGTTAGATTTACTCCTACTAATCTTAAGTTGTCATTTACATAGTCTTTTAATTGTGTTACTTCTGTCTTTACTTTATTATTATTTGTTCCACCTGTATAATATTGAGCTCCTAAGTAGGTTCCATATGTGTGTGTTCCTTCTTGTATCTCCCCTTTTACAGTTTTTGCTGTATTTGTTAGGTCTTCTGCATATTTATCTATATTTTTAGTTTCATATGCATTTTTTAGAGTTTCACTTAAGTAGTCGTTATCACTATGGTTTTCTACTACTAAGTCATATACATATTCTAGGTTTGCACCTTCTACTATTGTATTGATATCTGTTGGTGAAACTTTATATGACCAATATGTATTTGTTACACTTAAGTTGTCTTTTATTCCTTGAATTTTGTCACTAATTGATTGTGGATTCTCAATGTATTCTTTAACATCTACTGTTGCATTTACTAATGTTTGTCCGTTGCTTGCTGTTAATTTAAATCCTGTAATGTATTTCTTAAGTTCTATTTTGGTTTGTGGTCTTTTTTCCATACCAAAATTCATATTAGCATATGATGTATTTTCCCCATCAACTTCTACATTTACTTTTGATGTTTCTGCACACATCCAAGTGTTGTTTAGCACTTCTAGTAATTTCTTAGCTAATTTAGTTGTTAAATATTCATTTATACCTTCATCTGTATATTGTTCATTTGTAAATGTTGATGGTTTACCTACTATTTTTAGCAATGTTGCTTTTTCAACTTCGTTAAATCTGTTTACATTAATTCCATCTAGTAATTTTAGTAACATACCTTTTTGTGCATCTACATTTACTGAATATGCCATTGTTTCTAGTCTTCTTGCTTCATTGTCTCTAGCTATTGAAGCACCTTGTGTATAATTTTCTTTATTATACCATTCTTCATTGTACTTACTATCTACTACAGATTTGTAGTCTTGTCCGTTATGTACATAATCGTAACTGCTTCCATCTCCATAGATGAATCTTATAATGTAATTTCCTGGTATATAGCCTTGGAATTTATATGTTCCTTTATCTTCTTCTTTAACATCTGTTGTATATGTTTCTATATCTGTGCCGTCTAATTTCATTCTATTTACGCTTTTACTTCCAGAAGTTGTTTCTTGCCAAATGTATTCGTAATATTTTCCATTAAACTCTTTTAGTTCTATTAATTGTACTATTACACCCTTAACATTTTCATTTTTAGTACTATCAAAGACATTTCCTGTTATTGTTCTGTTGTCATTTTCATTAACTGTAATTGTTAAACCACCAGATTTATCACAGTCGTCTTCATGTATTTCATCTTTACAGTTGCCTGGTGCTGAATCTACATCTATAAGTCCTTCATCTGTTGAGTATGATGTAATTTCTGCTGTATTTGAAAATGTACCATTTAAGTCTTTTAAATTTACTTCAAATACTAAGTATAAAGTTTTTGTTTGTAATCCTTTTAGTTCTAAGCGATCCCACTTGATGATTATGTTGTTTCCTTCTGTTTCTGTTTGCATATGTGTTATATCTTTATTTGCTGTGTTATAAGCTGTAGTTAACTTTTCATTATATGTATATCTTGAATCTGGTGTATATTTTACTTCGTTTATATAAGCTGTTTTTGTAAGTTGATTTTGTAAATTAACTTTATATCTTACATATACTTTTAGCTCATCACCTGTTTTTCTTGTTGTATCTCCTGTGTTATCTACATTTTTAAAGTTACTATTGCTTACATAATCTCTAATTCTGTAATTATAATCAGAAGAATATAAATTCAAGTTGTATTGCTTGTTATTAAATGTTTGGTTTGGTCCAATTTCTAGGCTATTTGCTTCTTTATTATATCTATATTCTGCGCTTTTACCATTAATTGTAACTTCTGCATTTACCAAGTCTGTTGATAACGCTAAATCTGTTCCTCTTTTTACTAGTCCAAAATTTATATTGCTTGTACTTATAGTATGGTTTTTATTGTCTTTGTCTTTGTATTTTTTTAAATCATTTGATTCAGCTGTTGCAGTCATTCCAAAATCATCAACATTTAATTCTCCATTTGTATTTTTTGTTTTTAATTCACTTGTTGAAGATTGAGAATCTTGGTTTTTTGTTGTTGTGTATTCTAGTGTAATACCTGAATTAGTTGCTTTACCTTCTTCTATAGTTTTAAATTTATTATTAAATGTTGTTCTTTCATCTGCACTTTCTTGTGCTTTAGAGTCTCCTATAATATTTCCTTGAGCATCTTTATAATATGTTGTGTCTTCATAGTTGATTCCATCATATGTGAATTTTATTGAATACTCTGGTCCATAGTCTATTCCAGTAAAGCTATATGTTCCATCTATAGCAGTTTTAGTTTGTTTTTCTGTTTCACTTACTAACTTTACTAGTATTCCTTCTAATCCTTTTTCATCTTTACCCATTTTTCCGTCTGGTCCAACAACTGGTTTTATTCCAGTATTTCCATCTAACCAAACTTTTCCAGATATATCTATAAGACGCTTATTAGGAACTGTAATTTTAATTACTTGTTCTCCTGTTAGTTCTACTGAAATGTTCTCCGTATTTCTATTTTCATTTTCTTGCAATTTTGCATTTGTACTTCCAGCACTCTTAGTAAATGTTATATTAATTGTTATTGGATAATCTAACTTTTTATAATAATACCCTGCATTTGTATTTGAATTTGGAATTTCCACTTCTTCTATTGTAATAACAATAGTTGTGCTTTCTCCATCAAACACAATGTCTTCAAATGTAGTGTTTATTTCTCCATTATTATCAGTTACTAATTCTAAGCCAGTAAAATCTATTATTCCTGCTGAATTTTTTGTATAAGTTATTCCTTTATATTTTAAAGAATTAACTCCTGAAATTGTTCCACTAAATTTTGCTCCACTTAGTTTTAAATTTCTATCGTTATTATCAACTTTAATTAATTTAAGGTCTATTTTAGGTTCATTATAAACTTTTAATGTGTAAATTCTAGTTCCTGAGTTTTGGTCCACCTTTATGTTATCTCCATTATTGTTTGACTGATATGTTTTTGATAAAACTGTTCCATTTCCATCATTAGCCGCTACATATGTCCAGCCACTATAGCTTTCAAATCCAGATTCTTCTACCCAATTATTAACATTGCTTATCTCTAGGTTCCATACACTATTATCTGAACTTAATACATATTTTATACAAATTGGATCTACTGTTCTATAACCTGCTGGTGTTTCTATTTCTTCTATAGTTACATAAACATCACTGCTGTTTTGTGGGTTTATTGCTATATTCAATTTTCCATTACTTGTTTGTACATTTTGATTATAAATTTCTTGTTTATCTTGTCTTGCTATTACATTGAATTTTGCATCTAATTTGTATTCTTTAGCTGCTGAATGTGAATTGTATTTTTCTAGTTCAATTTGGATTGGTGGGATAACTGGAATTTGTATATTTGCTTTTTCTTCGTATGGTGTTTCACTTGTATATCCGTCTAATATTGATAATTTTTGAGAGCTGTAAGCTATATTAGGATTATAATTATATAGTGTTCCGCATGTTACATCTGTGTTTTCTATATGTGCAATGTTAGTACAGTTTCTGGATATTTTTATTACATTATTATTAATATGTTCATTTTGAAAATGTTCACGCATATCATTTTTTGTAGTAGAGTGGTCATTGTATATTACATCTTTTCTACAGATTGAGCACATATAGCAGGCATACTCTCTAGTTCCTCGTGTTTTGTACACTATGTGATATTTTGTGTAATGATCTATAGCTCCTGTAAGTGCTGTATTATAACTCACATTATAACTAGGAATTGATCGTGTATGGAATTTACAAGCCCACCCCCAGTGTGAATCACTTTCTGTTTTGTAGCCTTTCTCGCTACAATCAATGCAAAGTACTGTTGTACTTCCATTAAGTTTATAAGTTCCATTAATATTCCAAATTTTAGCTTGGATATCAAGTGATTTATATAGCACTTTCATTGTTATGCTTGTACCATACTCAATGTTATTACCATTATCATTAGTCCTTTTAATTTTTATATAAATGTTTTTGTTATTATAGTTAGCTGTTTGTACTTCATTACCGTTACCTATCTTTTCCCCTGTTTCTGTACACAAATAAACATTTTCCGTTCCTATTTTTCTTTCTTGTGAATCATAAAATTCAGCTTTAAATCCGCCAAAATGTGCTGTTTGGCTATTCTTATTATAGATTTGACTCATATAAGTATATGATACTCTAATTGGTCCATAAATAATGTAATTTCCTTGTATAGTGGTACTTGCATTTGTACTTTCTACTCTAAATTCTGTTTCAGCGTTCTTAAATGTCTGATATTTACTTGCTAAATTCCATAAATCTTTGCCTGTATTTGACATACTGTCATAACTGTAATTTTTCTGGCCCTCCTCAGAAAGCAAGTGCCAATAGGCTTGCTGTATAGCTTCTTTTCTATATCCATTTCGTTTTGCAGATAGTATATAAGCATATATATATCCCTTTTCATATGTTCCAGGATATTCTATTGGATTTGGATTATTTGTGTCTAATCTGTACCAAGCTCCTGATGAAGGTAGAGTTGTACCTCTATCCCTACAAAAAACATTAGTGTTTTCGCTATATAGATCTCCAGATGTTATTTTTGCCCCTTCACCTCTTATTATCTTATTTTCTGCTTCTGTTAATGCTTTTGTATAATTATTCATAAATATAATAAACACTATAAAAAGAGTTAAACAAATTATTTTTATGCATTTTTTCATATATTAACAACCCCCTTTATCTTTTAACATAACTTTTCTAACTCTATTTACGCCAAATCCAAGTATTGCTAGTACTAATACTGTTAATGTTATATACAAAGCTATTTTACCTGTTCCTACTGCTATGATTACTTCTACTTTACTCATATCGTTTTGTCCTTCTATTTTATCACCTGGTATTGAGTTTATGTCTTCTACATTTTTATCATTTGATGCTTCATATATTTCTACCACATTGGTTATTGTTCCTGTATTATTGTTGTTCATATTTTTTGTTAATACTATTTTTAATTCTTCTGTTTGTCCAGATTCTAATAATTTATCCATTAATGCTACTGAATATAAATTTCCGTCGTCACCCTTATACCAATCTGGGTTTGTTTCTGAGCTAAAACTTAGTCCTTCTGGTAAGTAGTCTACTATTTTTCTTGCATAGCCTGGTATTGTTCCTGCATTTCCTACTATTATTTTATATTCAAGTGTTACTGTACTTCCATTCATATACTTTGTTGGAATTTCTATTTTAGCAAAGTTTGTATTTTCATAATTGTATGTTGTTGTTCCTTGTGCATTTGTTACTGTTATTTTGCTTAAATATTGTTTTAGGTTCAAATCAAACCCTTCTGTTATTTCTTCCTTCGGAATTGTTGGCTTGTTAGGTTCATTTGGTTTATCTGGATTTTCTGGTTCTGTTGGTTTATCTGGATTTTCTGGTTCTGTTGGTTTGTCTGGATTTTCTGGTTGTTCAGGAATATCTGGTTGTTCCGAATCCTCTATATTTCCTATTTCCCATTTAACTTCTTGGCCATCAAATTCGCCTATTAATTGTGATTTATTTGTATTTTGTTGTTTTTTAATTATTGCTTCTAATTCAATATAAAGTGTTTTTCCTACAGGTATATCAATTAAATCTTGCTCATATTTATCACTTTTGCTTGTACTTGTTCCCATTTCTTTATCTTGTCCATCTTCTACAAATCCATATTTTGCATTCAATAGTTCTATATTTTCTGATGCATTCACTTTATAACTTTTTTGGTTAGCATCAAATAGTCCTTTATTTGTAACATTTATTCTGAATTTTACTTCTTGGTTTTCGTATATTTTATCTTCTAATTTTTGTAAGTCGATCTCTAAAAATGCATCGGACACAGTATGAAGAATATCCTTAGTTATTAATTTTTCATTTTCTAAAATTAATTCCACTTTGTTTTTTATTTCTTTACTATAGTTTCCATTTAATTTATCTGCTTTAACTACTATTTTAAACATCTTTGTGCTTGGTACTAAATAAGTATTTTCTTCATCTTCTGAACTTTTTACTTCTGTTGCTGGGGATAATTTTTCTATATTTACAAGAACTGTTCGAGTAGTTTCATCATATTCATACTCTATTTTTTGTTCTTTTGCTGATAGTATATTTTCTATATCGTAATCAGTCAATTCTACTACGTCTTGTAAATTAATTCCTTCTGGAAGAACATCTATCAATTGTAAATTTTTAATTTCTTCTGCTTTATAATTATCAATATATACTATATACTCAATGTTTTCTTCTTGTTTTACTACTTTATCAGTTAGACTGTTTAAACTTATACTAATACCATTATTTGTAATTTCAACAAGTTCCCCAATTTCTTCTTGTTCTTCACTTTTTAATATTAACGAAACATCTACTTGTGCAGAGTCGAATCCCATTCCACTTTCATAGGCTGTAACTTCACTGTTTTGGTAATATAGTTTTGTTGCCACATCTTCGGGATTTGCGTTTTCTTTTACATTTAATTCTAAACTTAAATTTATTTGTGCATTTTCGTCTACTATTGTTTCTTTAGTTTGTGATCCTTCTAATACTATAGCTACATATTGTTGTCCTAAAACTGTTGTTACAAACACTTTTTTACCTGTAAATGCTCCATTGTTGTTTGCAATAGTAAATTTACTGTTTGCTGTATTTACTTCTACATTCTTAGGCATTTCTAATAAGAATATTGGGTTTATAAATAAGTCTGTTTTTTCTGATGTTGTATCTAGTGTTATAGTATAGTTTACTTGGTTTGTTTTACCCACTTCCCATTTTGTATTATCTACTGCTACTGTAGCTTTTGTTATTGTATCTTTAAATATAATTTTGCTTTCTGTTTCTTTTTCTTCTTCGTCTAATGTATATTTTACTTTTTCTAATAAGTAATCTATATTATTTATATCTGCAATATTTGAAATTTCTTTTTCATTTTTTATTTCGAATTTTGCATTTTCTATATCGCTTTCACTTTGTTTTGCTATATTTTCAAATTTCATTTGTAGTTTTGAAACATTACCTACATATTCTATTGTAATGTTTTTTTCATCAACTGTTATATATGCTCTTAATTCTTCTTGGCTTTCTTCGTCGTCTTTAATTTTTACTTCTGTTTTTTCTCCTGATGTTAATCCTTCTATATATTCCTTTGTAATTTTTACAAGTGTTTTTTCGTTTTCTGCATCAAACACAGTTACAAAACCTTCATCTTTTAAAAGGTTTTCTAAATCTTCTTTATTCATTATTGTTTTTACATATTTTTTTGCAATTTCTTCATTAACTTCTTCGCCATTATATATATCGTTTAGTTCATCTTTAATTTCAAATGTAGAGATGTCTTTTCTGTAACCAAAGTCTAATTTTAAGTTTTCTGCGTATGCTACTTTTCCATCTTTAATTGTTGTTTTGTGAATATCTTTGTTTTCAATATTTAGTGTTAGTATATCGTTTTCTAGTTCTATTTCTTCGTATCTACCACCTTCAAATGTTCTTGAAGCTTCTGAATTTTCATATGTTTTTATTGCTACACTTTTTATTGCTTTTTCTATGTATTCTACTTTTTCGTCTTTATTATATTGGAATATATATGTTACTAATAATTTATCTAACCCTTCTTCTTTTTGAGTTAGCTCTTCATTTTCATTTACTAAGTTAATTTTTATTTCTTCGTCTTCTACTGTCCAAGTTCCTTTTGTGTATGAATTTTTATTTAAGTTAGTAATTTTAACATCTTCAAGTGTTTCATTTATAATGTTTGTTTTTAATACTATATTTGTTTCTTTTAATGGGTACTCTTTAGAGTTTACTCCTGTTGTTAGTTCAATTTGTACTACTCGTTTTTCTTCTCCATCTATTTCATATACTTTGTTGGTTACTAATTCTTGCTCTGTAAGTAGCTGTTCTTTTAAGCCTATTCCTGTTTCATCTTTTGCATATGAAATTAAACCCTTAACAATATTGTTTCCTACCAAAACAAAATTTGCATATGTAAGGGCTATTATTAAAAATATTATTATTACTTTCTTTAGTGCACTCCTTAAATTACTAAACATATTTTCCTCCTAATTTGCTAATAATATATTACTTTTATTTTTAATAGTTGTCAATGTATGCATTTTTAACACGTTTTTTAGTCCTTTACGGAAGGACTTTTTACAAAACTTTATATAAAAAATGACATTTTTATGACAATTTTACATTATTAATTATATTATACTCGCTTATGTAAACTTTTTCAAGCTTTTTGCCCTAAAATAAGCATTTTTTTACCTTTTTTAGTTACTTTTATCGACAGAAAATGACAGTAAAATTTTAATTCGTTTTTGATTATATATTAATAAAAAAAATGGACGGGTCTAAAACCCGTCCATATAGATTTTTCTATTTTTTAATATTCTTCTTATTTGCAGGCAATTTTAATTGCTTCTAAATTTATTTTTCAGTTCTTTAGCATTTCTACTTCTCTTCTTTTTAAGCCAGTTAGCCTTATTATTGTATCTATATTAATTTTTTCCTCTAACATTTTTTGAGCTATTTGTATTCTTCCGCGTTTTTCTCCTCTTCTTTCTCCTCTTTTTTCTCCTATCTTTTCTCCTCGCTTTTCACCTAGTTCTTCTCCTTTTTTAGTTGCATATTTTATTCCCGCATTATAATCTCTTC
>OIYS01000990.1_pt1 | contig 16182 bp, 14 predicted proteins | sample 1588271 | NCBI WGS metagenome assembly OIYS01 (sample SAMN03283286) | human gut metagenome | biome: human-associated habitat; material: feces | host: Homo sapiens | place: Peru | collected 2012
ATATAAATATTTTTGCAAGTTTAATGGGTGAAGTAATGTTTAATGATTTAGAATATATATATTCTTCATTAGAAAAAATTCAAGATGAACATTCATATCTCATGAAAGAACTTAACTCTATAGATGATTTAAAAGCTTATCCAAGCTCCAGTAATTTTATTTTATGTGAAATTACATCTAAAAAACTAACAAGTTCTTCTTTATATGAAACTCTTATAAAAAGCAACGTAATTATTAGAGACTGTTTTTCTTTTAATAGCTTAAATAACTATTTCTTTAGAGTATGTGTTTTAAAGCATAATGATAATAAACTTCTTATAAATCTTTTAAAAGATATTTTTTCTTAAAAATAAAAACATAGAAAACAAAAATATGTTTTCTATGTTTTGAAACTAGATTTTCTTTATAATTTTTACACCTATTTTATCTATTATCAACTTTTTCTGGATATAAGTCATGATTAACTAGTCTGTTAAATGCAACCTCTTCCCACTTAGTTCCTTTTTTTCCGTAATTACAATAAGGATCTATTGATATTCCTCCTCTTGGAGTGAATTTACCCCAAACTTCAATATATTTAGGATCCATAAGTTTAATTAAATCCTTCATTATTATGTTCATACAATCTTCATGAAAATCCCCTTGATTTCTAAAGCTAAACAAATACAGTTTTAATGATTTACTCTCTACCATATATGTATCTGGCACATATGATATATATATAGTTGCAAAATCTGGTTGTCCTGTAATAGGACAAAGACTTGTAAATTCTGGACAATTAAACTTTACAAAATAATCATTTCCTTGATGTTTATTAACAAATCTTTCTAATATTTCTGGTTTATATGCATAATCATACTTAGTTCCTTGATTTCCTAAAAGGCTTAATCCCTCTAATTCTTTTCCTTGTCTTCCTGATGCCATAAATCTTACCTCACTTCTTACTTTTTAAATTGCTCCTTAAATTTTAAATATCCATTTTTTCTAAGTGTACATGCTGGACATTCACCACATCCATTGCCCTTTATACCATTATAACAAGTTAAAGTTTCATTTTTAACTATATCTAATACACCTAAATCGTCTGCTAATTTCCAAGTTTCAGCTTTATCAATCCACATAAGTGGAGTTAAAACTTCAAATTGATAATCCATAGCTAAATTTAAAGTTACATTTAATGATTTTATAAACACATCTCTACAATCTGGATATCCACTAAAATCACTTTGAGAAACTCCTGTTATTATAGTATTTATCCCTCTTTGCTTTGCAAATACTGCAACAAAAGTTAAGAATAACATATTTCTTCCATCAACAAAGCTATTTGGAAGTTTATTCTCTTCCTTTTTTTTATCAACCTTTATGTCAACTCTAGTTAATGAGTTTGGAGCTAATTGATTTAAAAGATTTAAATCCATTATATGATGCTCTACATCATATTTTTTACATATGTCCTTAGCACATTCAAGTTCTAAACTATGTTTTTGTCCATAATCAAAAGAAACAGCTATAACTTCCTTGTATCTTTTTTTAGCCCAAAAAAGACAAGTTGTACTATCTTGACCACCACTAAAAACTACTACTGCTTTTTCTTTATTCAAAAAAATCACCTCTTAAAAATTATTAATATATAAAAAAATATTTATATGCTCATTAATAGCTCTTGTCTTAAAGATGAATCCTCTTTAAATGCACCTTTAAAAGTTGTTGTTCTAGTTTTTGAACCATTTTTCTTTATTCCTCTAGTTGTCATACAAGCATGCTCCCCTTCTATAACAACAGCAACATCTTCACTATCAGTTATCATGCACATGATTTCAGCTATATCATTTCCTATTTTCTCTTGAAGTTGAAGTCTTCTTCCTACCATATCAGCAATTCTTGCTATTTTGCTAAGACCTATAACCTTTTTTCTTGGAATATAAGCTACTGTAACATTCATATTATACATAAGGGCTAAATGATGTTCACAAAAACTAAATATCGGAATATCCCTCATTATAACCATGCCTTCACTTGCCTTACTTTCATAATCCTCAGTAAAACACTTATCAAACATTTTAGCTATTTCTTCATTTGTATACCTTACACCCTCTAAAACTTCCTTAATCATATTTACACATCTTTTAGGTGTATCTTTAAGTCCTTCTCTGTTTGGATCTTCTCCTAAAAGCTCTATAAACTCCTTAACTAAAGATATAGCCCTTTCTTCTTTTTCTCTTGATTCCCAAATATTCATATATTATACCCCCTTAGTTTCTGGACTCCATATTATTTTATGCATCTGTATTTGCATTCTTATATCATTTAATTTTCTTGTTTTTAAAAACTCAACTATTTCAACTAATTCTATTTTTCCAAACACTGGGCTTACAAATATAGGAGTCTTTCCCTTAACAAGTTCAGTTTCTTTATAAACTTTTTCCATTGTTTTAAGATCTAATATATCTCCAACTACAAACTTTACACAATCAATAGGTCTTAAAATATTGAAATTGTTTATTAACATTTTTTCCTGCATTTCACTTGACGGACTTTTGTAATCAACTATAAAAGCTACTGTTGGAAAATCTTTAACAAAGTCTTTCATATCGATTGAACCATTTGTCTCAACACTTACATTGTACTTTTCTTTTACTAAAGTATTTAAAAGACTATACGCATTCTCTTTATTTAAAAGAGGTTCTCCACCTGTTAAAGTAATGTTTTTTATTCCCTTATCTAATTTCTTTAAGATGTCGTCTATGGACATCTCCTCTCCATCTGATAAGTTTTGTCCATAAATAGTATCACAATAATTACATCTTAAATTACACCCTGAAAGTCTTATAAAATTGGTTATTTTACCTGCATTAAATGCTTCACCGTCTATGCTTTGAAAAATTTCAACAACCTTCATTAGCCTAATCCTCCTTATAAGTTGCTTTATTATTAGGTGTTTCATATACTGTTATATAACAAAGTGAAAAATTATTACTTTTTACTTTTTCATCTAACAAAGCACTTATTTCATAAAAAAATAATTTAGACATATTTTCAGCTGTTGTTCTACATGGAAGATTTATTATTTTAAAATTCATAGCATTACAAGCATCTATAAATGATTTTTCTTCACTTGAAACTTCATGACCATCAACAGTTAATAACAAAGCATGGTCATATTTGTCAAAATAATTTTTTATTATATTTTTTATATCTGTAAAATCTATAATCATTCCTTTTGAGCTTCCAGACTCTATTAACTCATCAGCCTTTAATCCATATTGTATTTTCCACCTATGACCATGTAAATTTTTACACTTTCCACTATGTCCTATTAAAAAATGACTAGAATCAAAACTTTCCTCGCCTTCTAAAAAATAACTCATTCCTTACCTCTCCTTAGCTTTAAAAATCTATCTTTGAATATTAAGTATTTAAATTTTAAACAATAAAAAAAGGGCATTTCTGCCCTTATAAATAAAAAAACTAGAGATAAACAACACAAAAAGTAAACCTATTATTAAATAAAAAATTTTTAATTAATATAAGTATATGTATATTTCTCCTAGTTTTATTTATAGACAGGATGGTTACGAACTGTCTTATTAAATTTTACACTTAATATTAACATATACTTTCACTATTTGCAATATAACATGATAAATACAAACCCTTTATATTTAATTTATCAAAATTAGCAATGCCTAAATTTTAAAAAATATTAATGATTAAAATTAAAATTCCAAAACATAATAAACAAGATATTATTGCCAATATAATAATCTTAGAATTAGAATTTTTAGATATTTTCTTATAAATAAAATATTTTATATATTTTTTATATTTTTTTATTATCCAATACACAATAATACTAAATGCTATAACAAAAATTATAATCATTATGTATCTACTTAGATATCTTTCTATATTTTTAACATCTCCTCCCAGAAAATCTCCAAGACATATGAAAGTTAAAATCCAAAAAAATGCTCCCGTATATGAATTTAATATAAATTTTTTATAATTAATTTTAATTATTCCAGAGAAATATCCAGTAACATGTCTAACTCCTGGTATAAAGCATGAAATTAAAAGAATTTTACTACCATATTTATTAAACCATTTTGATACTTTTTCTACTTTTTTATCATTTATTCCAAAATATATTCCATACTTCATTAAAAATTTTAATCCTATAAAATGACCTATAATATAAGAGATACTAAGCCCTATTGCAACACCTGAAAAACCAAAAAATATACTCAAAAATAAATTTAATTTTCCTGCATAAATTAATGCTCCACAATAAATCATTAATAATTCTCCGGGAATTGGAAGAGCTAATGTTTCAAGCATTGGAGCTATAAATAATATTATATAACCATATTGTATTAATAAATTATTTATTACATCCATGATTCCTCCTAAAAATAAATACCTTATATTTATTTTAATACCCAAAGATTAAAGTATTATTAACATAAATTTAAAAAATAAAAAAACTACTAACCTTTTATAATTAGTAGTCTTTTTTATTTTTTACGCTTTTTTTATATAATTCTTATTATCTTCTCTTTCATAAACAAAATTTTTAGGTGAAGAAGATACAAATCCTTCTATCCATCCATCTTTTAGTATGTAATAATTATTTACATCTCCACCTACAGCATCCCAAAATCTTTTATGTACACAAGTTGTAGTAATCCAAACCACTTTCTCACCTGATTCCTCTTCTACAAGATTTACTCTATCACAAGGCATTCCTTCAACTAAATTATCAAAAATAACCTTAAATAATCCATCAGCTGATAAACTTTTATCTTCTATGTTTTCAAAAACTTCTTTTCCGTTTGATTTAAATACTTCTTTTATCTCTTCTATTTTGATATTTTCTTTTAAAATATCAGTTACGATTGAAGCTAATCTATACTCTAAACTATCTATTCTTCCTTGTAACCATCCATGAATATTTCCTTCATCAATTACATCTTCTAAGTTACTATAATCTGGTTCTCCATATTTTTCATAAGCTTTAGATTTTATTGAATCTACATTAATTCCTCTGTTTTTAGCAAACTCTAAAACCTCTTTTTGAATATTTTCTCCAACTAAAATTTTATTATATACCCAATAATGTATAGGGCCTAAAAAAGCACTCATTTGACTTATCCTCCTAAAAATACAATTTATATTTTATTGTCTTAAATAATTATATCAAATTTGATTATAATGTTCAAATAAAATATACATTTTATTTAATAAAAAAGCAAAGTTAAAACTTTGCTTTTTTATTACTTTTAAAGATATGCTTCAACATTAACTAGAGTTTTAAATTCTTCAAGACCTACTCTATCTATGTAATCCCCTAATCTTTCTTTCTTTTCTGCATTATTTTCATATACATCTACTATTTTTTCAACAAATGATATGATTTTATCATTTGATACTGATAAGGCAATTCTATCACCAAGTCTTGGCTTAGCTCCACCTTTTCCTCCAACGACTACCATCCAGCCTTTTCCGCCACCTATGATTCCTATATCTCTAGTATGGCTATCACCACAAGAATTTGGACATCCACTAACACCCATTTTTAGTTTATTAGGCAAAGATTTTCCATGGAATAATTCATCTAATTGAGCTCCAATTCCTACTGAATCTTGAAGACCTCTTTTACAGAAACTAGTTCCTGGACAAATTTTTACACTTCTTACACAAAGACCAACAGCTGCACCTGCTTTCATTCCTAAATCAGCCCATGCGTTATCTATATTTTCTTCTGCAATACCAACTAATGCAATACGTTGTGCTGCAGTTACTTTTACAGCTTGTGCATTATATTTTTCAGCAACATCTGCTAATTTTCTTAATTGATCTGGTGTAACTAATCCACCAACCAAATGAGGTGCAATAGCATAATTTTCTCTATCTCTTTGAACTATTGCTCCTTTTTCTAGTAAATCATTTTTCATCAATAATTCCTCCTAAAATCGCAAAATAATTTTATTTAATTAAATATATATCTTACTTGAATATTTAAAAATAAATTATTAAAAACATCAACTTCAATTATTATACTACATATTATTATATAATACAAATTTATTTTTAATAATCTATATTGATTAATTTCATAATAATATTATCTTTATATTGTTCTTATTATTAAATATTTTATTTATATCTGATTGATAATGGATTAATTTTAAGCTTCATGTTATAATTTAAAATCTAACAAATATATAAAGTATATCAATTTTAATAAAATACAACAGGAGTACTAAAATTACATGGATATTAATTTAGAACGCAAAGAACTAGAAAAAATTTATGGGAAAATAAGTCCCTTTGAATTTAAAAATCAGTTAATAGATTTGGCGGAAACATCTCAAAAAAAAAGCACAAGAGCGCTTTTAGATGCTGGACGTGGAAATCCAAACTGGATTGCCTCTACCCCTAGAGATGCTTTTTTTACTTTTGGTCATTTTGCGACCCAAGAAGCTAAACAATCTTGGTGTCATGAAGATTTAGCTGGAATTCCTCAAAAATATGGAATAGCAAATAGGTTTTTTGAATACATTGAAAAAAATCATAATTATCCAGGAACTAAGCTTCTAAAAGATATTATTAATTATGGAATTAATGATAAAAAATTCAATCCATGGGTATTTGAACTTGTAAACGGAATAATCGGATGTGATTATCCACTTCCTGAAAGAATGCTGTCTAAAATTGAAGTTGTAGTTCATGATTACCTTATACAAGAATTATGCTCTAATAATGAACCAGATGGAAAATTCAATATTTTTGCCGTAGAAGGCGCTACCTCTGCTATGTGTTATTTATTTAATTCTTTAAGTGCAAATAAACTTTTGCATAAAGGTGACAAAATAGCATTAATGACACCTATTTTTACACCATACTTAGAGATACCAATACTTTCTAATTATGATTTAGAAATAGTTCCTATAATTGCCAATGAATTAACCCCAGAAGGTGCACATACTTGGCAATATCCAAAATCTGAACTTGAAAAGTTAAAAGATCCTTCTGTTAAAGCTCTTTTTATAGTCAATCCAAGCAATCCTGCATCTATCGCTTTAAGCCCTAAATGCACTGAAGAACTTGTTAATATAATTAAAAATTATAATAAAGATATAATGATAATATCTGATGATGTATATGGAACATTTGTTGATGGTTTTCAATCACTTATGTCTAAGCTTCCTTACAATACCATAGGTGTTTATTCATATTCTAAATATTTTGGCGTTACAGGATGGCGTCTTGGAACTATGGCAATTCACGAAAACAATGTATTTGATAACTTACTAAAAAAACTTCCTTTTTATGAAAAGAAAGAATTACACAGAAGATATGAAGGTTTATCAACAACACCTGAAGATATTAAATTTATTGACAGATTAGTAGCAGATAGCAGACAAGTTGCTCTAAATCATACTGCAGGGCTTTCTACTCCACAGCAGGTTCAAATGGCATTCTTTTCTATATTTTCTATTTTAGATAAGAATAATAATTATAAAAAACTTACTATGGAAATTTGCCATGTTCGTAAAAAACTTTTATTTCAAAGTCTTGGACTTCCTTTAAAAATGAATAAGCTTGATGCCTGCTATTACTGTGAATTTGATTTATTAGAATGGGCAAATTTAAATTATGGAAATGAATTCTCAAATTACTTAAAATCTAATTTTAAAACCGTAGATGTTTTATTCAGACTTGCAAAAGAATCCTCTATCGTATTATTAAGTGGTGGTGGTTTTTCAGCCCCTGAATGGTCTATTAGGATTTCTTTGGCTAATCTTAAAGATGAGGCTTATATTGAAATTGGTATAGCTCTTAAAAAGATTTTAAATGATTTTGTTTCTGAATGGAAAAAAATTACATAAAAATAAACTCCTAAATAATATAAACTTTATTTAGGAGTTTATTTAATTTTAACACATTGTAGAAATTATCTTCTCTTACTAGAAACTTTAATACCTTTGCCTCTCAAGCTATTACCTCTTTTATCCTTCATTTTATCTTTTCCTGGATTAAAATGCATTTCACTTTTTCTACTCTTTTTATTATTTGATTTTACAAATTTATCACTTTTTCTTCTAGTTAACCCATGCGTTTCTTTATATCTTTGTTCTTTAGATTTTATAAGACATTTAGGTCCATTTCCTATTAAATCTTCTCTTCCAGCCTTAACTAAAGCATCATAAACTATATTATAGTTTTTAGGTTTACTAAACTGTAAAAGAGCCCTTTGCATAGCCTTCTCTTCTTTCGTTTTTGGTACATACACTTTCTTCATTGTAAATGGATCAAATCCTGTATAAAACATTGTTGTAGATAGTGTTCCTGGCGTTGGATAAAAATCTTGCACTTGCTCTGGTTGATATTTTATATCTCTTAAATATTCTGCTAAAATTATGGCATCTTTTAAAGTACTTCCTGGATGGCTTGACATAAGATAAGGAATTATATATTGCTTCTTTCCAAGTTCTTTATTTATTCTAAAAAATTTTTCTCTAAATTCATCATAAACTTTTCCAGCTGGTTTTCCCATATATTTTAGAACATTTTCTGATATATGTTCAGGCGCAACCTTTAACTGACCACTTACATGATATTCTGAAAGTTCTTTTATAAATTTATCTCTCTTCTTATCTGCCATTATATAATCATATCTAAGTCCTGAACGAACGAATACTTTTTTTACCCCTTTGACACTTCTAACTTTTCTTAAAAGCTCTAAGTATTCGCTATGATCTACCTCCATATTTTTGCATATACTCGGAGACATACATTGTTTTTTCTTACACGCACCATAAATAAGTTGTTTCTCACAAGAAGCCTTTCTAAAGTTTGCAGTAGGACCTCCTACATCATGAATATAGCCTTTAAAATCTTTAAACTCTGTTATATCCTCAGCTTCTTTAACTATGGAATCTTGACTTCTACTTGTAACAATTCTTCCTTGATGAAATGTAATAGCACAAAATGAACAGTTACCAGAACATCCTCTAGAACTTACTATACTAAATTTTATTTCCTCAATAGCAGGGACTCCTCCTTGCTCTTCATATATCGGATGGTAATCTTTTTGATATGGAAGTCCATAAACAATATCGAGTTCTTCCCTAACCAAAGGTCTCTCAGGCTTATTTATAACTACATACTTATCTAAATTTCTTTGAACTAAAGTATGACCTCTAAAAGGATCTTGCTCTTCATATTGAATTCTAAAAGCTTCACAATATTTTTCAATATCACTTGCCACCTCTTTGAATGTTGGAATTTCTATATACTCTTCATAAAGTTCATCTAAACTATCAACTGTGTAACACGTTCCCGCTACACTTCTTATATACTTAGCTGGGAAACCATCATTTAAATAATTTGCAACCTCTACTATTTGTTTCTCACTCATGCCATAAACCAAAAGATCTGCCCCACTATCTATTAAAATAGACTGCCTAACCTTATCACTCCAATAATCATAATGAGCAAACCTTCTAAGACTAGCTTCTACTCCTCCAATTAATATATCTACATCTTTAAAGGCTTCACGAACTTTATTACAATAAACTATAGTTGCTCTATCTGGTCTTAACCCCATCTTTCCACCAGGAGAATAATAGTCCTTTTCTCTAATTCTTTTGCTAACAGTATAGTGATTTACCATAGAGTCCATATTACCAGCATTAACCAAAAAAGCCAACCTTGGTCTTCCTAACTTTTTAAAATCATCTATTTTATTCCAATTTGGTTGAGAAATTATTCCAACTTTATATCCCGCATTTTCTAAAACTCTTGATATTACAGCAGTACCAAAACTATGGTGGTCAATATAAGCGTCCCCTGTAACTATTATAAAATCACAGACTTCCCATCCTCTCTCCTCCATATCTTTTTTACAAATAGGTAAAAATTTATTCTCACTCATTTTTAATATCACTCTCATCTCTTGCTAATTTATTATATAAAAATTAATATCTAATTCATTTAATGATTATAACATTATAATATCTTTAATACAAAACATATATTAAAACAAAAAGCCATACATAAAGTATGACTTTTTATTTTAATATCTTAAATTATTAATATCGTCTTTCCCTAATAAATATATAAACTAAAAGTATAATACTTACAATTGATATAATAACACCTATATCAAAACCTTGCGGGCTAAACTTAAGCATTACAGTTTGTTGTCCTTGATTTAACTTAATAGCCATAAAACCATTAAAGTTTTCTATTGAAACTTTTTTACCATTTATATAAGCATGCCATCCCTTATCATAAGGTACAGATAAGAAAAGAACATTATTATTTTCAGTTCCATATGCTGTTCCCGATATTTTTGTGTTAGTTACCTTTATATTTTGCATGCTTTGTGAATTTAAAGTTTCATAAGCTCTACTAAATTCATTTTGATTTAATCCGTATAATTGTACAACACCAAGCTCTGCATTTTCATTTGTAAATTTAATTGATACAGTTGCACTTTCACCTTCTGTAAAATATCCTAAATCCATAACAGCTGGTTCATCCCATGCACTATAAATTCCTATTTCCTTACCATTTACATAAACTGTACATTGATTACTGTCTCCATTATTCAAATCTAAATAAACTTGTTGATTTGAATTACTTGTAAAATGTAGTCTAACAATTCCTGAATAATCAGGATCTGTAAGCGCTAGCTTAGCATAATCTGATGTTTGTTTTAATACAGATATATTTTGAAGGGTTGTTGTATAATCTATAGGTTTTAAATATTCTTTATACCCATTTCCATCTTTAGCATATCCTAAGAATGAATTTAACAATATGTTAGTGTTTGCAAAATAATCTGAATTTGTATATTTTATATTTTTTGATAATGCATAATTATTTACAACATATCCTATTGGTAAAGCATATTTATTTTTATTTATATATCTATTTACTCCCTCAATATTATTAGTATAAAAACCTCCTAAAGGTTCTTTAGATAGAATATATTTTATATCAAATAATGAATCTAAGACCTCAGTTGTACTTTTGTATTGAAGAGATAAAGCAATTCCTGTTCCACCATCTTGAACACCAAATGTGTTAGTTAGGAAACTGTCTAAACTTCTATAATTTAAAGACGTAAATGTTGATATGCTATTATAGTTTAAAGCTATTCCTTCATTGAATCTTTCAACTGTATTTAATTGCTCCATCCTATAAAAACTTTTATCACTACTTTGAACTGCTTTCACATCTGGTTCAACAGATAATACATCAGTAAATGCACCCTTAGATAAGTATCCTATCTGAGAATACACATTGTTTAAATATGTTGTTGCTGCAAATAGCATTTCTCCAAAAATTAATACAAATATTACACCCATTATGAATTTTTTCTTTTTTACTTTAAGCCTTAACATAATAATAAGAACTGCATAAATAATTATAAAAATCAAATTAGCATAAAGAAGGATACGATTTACTGGTAGTAAATTTATATGTTCTATAAGAGTTGGAGATACTGCTCTGTTTACACTCTCTCCAATACCATACGCTAAAATATAATATATTCCAGAACCTAAAAATAACACCGATACTATTATTCCTATAATAGGGGTATCATCTAAGTTCTCTATAGTCTTATATGCTATTATAAGGACTAAAAAAGAAAATACAAAAGAATATCTAAACATATACCATATAGGTATATTAAAATCTTGCCATGCCCATGTTAAAAAAGGCGAAGCAAAACTTACTAATAATATTGCTATAAATATTAAGTCAATTATTTTTTCTTTAGCTCTAATTTTTTTATTGAAAAAGTATGGAACTATAAGCAGTAATGGTAATAGCCCACAGTATATATTAGGTGAACCATAAGAAACTGAATTAAATGTGCCCATAAAAAATTTTTCAATAGTAGATCCAAAGGTAGAGCTAACTAACAATTGACTATCTAAAGTAGTTGCACCTCCATTTTTTAATGAAAAGTATGTAGGTATAATTATAACCGCTGCACATGCTGCTGCTATAACTCCTCCTAATACAAATATTAAAATTTTTTTTATGTATCCTCTTATATCTTTTATACTATTTTCTGTAAAATAAATAGCTGTAAAATATAAAAAAGTAAATATGCCAACAGGATAAGCTATGTAATAGTTAGCCACGAACATCATAGCTAAAAATAATATAAACACCCCTATTTTATGTTGGAAAACTAACCTTCTAACACCTATCAAAATTAAAGGAAGAAAAATTATTCCATCTAACCACATAAGGTCTAAAGAAAATACTACTGCATAACTCATAAGACCATACATAGTACTAAATAGTACAGACATTAAACTTACTCTTTTATACACATATTTTATGTAAATAAAAAATGTTAAAGAAGCTAATGAAACTTTTACAAGTATCATAAATTCCATAGCTGCTGCAAGCTGATCTTTTGGAAATAATAATACTAAAAGCGATACAGGACTTGCTAAATAATAAGTAAATAGTCCTAAAAAATTTCCACCAAAACCCAAATTCCATGAATATAAAAGTTTTGAGAAATCTCCGCTTCTTAATATAGTTTGATACTGAGAATAAAAATTTACATATTGGTCTCTTAAATCTCCAACAAGAACACTTTTATTCCCTAAAAAACCTATACCGTTTAAAGTATAAGCTAAAAATAGTATTATAAAAGGAATTACAAAACTTAGTAGTAAATAAAGTTTAAAATGATTTTTATTATTTTCTTTGGTTTTTGTTAAATTATTATTCATTCTTATAATATAATTTAAATTTAAATTTTTTTCAATAAATTTTATGATATATAAATGAAAAAATATTGTAAAACTTTTTTTATTTTAAAAAATTAATCTTGTATATTAAATATATACTCTTTTTTTCTCCCTTTTTCTTAAATTATCTACTTTTAAATATTATTATTATTTTATTTTTTAATACTATTAGATTATAATTATTAATAAAATAAATGATTATTTAATTTATATACTCATTTTTTATATAAATTAATATTTTGTAAACTTTAACTAATAAAAAAAAATATATGTTAAAATAACTTATATGAAAGGATATCAATAATGAAAACAACAAGCTTAAATAATGACTTTAAAGAAATAAGTTTAAATAAAATCTTACCTCACTTAAAAACAACAACTATCGGCCGTCATTTTAAATATTTTACGACACTTGATTCTACAAATACATACTGCAAACTCCTTGCAGAAAAAAATTGTCCAGAAGGTACAATTGTTATTTCAGAAGAACAGACAAAAGGTAGAGGTACTAAAGGTAGAATTTGGTCCTCCCCTAAAGGCTCTGGGCTTTGGATATCAATTTTATTAAAACCTAAAATAACCACAACTGATATATCTAAAATAACCCTTATAACTTCCTGTGCTCTTTATGAAACTTTCAAAAAACTAGGAATTAATTCACAAATAAAATGGCCTAATGATATGCTTATAAACAATAAAAAGGTTTGTGGTATCTTAACAGAAGCTAATATCAAAGAAAACGTAGTAAATTATATAATTCTTGGAGTAGGCATAAACGTAAATGTATCTTACGATGATTTTAATGATGATTTAAAACCCAAAGCAACATCCCTTAAAATAGAAGCAAATAAAGAAATTGATAGATGTTATGTTCTAGCAATATTTTTAAATTATTTAGAAAAATTCTACAATCAAATGATAAATAATTCATCATTGGAATATTTTAAAATTTATAAAGAAAATTCATATATACTAAATAAAACAGTTAATATAGTAAAAAATAATACTGTAGAAGTTGTGCAAGTATTAGATTTTGATTTAAATGGTTTCATATTAGTTAAAGATTTAAATGGTATAATAAAAAAAATATCTTCTGCTGAAATTTCATTAAGAATATAATTTAAACTAAAAGAAAGTAGATAAAATTATCTACTTTCTTTTTCAACTTATTTCAAGTTTACCAAACTTTCTAAATCTAGCATACCTAGCATTTAAAAGCTCATCAATATTCATATTTAAAAGAATGTTTAATTCTTCTACAAGTTCCTTTTTTATATTGTTAGCAACTGATACTACATCTTTTTCAGCTCCACCCTTTGGCTCTGGTATTATCTTCTCTATAACACCTTTTTCTAATAGGTCAAAAGAAGTTATTTCCATAAGTTCCGCTACCTCTTTTGACTTTGATGGATCTTTAAATAATATTGATGCAAATCCTTCTGGTGATAACACTGAATAAACTGAGTTTTCAAGCATCCAAACCCTATCTGAATTTGCAAGACCTATAGCTCCGCCACTACCTCCTTCTCCTATTATTATAGAAATTATAGGAACTTTAAGCATAGACATTTCTATAAGATTTTTAGCAATAGCTTCTCCTTGACCTCTTTCTTCAGCTCCAACGCCGCAATATGCACCAGCAGTATTTATAAAACAAATTACAGGTCTTTTAAACTTCTCTGCTTGTTTCATAAGCCTAAGAGCTTTTCTATACCCTTCTGGATGCAATGAACCAAAATTGGTTTCTAAATTTTCTTTTAAATTTTTTCCTTTTTGTATGCCAATAACAGTAACAGGCATTTCTCCTAAAAATGCAATACCACCAATTAAAGCCTTATCATCTCTAAAATTCCTGTCACCGTGAAGCTCAAAAAAATCTTTAAAAATTAATTTTATATAATCTAGTGATGTTGGTCTTTGAGGGCTTCTAGCTATAGATAATCTTTCCCATGCTGTTAACTTCTTATTTATCATACCTTAATGCCTCCTTAGAACAATGAATATTTAATATTCTTATAAGAGTCATTCTTAAATCTTTTCTTTCAACTATAGCATCTACAAACCCTTTTTCTAAAAGGAATTCAGCGCTTTGAAAATCTTCAGGTAAACTTTCTTTTATTGTTCCTTCAATAACTCTTCTGCCAGCAAAACCAATAAGAGCTTTTGGTTCTGATAAAATAATATCTCCTAACATAGCAAAACTTGCTGTAACTCCACCTGTTGTTGGATCAGTTAAAACAGTTATATATAACAATCCTTTTTCATTATGTCTAGCTAAAGCTGAACTAATTTTTGCCATTTGCATAAGTGAAATTATTCCTTCTTGCATTCTAGCACCACCAGATGTTGTAAATATTATAATAGGTAAGTTTTCTTTAGTTGCTATTTCAACAGCTAAAGTTATTTTTTCTCCAACTCCAGCTCCCATACTTCCCATCATAAAGTTTGAATCCATTACGCAAATTACGTTTTTTATTCCACCAATTTTTGAATATCCAGTTACAACACCTTCATTTAAGCCACTTTTTTCTTTACTATCTTTTAACTTTTTATCATAATTTGGAAAGTTTCTTATATTGTTTGATTTAATTTCTTGATTAAATTCTTCAAATGTATCTAAATCACATATAGAATCTATTCTTTCATAAGCACCTAACCTAAAATAACCATGACAATGATAGCATATTCCATTATTTTCTTCTAATATTTTAGAATATAATATTTTCCCACATTTATTACATTTTGTCCAACACCCATCTGGAACATTTGGACTATTTGTTTCATTTTGGGCAACATTAACAGTCGCATATTGCCTTTTTTTAAATATTCCCATATAAAATCACCATCACATATTAAATTCCTGATTTATAAAGCTAGTATCAAAATTTCCTGATTTAAATACATCATTATTTAATATATCAAATTGGAAATCTATATTACTTTCTATTCCCTCTATCACAAATTCTTCTAGTGCCCTTATCATCTTATGTATAGCTTCATCTCTATTTTTTCCATGGACTATAAGTTTTGCTATCATTGAATCGTAAAGAGGTGGAATAGTATATCCTGAATAAACTGCAGTATCAACCCTTACACCATTTCCTCCTGGTATATTTAAAAATGTTATTTTTCCAGGGCATGGAGCAAAATTTTTATCTGGCATCTCTGCATTTATTCTACATTCTATTGCATGACCTCTTAACACTACATCATCTTGAGAAAATGATAATTTATTATTATTTGCAATATTTATTTGTTCCTTTACAATATCTACAGAAGTTATCATTTCAGTTACCGGATGCTCTACTTGAATTCTAGTGTTCATTTCCATAAAATAGAATTTTTTATTTTTAGAATCGGATTCATCTAATAAAAATTCGATTGTGCCCGT
>OIYS01000993.1_pt1 | contig 16149 bp, 15 predicted proteins | sample 1588271 | NCBI WGS metagenome assembly OIYS01 (sample SAMN03283286) | human gut metagenome | biome: human-associated habitat; material: feces | host: Homo sapiens | place: Peru | collected 2012
CAATCAGATATTCCTGCGCTTGACCAGAGCTGTCGCTACATCTTGTAGCGTGCTGAGTTAAGTCGATAAGCATTAAAGAAAATATACGCCGGCCGCGATATTTAATAAAGAAAAAACAGGAGGATACTTTTCATGAACAACAAACGGAAAATCATTATGGACGTTGACACCGGCTCTGACGATGCCATTGCCCTGGTAATGGCAATGCTCCACGAAGAGTTTGAGCTGCTGGGCATCTGCTCCGTCAATGGCAACATTGAAGTCAAGCTGACCACAGACAATTCTCTTCGTACCGTAGAGTGCTGTGACAAGCAGAACGACGTGAAGGTCTACAAGGGTTGCGATATGCCCCTGGTATCCGCGCTGACCCCCTGGAGTCCCCAGTCCACAGGCATTCAGTCCTGGGCGCTGATCAACGAGCCGCCCCGCAAGAATCCCCGCCGGGAGGGCGCGCGCCCCGGCGACAAGGAGGTCCATCCGGAGCATCTCCCCCTGCCGGAGCCGACCATCCGCGAGGACGCCAAGAGCGCCGTCCAGTTCTACCTGGAGACGCTGCTGGCCGCTGAGGACGGCGAAATTACCCTGATCCCCGTGGGCCCCCTGACCAACCTGGCCGTAGCCATGCGGGCAGACCCCCGGATCATTCCCAAGATCAAGGAGATTGTCATTATGGGCGGCGGCCATCTGGTGAACAATTCCTCCCCGGCTGCGGAGTTCAACATCTGGGTGGACCCGGAGGCAGCGGAGATCGTCATGCAGAGCGGCTGCAAGATCACCTGGGTCCCTCTGGACGCTACCCACGCAGCCTATATCACCGTAGAGGAGTCCAAGAAGATCCGGGCGCTGGGTACCAAGCCCGCCATCCTGGTGGCCGATCTCATCGAGCAGCGCACCGTGGGCTACTCTCGTAGCGACGCGGAGATGCGGGACCTCAAGGGCGCGCCCATCCATGACGCCCTGGCCGTCTGCGCGGTGCTGCATCCCGAAGTGCTGAAAAATGTGCTGCACTGCAACGTCCATGTGGACGTCGGCGGCAGCTACGGCTACGGCGAAACCATTGTGGACCGCCGCATCCGGGTCATTGAGGAAGAAAAGAACTGCTATTTTGCCCTAGGCGCGGACCGGAAGCTGTTCTACGACTGGATGTATGAGACACTGAGAAAGGACAAAGAGGTCCGGAGCCTGTAACGAAACTTCAAACGATTCTAAAAAACGAAAAAACAATATATCAGGAGGAAACCCAAATGAGCGACAAGAGAAAGATCATCATGGACGTGGATACCGGCTCCGACGACGCCGTCGCGCTGGTCATGGCAATGCTGGACCGGGAATTTGACCTGCTGGGCATTTGCTCCGTCAACGGCAACATCGAGGTCAAGCTGACCACCGACAACTCCCTGCGTACCGTGGAATGGTGCGGCAAGCAGGACGACGTGAAAGTCTACAAGGGCTGCGATATGCCTCTGGTGTCCGCGCTGACCCCCTGGAGCCCCCAGTCCACCGGCATCCGCTCCTGGGGTATGATCAACCAGCCGCCCCGGAAGAACCCCCGCCGGGAGGGTATGCGCCCCGGCGACAAGGAAGTTCACCACGAGCATCTGCCCATTCCCGCTCCCACCATTCATGAGGATGCCAAGAGCGCCGTCCAGTTCTACTTAGAGACGCTGCTGGCCGCCGAGGACGGCGAGATTACCTTGATCCCCGTAGGGCCTCTGACCAACCTGGCCGTAGCCATGCGGGCAGACCCTCGGATCATCCCCAAGATCAAGGAGATCGTCATTATGGGCGGCGGCCATCTGATGAACAACACCTCTCCCGCCAGCGAGTTCAACATCTGGGTGGACCCGGAGGCAGCGGAGATCGTCATGCAGAGTGGCTGCAAGATCACCTGGGTCCCCCTGGACGCCACCCACGCCGCTTACATCACCGCCGAGCAGGCCAAGCAGATCCGTGCCATCGGCACCAAGCCCGCTACCCTGGTAGCCGACCTGATCGAGCAGCGCATTGTGGGCTACGCCCAGGATGACGCGGAGATGCGGGACCTAAAGAGCGCCCCCATCCATGACGCTCTGGCCGTCTGCGCCGTCCTGCATCCTGAGGTTTTGAAAGACGTTCTGCACTGCAATGTCCATGTGGACATCGGCGGCAGCTACGCCTACGGCCAGACCATCGTAGACCGCCGGATCCGGGTCATTGAAGAGGAAAAGAACTGCTACTTCGCGCTGAACGCCGACCGGGAGATGTTCTTCAACTGGATGTATAACGTTCTGAAGACCGACAAGGAGCTGGGCGGCAAGTAATTCCGCCGAAACAAAGATCCGCTTATCCCCGGCAGACCGGGTATCTGCCGGGGAGCTACCCCAACGAATACACTACAAAGTCTTTCACCGAATAAACAAAACGGAGGATAAAACTATGAAAAAGGTTTTTGCATTTGTTCTGAGTCTTTGCCTGATTTTCGCCCTGGCAGCCTGCGCATCCAATTCCAGCACTTCCACCACCACGGCGCCCGCCGCCTCTGCCGCTCCCGACAGCAAGTGGAGCGCCGATCACCCCTTGAAAGTTGTTTACGCCACCTCCGGCACCCGCGGCGACAATGGCAACAACGACGCCGTTTGGAACGGTATGCAGGAATATATCGCCGATAAGGATTGGATCACGTTCGATTTCGTAGAGGCCGGTAAGGATTACAGCCTGTATGAAACGCAGTTCCTGGAGGTGCTGGATGCCGGTGTGGATATCTTCATTTGCAGCGCCAACTACTCCATGGCCGATATCGTCGGCCCCCACTGCGCGGAATACCCTGATACCACGTTCTGGTTCATCGACCTGAGCAGCGATTTCCAGTTCCCCGCCGAAAACTGTGCCGGTATGCTCTTCCTGCAAAATGAGGGTATGTTCCTCACCGGCGCTCTGGCCGCCAACATCAGCAAAACCGGCATCATCAGCTTCGTAGGCGGCACCGAAAGCACTGTTATTATGGACTTCGGCGTAGGCTATTACGCCGGCGCCATCCATGAGAATCCCGATATCAAGATCATCTACTCCTTCGTCGGCGACTTTAACGACTCCGCCAAGGGCAAGGAGCTGGCTCTGGCACAGGCCGCCGCAGGCTCCGACGTGGTGCACAACGTTGCTGGTACTGCCGGTCTGGGCGCGCTGGAAGGCGCTGCCGAGGCGGGCATCTGGGCCATCGGCGTTGACAGCGACCAGAATTTGCAGTTTACGCTGAACGGCAAGCCCGATGTGGCAAAGCACATCTATACCTCTATGATCAAATGCTGGGACAATGCGGTCGTGAACTTCGTGGACCGGTATATCAACAATTATGACTCTATCAAGTGGGGCGAAGTGGAAGCCTGGGGCTTCGCCAACGGCGGCGTGGAATTCGTCCGCAACGACTACTATAAGTCCCTGGTATCTGCCGAGCTGGACGCCCATCTGACCGAGCTGGAGCAGCAGATCATCTCCGGCGAGATCAAGGTCCCCACCGCCATGGGTATGCCCACGGAGGAATGGGATCAGATCAAGGCCTCCGTAGCGCTGAATAACACCTGATCGTCGAATCACGAACATCCGTCCGGGCAGGCGGAGGCCTCCGCCTGCCCGCTGAAATGCTCAATCTTGGGGGTAGAGAGAATATGCCAAAAGAAAAACTTAGAATGGACCAGATCATTAAAATATACCCTAATGGTTTTGTCGCCAACAACGGCGTGACATTCTCGGTGAACGAGGGTGAGATCCATGCGCTGCTGGGTGAAAACGGTGCGGGAAAAACCACGCTGATGAACATTTTGTTCGGGTTGGAAAGTCATGAGGGCGGCACGATCTACCTCAACGGAGAGCCTACGCACATTGCAAGCCCCCTGGACGCCATCAACCACGGCATCGGCATGGTCCACCAGCACTTCAAGCTGGTCCCGTCGCTGACCATTGCGGAAAATATCATGCTCGGCATCGAGCCCAAAGGGCCTAGTGGCACCTTTGATTTCAAAAAAGCAGTCGAAATTACTAAGCAAATTGCGGAAAAGTACAATATTTCCGTCGATCCCAATGAAAAAATCCGAAATGTATCCGTGGGCGTGATGCAGCAGGTGGAGCTTATGAAGATCCTTGCCCGGGGCGCGGATGTGATTGTCCTGGACGAGCCCACCGCCGTGCTGACGCCTCAGGAGACCGAGGGCCTGTTCCGGGAGCTGAAAACGCTGAAAGAGCACGGCCATACGATCATCTTTATTTCCCATAAGCTCAACGAGGTCATGGAGCTGTGCGACCGCTTTACGGTCCTGCGCCACGGCAAGCTGATCGGTGTGAAAAACGTCTCCGAGTCCTCCACCAAGGAGATCACGCGCATGATGATCGGTAAGGATGTGGAGGGCCGCGTGGACAAAACGCCCCACGCCCTGGGAGAGGTCCAGCTGTCTGTTGAAAATCTCTCCTATACAACCCTGAGCGGGAAGAAAAAGGTGGATGATGTTTCCTTTCACATTCGCGGCGGAGAAATTTTAGGCATCGCCGCCATTGAGGGAAACGGACAAAATGAGGTTGCCCAAATGATCACCGGCATCATGCCCATCCAGTCGGGCACGGTGGAGATTTGCGGCAGCCGCGTCAACAACGCAACCATTCGTCAGAGGCGCGAGGGCGGACTCGCCCTGATCTCCGACGATCGCTATAAAGACGGCTGCTCCCGGGTCTCCTCAATTCTGGAAAACCTGCTGGCAGACCGCTATTACAAGAAGCCCTATTCCAACAAGGGTATCCTCAATACCAAGGTATGGCGCAGCAGTGTGGACAAGATGATCCAGGACTTTGACGTCCGCTGCAAGAGCCCCATGGACCCCGCCTCCAGCCTGTCCGGCGGCAACTGCCAGAAAATGATCACCGCCCGGGAGCTGACATCTGATCCCAAGGTGATCGTTGCCAATCAGCCCACCCGCGGCATTGACGTTGGCTCCGCGGAGCTGGTCCGGGGTGAGCTGTCCAAGCTGTCCGTCAGCGAGGGAGCGGCGGTGCTGCTGATCTCCGCTGACTTGGAAGAGCTGCTGGAGGTCAGTGACAAGATCATTGTCATGCACGGCGGAAAATTGGTGGCGTACTTTGAGGACGCCTCCAAGGTCGATTCTTTCGAGCTGGGCGAATATATGCTGGGCGCCAGGGAAATGTCCAAGGAACAGATAGGGAGGGTTGCACAATCATGAAAACGGGAAATAAGAAACTCTATGCTTTCCTGGTCAAGCACTTTGAGATCATCCGCTCAGCCTTTGCGGTGTGCCTGGCCCTGGTGGCTATCGGAGTCATTGTATTCTCAACCAGCAAGGAGCCGGGGAAGGTGCTGTATTACTTCTTCATCGGCCCGTTTACCTCCGTTCGCCGGATGGGCTCCATTTTGCAGATGTTCGTGCCGTATCTGTTCTGCGGCCTGGGCATGATGATGATGCAGCGGGCGAACAAATTCAATATGTGTATTGACGGCGCGTTTTATATTGCCATGGCCTTGGCATCCGTCACGGCGCTGAAAGCGCCGCTGCCGGCGATCGCCTTGCCCATCTTCTGTATGCTGGTAGGCACCCTGGCCGGTACGGCGACGGCGGCCATTCCCGCAACGCTGAACTATAAGTTCAACGCCAACATCGTCGTCTGTGCCCTGATGCTGAACTACGTGATGCAGTACATCGGCCGGTGGATCCTGCTCTTTAAGATCAACGACCCGTCCCTGACCTATACCGCATCCTATCCTTTCCCCAAGGAAGCGGTGCTCAGCAAGATCATCCCCAAGACCGGCGTGCATTCCGGCCTGATCATTGTTCTGATCGCCTTTGCAGCCGTTTGGTTTCTGGTGAAGAAAACCAGCCTGGGCTATTCCATTACCCAGGTGGGCAACAACCCCAATTATGCCCGGGCCTGCGGCATGAATGTTCCGAAGATCGCCATCATCTCCCAGCTCATCGGCGGCGCACTGTGCGGCCTGGGCGGTGCGGTCGAGGTTTTGGGCACTTTCGGCCAGTTCAAATCCGACACGCTTCTGGGCTACGGCGGCTACGGTCTGCTGATCTCCGTAGTAGGCAAAAACGACCCGGTGAAAGTGTTCTTTGCTGCGCTGCTGATCGCCTATCTGCGGGCAGGCTCCGCGCTGATGAACGCGAATACGGATATCCCCCTGGAGGTTGCCGATATTTTGCAGGGCCTGCTGGTCATCTTCCTGGCCGCCTCTATGCTTTTGGCCAAGACGAAGCACAAATGGCTTATCAAAGCCTCCGCTGTTAAGGAAGGAGAGCGCGCATAATGCTTACATCTGCCATTATTACCAACTATCTCTTTTCCCTGATCCGTATGACAACGCCTCTGGCTTACGGTTCTATGGGCGCGGTCATCTCCAAGCAGGCGGGCACCAACAACCTGGCCATTGAGGCCACCATGCTGCTGTCCTCCATGGTCGCCGTGGGCGTCAGCGTGTATATGGGCAGCCCCTGGCTTGCGCTGGCGGTGGGCTGTCTGGTGGGCGTTCTCGTCTCTCTGTTTTTGGCGATGATGTTCCTCAAATACAAATCCGACTCCGCAATGACCTGTATCTCTCTGAATACCGTGGCCACGGGTCTTGCCATGTTTATCCCCCTGGTGTGGTTCGGCTCCAAGGGAGCCATCCAGAATCGCCCCACCCTGCGCTTCCCCTCCTGGGATATCCCGCTCATCAAGGACATTCCCTTTGTGGGCGAGGTGGTCAGCGGCCACTGTGTGCTGACATATCTGGCCGTTGTGGTGGTGTTCTTCGTATGGTTTTTGCTGTTCAAGACGCCCTTGGGCTTGCGTATCCGCGCCGCCGGTGAAAACGCCGAGGCCGCTACTTCTGTGGGCATCAACGTATACCACACCAAGCTGATCTCTTTCATATTTACCGGTATCGTCTGCGGCTTCGCCGGCGCGTACATGAGTATGTACTATGTCTCCTGGTTTGCTTATGGCCTGATCGCCGGACGCGGCTTCGTCTGCTTGTCCATCAGCAACCTGACCGGCGGCCGCCCCTGGGGCAGCTACCTGGTGGCGTTCGCCTTTGGCGCCATTGATGCGCTGGCCATGAATCTGCAAAGCATTGCCGCCGTTCCGGCAGAGCTTTTGCAGCTACTGCCGTACCTGGCGACCATCATCGGCGTAACGCTGGTAGGCTATTTTGAAAACCAGCGGCTGAAGAAAGAGCAATAAAGCTTTCTATCCCTTTCAAGGCGGCGGCATGAAAAGCCGCCGCTTTGACAAAAAGTCTCAGAACACAGGAGCACTGGAATACAACGATGGAAGAGCGAAATGTACCGGTTCTGGCGGATGCCAAGAGAAAGCGGCTGGCCATCCGGGATCAGGTTGCCCTGTGCGGGATGCAGGCGACCTATTGGTCCGTGGTGACCATGCAGTCCAGCTTTCTGATCTCCTTTTTAAAGCTCAACGGCTACAGCACCCATCTGACGGCGCTGATCATTTTCTTAAATGCCATGGCGAATCTGGTGGCCCAGCCCATCTGGGGCTATCTCTCCGACGCGAAGCTGGGCATGAAGCGGGTGATCCTGTGCTGTTTGGGGCTGTCCATCCCGGCGCTGGCGATTATGCCCGCCGCGGTAAGCTCCGTGGGCTTTACCGTAGCGCTGAATCTGATGTACTCGGCTTTCAGCCAGCCCCTGCAAGGGCTGACCGACGCGGTGACGAATCTTTCGTCCCTGCGGAACAAATATGTGACCTACGGCTTTACCCGGGGCATCGGCTCACTCACCGCGGCGGTGACCAGCCTGTTTGTGGGGAATCTACTGAACATTACCGGCATCGAGTCCCTTTTCTATATCAATGCCGGAATGCTGCTGATCGCGTTTCTCATGATGCTTCTGTTCTCCGGCGTGTCCTATGGAATGCCCGCGCCGAAGACGGACGGGGCGCGGGGCGCGCCGAAGATCTCCGTTCGCTATGCCGTCAATGCGCTCATCCGCTACCGGCCCTATGTGCTGCTGGTGCTCAGCAACACGCTGATTAACGTCAGCAATCGGCTGGCCCACCTGTTTGTCCCGATCCTCATCGATGAGATGCACGGGACCCATGCGGATCTGGGCATCGCCCTGTTCCTAAACTGCATTCTGATGGCCCCCTGCATGGTTGCCCACGGCTGGATGATGAAGCGGGGCATTCAAAACCGCTTGCCCTATATTGCCGCCGGGATCTTTATGAGCCTGCGGGTGGTGACCATGGCCTTTTGCCGCTCGCTAGAGGCGGTGATCGCGGTGCAGATCCTCCAGTCCTTTGGCTATGGCCTGCTTCAGCCCGCCATGGTCCGGGCGGTCAGCGAGGTATCGCCTCTGCGGCTGCGCGCTACGGCTCTCTCCCTTGCGACCGCTTTCCAAATCGTTTTCAGCACCCTGCTGGGAAACAACCTCGGCAGCATCTGCGCGGGGCTCATCGGCAGAAACGCCACCTTTGCCGCCGGAGCGCTGCTGTCAGTGCTGGGCATTGTGCTGTATATCCCGGTCATCCGGCAAGGTGACCGTTCCACCACCGAAACAAGGGAGGAAATTCTATGCTGACAATCTCCAAAAGCAATGTCCACCGGGCGCTCTCAGGGGACATTCCCCCGGCTGCCGTCTGCGACCCCGGGCAGCAGGTGCGCTTTCTCACCATGGATGCCCTGGGGGACCAATATGTAGACGACGCGAATCCCATTATTGACGAAAGCTTTGCCGGAAATCCTTCCACAGGCCCGCTGTACGTGCGGGGAGCCATGCCGGGGGATATGCTGAAGGTCACGGTGGAAAAAATCACCCTGCCGCCCCGGATGTCCATGACCACCGCCCCGGATGCCGGGGTGTTTGGGGACGAAATTCCGGAGCTGAAGCGCAAGTTGTACCGGGTGGAAGACAATACGGTTTTCTTTAACGACACGCTGCAATTCCCGGTCCACCCCATGCTGGGGGTGATCGGCGTCGCACCGAAGCAGGGGTGTATCGAAACCTCCTATCCAGGCTCCCACGGCGGGAACATGGACTGCAAGCGGATCGTAGAGGGGTCTGCGCTGTATTTGCCGGTAAATCATCCCGGCGGCCTGCTCTTCATCGGAGACGTTCACGCGCTGATGGGAGACGGCGAGGTCTGTATCTGCGGCGCGGAAACCGCCGCGGAGGTCATTGTGCGGGTGGATCTGATCCACAAGGACTATGGCGGCCTGCTCCTGCTCAGCGAGGGCAAGGCAATGACGATTTGCTCCGCCCCCACGCTGGACGAAGCCGCCGTCCAGGCGACGAAAGCCATGCGCCGCCTCTTGGCCGCAGAGCTGGGCATGGAATTTCATGAATCCTGCCGGGTTTTGTCCCTGGTGGGAGATGTGCGCATCTGCCAGGTGGTGGACCCGCTGATGACCTGTCGGATGGAGGTCCCCATGTCGCTGTTTGAAGCTTATCATTACACATTTGCCTGAGGAGGAACGCTATGAGATCGACCATTGACGATTTGATTTCCCGGCGCAGCATCCGAAAGTATGTGCCCCGCCAGATCACCCAGGGAGAGCTGGACACGGTGCTCCTAGCCGGGACCTATGCGCCTACGGCGCTGAACAAGCAGTCTCCGCTGATGGTGGCGATCCAGGACAAGGCCACCCGGGACACGCTCTCCCGGCTCAACGGCTCCGTATTCCCCATGGACACCCCGGGAGATCCGTTTTACGGCGCGCCTACGGTGATCGTGGTCTTCGCGGACGGCACGTTCCGAAACGGCGTCAAGGATGCCAGTCTGGTCATGGGCAATCTCTTAAACGCCGCCCATGCCATCGGCCTGGGCTCCTGCTGGATCGATCGGGCCTATGAGGTGTTCCAGACCCCGGAGGGGAAAGCGCTGATGAAAGCCTGGGGGGTCGACGAAAAGTATGTAGGCGTGGGCAACTGCATCCTAGGCTACCCGGGGCAAACCGTCGCCCCGCCCCCGCGCAAAGCGGACTATGTGCGAAAAATTCTCTGAGATGCAGGAAAAAATAAAATACGGGGATGCTGCGATTCATTCACGGCATCCCCGTCAGCGTGAAAAAAAGCCACGCAGAGTTTGCCGACTTCAGTCGGCAAATAAAATGAAATCATTTTCTGTCAGGGCATGTACCTGTGACCAAATTTTTGACGGTGAATGCAGCCTCATCAAAACGTTTTTATTGCTATATTGCATAAAATTTTATCTTTTCTTTGTCTACATCTTCCGGTAATTAACAATATTACACAAAATTTTGCAGTCAGGAGCGATTCTAATTGATATTTATTGGAATTGATGGTACATTGTAGATGAATAGATAGGTGGAAGGTCCTGTCAAGAATTATACGCAAATTAATTTGCAGGCTCCGGCTGAATGAAGTCAGCCGGCAATGGAGGCATCGTCCATGGTCGCCTCCAAGTGCTTCATGTTCATGTATTTCTTGCAGCCCCACTGGGTGCCCGCCACGTGGCGAAGCCTCGCGCAGACCAGCATCAGAGCGGAGTTTCCGTCAGGGAACGTCCCCACCACCCGCGTCCTGCGGCGGATCTCACGGTTCAGCCGCTCGATTACATTGTTGGTACGGATGCGCGTCCAATGCTCGCTGGGAAAATCGCAGTAGGTCAGCGTTTCCTCAATGCCGTCCTCGACCTTCTTGGCGGCCTCCTTCAGCTTCATGGCGCGCAGCTCGGCGACCACGGCTTTCGCCTTCTCGCGGGACGCCTTTTTGCTCTCCTGGGCGTGGATCGCCTTGAGCATTTTTGCCACAATTTTGACCTTGGATTTGGGCACAACAGAGAAAACGTTGCGGTAGAAATGCACCGTGCAGCGCTGGTATTTGGCGTCCGGAAACACCTCGCCCACGGCCTCCAGCATCCCCATGCACTTGTCACCAACGACGAGCTTTACGCCGTCCAAGCCGCGTCCACGAAGCCATTGGAAGAAGCTGACCCAGCTGGCCTTGTCCTCTTTCATGCCCTCGGCAGCGCCTAAAACCTCACGAAAACCGTCCTCATTCACGGCGATTGCCACCAAAATCGCCACATTTTCGTATATGCGGTTTCCAATTTGCGCAAGTTATTGTACCTTATCTCCCTTTTTAGACTCACAGTAAAACTTGGGGGATATTTATCTCTAAAGAGTCAAAAGACTGTCGCAGACGGAAATGCGTCTGCGGCAGTTTGATAAGATGATAAAAAGTGTGCTTTAAGTTTTGAAGAGATTATTTAGGGGACAGCATTGAAATGGGAAAAAACAAAAACTTCTCGCCGATCATAAACCACATTAAGCTTGTTTGCAAAGCTCTCAATGGGGAAAAAAGGGAAACCTATCCTCTTGCAGAACGTGTATTACGTTTTTGTCGACTGTATCGCTTTGCGGCGGCAATGCCTGTGCATATGATATTATCCCGAATGCGGCCACATTACGGCCATGATTTGCTCGCTTATAGCTTTAAATTACAAGACAAATAATTCTTCGTCAAAGAGACGTTTTAGCCTTCATGGCATTTCCTTCAGTCTGTAAACAGCGTCGTAGATCCGCTCGACTTCTCTGCCTCTGGCTGTCATTTCCCAGTTTTCGTCGTACCCGATCTCTAATTCCCTATCATTAATATCTCGCAGCAACTGATAGCGGCTTTGATCAGGGTCGATTCCCAAATTCTCAATCTTTTTTCTTAGATCAGGTGGCAATATCATTTTTTCCTCCAGCTTATTTATATTTAAAGTCAATTACATTAAGCTTGCCATCAAAAAGTTAAAAAAGCTTCTTAGTCGACGCAGTTGGTTTTTTATTCCTTGATCCCCACCACATCCCTGAGGTAAGCCTCGTAGTCGTATGGTATGCCTATATCATAATTCTTGTAGTAATGCAGAAAGTCCAGCGGAAAAGAAAAGTCACCATCAATGCACAAGCCAGCTTGTATATTCGTTCCTGTGAAAACATCCCGTGCCGGGACTGATGTGTACCATTTTTCGAGCGAGTCCATATGCTCATATATCTTATTTCTTGGCAAAGCGTTTTTATATCTTCGGTATTCTTCAAAGTCCTCATCGCAGTCTCCATATGGCAACCCTTTAAAATACCCGAACAATTTCATTGTCACTTTCTCCTTTTCCGTTGATTGGGTTTATATGTCACGAATTTCCCCTTGCCGTTTTTGCCAACCATTATTCGGCCTTCATCTGAAAAATATAAAAGCTCATCTGGAGCTTTTATCTCAACGCTAAGCGCATTTGCAAGCTCTTCAGCAAAACAATAATCATCGACGTTTGTTGACTACATGCTGAGCCATCCGTCAGACTCATAATCTATTTATGTAAAAAGCCAAGAAAACAAATGTTTTCATGGCTTTTTGACTGTCTGTGTTGCAGCAAACGGTGTCCAGAGAAGGGTATTTGCAACAAAAGGTGTCTACGGGGAGTATCTCCGCTAATCCTCAAATCTGTTTTTCAGCAACCAAGACGAATTCCGGGCTGATTTTCGCCTGTGCAGGTGCTTGCACCATTCCAAAGATGTTGGCATTCACATCCAAGTCTAACCAGAAACGTTCTATACCTCCGGCCATCAGAACACGCATGTCCCATATCGGCCGGGATTCCTCCGCTATATACAGAGACTGTGCTATATCGTTCCGTTCCCGCAACATCTCCAAGCTAGTGGCGGGATGCGTATAGTTTGGATTCGCATGTTCGGCCATCTTCTCTGTCAGGCCTCTCTCATCCATCTGTTTGAAGCCAGTGGAGTAGTTGGCGTCTGCATTCATTATCCTCCCGCCGGGAGCTAAAACCCGGAGCATTTCATGATAAGCTTTTTCCGGATCTGGCAGGGTCCATGTTACATTTCGCGTGAAGATGAAATCAAAGCTCTCATCTTGAAACTGAAGCTCCTGCGCATCCATCTGCAGGAATGTTATTCCAGAATACCCCAGACGCTCACAGTTTTTGTGGGCGTTTTTCAGCATCTCTTCCGAATAGTCAATTCCCGTAACATCACAGCCCAGGTCACTTAGTATGAAAGAAAAGAATCCTGCTCCTGTTCCGAGGTCGAGAGCGTGGATGGAAGATTTAACCGGAAGATGCTCTTTGATCAGTTTTTCCCAGTTTTTCCTCTTTTGGCTCTGCATGTCCGTATATCTCGCATCGCCGAACTCATCAGCGCGCTTCGACCAGTAGCTGTTTATTCTATCCTGCATTTCCATAGTGATATCCTCAGAACAAATATTCGGTCTCCACGACCGGTGTCAGCAGCAGCAGCATGGGCGTACCCGTGCGGCTGCTGGTGTGGACATGGACGTTCACGCCGTAGGCCTCGCGAATGTTCTCCTCTGTGATGATCTCGCAGGGCGTGCCTTCACGGTAAACACAGCCGTCCTTGAGCAGAATCATATGGTCGGCGTAACGTGCGGCCATGTTGAGATCGTGCAGCGTCAGGAGCGTCGCCGTGCCGCGCTTGTGGGTGTAGGCCTTGACCAACTCCAGCACCTGCATTTCGTTGACCAGGTCGAGGTTGGCCGTGGGCTCATCCATGATTAGGATCTTCGGATCACGCACCAGGGTCTGAGCCACGTCCACCATGCGGCGCTGGCCGCCGGAGAGGGCGTAGAAGGGGCGCTCCACATAGGGCTCCAGGTGCAGCAGATGCAGCATGGCCATGGCCTTGTCGATATCCTCATCCTGCACCTTGATGTTCAGGGTGCCAAGACGGCCCAGCAGTACCACGTTCAGCACCGACAGGCTCGTGAGCAGGGCGTTCTCCTGCGTCATGTAGCCCACCAGAGTCGTCAGCTCCCCGTGGCTCATGCTTTTCCGGTTCTTCCCGTCGAACCAGGCCTCGCCCTCGCCCTTAAAGATGCCGAGCATGTTCTTGATCAGAGTGGATTTGCCCACGCCATTCGCGCCGATGATCACCGTCACCTTGCCGTCCGGTACCTCGAATGAGATATCCTTGATGATGGGCTCCTTCGCCTTGGGATAGGCGTATTTCATATGTTCAATGCGAATGCTCACGCGCGTCTGCCTCCTTTGTTGGCGCGGAACACCAGCGAGAAGAAGAAGGGCACGCCAATGAGCGAGGTGACGATGCCGATCGGGAACACGGAGCCCGGCTGAATGATCTTGGAAATCACCGAGGCGGCCGATAGAATCGCCGCGCCGCAGAGAGCCGAGATCGGCAGATAAAAGCGCTGATCCTCGCCAACCATCATGCGGGCGATGTGCGGCCCGGCCAGACCGATGAAGCCGATGGAGCCGGTGAAGCAGACGGAGACCGCCGCCATCAGGGAGATCAGGAAGAAAGCCTTGATCTTGAGCCCCGAGACGTTGACGCCGAGGCTGACTGCTTTCTCGTCGCCCATGGTCAGCGCCGTGTATTTCCAGGAATCGGCAAAGATCAACGGAGTCGTCGCTGCCACGACCACGGCGGTGAGCAGCAGCTTCATCCAATCGGTGCGCTGCAGAGAGCCGAAGGACCAGAAGACGATGCTCTGATTCTGATCCTCCGACGCACCATATTGAAGCAAAGCCTGCAGAGCCTGGAACAGAAAGAGGCAGGCAATGCCCGAGAGCACCAACGAACCGGAACTGACATTGTTCCGCCCCATAAAATAGATCATTAGGCAGATCAGCATGGCAAACATGAAGGCCAGTACCGAGGTCATCATGGAGCCGAGGCCGAACACGATGGCGATCGAAGCGCCGAAGCCCGCCGCCGTTCCCACGCCGAGGGTATAGGGGCTGGCCAGCGGGTTGTGCAGGATCGTCTGCATGACGGCGCCCGCGGTCCCCAGCGAGAAGCCCACCACCAGCGCCATCAGCGAGATCGGTAGACGCATCTTGACGACGATGACATAGGTGCCGGGCGCGGCCTTCTGCGGATGGAGCAGGCACTGGATCACGTCGCGAGCAGAGAGTCGGTACAACGGTGAGGCCGCGGCAGTCAGGATATCCAGCACGCAGGCGGTCAGGCAGAACACCGCAAGTCCCGCAATGATCCAGTATTTCTTTTGATTCAGCCGCGCATAGACTGCGCGGCTGGAATCATTCAATGTGCTGTTGCTGCCCATACATCAGCCCAGGCTGATCGTCCACACGCCGTCAAGGTCGACCGGCATGAAGCGCTCAAAGAACTCGGCGAGATTGGCCTCGGGATCGAGATCGGCAAAGAGCTCGGGCTGGATCATCTTCGCCAGGAACTGCGCACCGGCGAAGTCGAAGATATGGCGGCTCAGGTCGTGGTACAGCCCGCCCATGCGGTTGTTTTTCACCGCATCCAGATTGGCCCAGCCGTCGCGGGTCTTATAGGCTTCCATGTGCTCGCGGGCCAGCGCCTCATCCGCGCTGTAACCGACGACGATGTTGTCACTGACGTCGTTGCGCGGGCTGCAGGCGAAAATGATGACCTCGGGGTTGGCAGAAATGACCTGTTCCGGCGCGATGTCAACGGACGCGCCCTCCATCCCGGCCGCGATATTCGTGCCGCCGCAGGTGCGGATCAGCGCGCCCCACATCTGCTCGGACCATGTGTTGCCGTACTGGCCGGGACCCATGCTGAACTCCATGTACACACGGGGACGCGCCTCGTCGGGCAGATCAGCCAGACGCTCGGCCACGACAGACATCTGCTCGGTGTAGAAGTCGGCGATCTCCTGCGCGCGCTCCTCCTGTCCGAGGATCGTGCCCAGCAGCTGCACGCTCTGGCAATGGGTCTCGACGGTCTGCTTGTGGAAATCAAAGAAGACGCACTCGATGCCCGCGGCGCGCAGATTGTCGAAGGCGGGCTCCAGGGCGTTGTAGTTGGCGCCGGTGGAGGAGGCCAGCACCACGTCCGGCTGCAGGGAGATGATGGCTTCAATGCTGATGTCGCCGTTGTAGCCCACGTCGGGGATGTCGGCCAGCTGCGGATAGACCGCGGTAAAGGCGTCATAGGCGTCCTGGCGGCGGCCTTCCCAATACTTGTGGCTCCAGCCGACCAGCTTGTCGATGCCTTCCTCACCGGCAACGGCAAAATACTCCTCCATGTTGAAGGTTACAACCACACGCTGGATGTCCGCAGGCAGCATGACCGTGCGGCCTTTCATATCGGTCACTTCGATGGTGGCAGGCTTTTCGGGCTCGGCGGGGGCCTCCTGCTGCGCGGGGGCTTCCGCGGGAGCGGGGGCGGGCTGGCTGCCG
>OIYS01000996.1_pt1 | contig 16097 bp, 14 predicted proteins | sample 1588271 | NCBI WGS metagenome assembly OIYS01 (sample SAMN03283286) | human gut metagenome | biome: human-associated habitat; material: feces | host: Homo sapiens | place: Peru | collected 2012
ACCTCCGGCAGTGGCTGGCGGCGTTTTTCGACCGGTTCATTTCCGGGCAGGAATTCTCGCCAGCCGCTGGCATGCAGGCGCTCCGATTCGAGGAGTATTGCCAGATGCCAAGCTGCACGCTCCATGACCGAACTTACGTGTTTCAGGGTGGCCAGCAGAGCGCCAGCAGGCCGTATTTCGGGATTCGCTCGTTCGGTCCGTATCGCAAGATAAATGATGCCCCGACATTCGTTTTCGTCTTCAGGAACGATGATCGCGATGCGGCACGGTTCCTGTATTTCAGTCTCCTTGGAAGTTGGCAGAATGGCAGTCGCTAAATTATTACATAAAACCGGACAGTTCTTGTACTACTTGAATCCTAACTCACTTGACAGGAATCTTGAGTACAAGACCGGCTCAAACCTTAATCCTGTGAAACCAAATCCTGCTGATGGGCATTTTAAGCCATAAGCGAGAATGTCAACTATGAACTACATGAAAACAATTGCTGATTATGAAGCTGCCGTCGAGAGGCGGCTGGAGAAGTCCTACGAGCGGAACGGATGGATTGCATCCGCTCATGTTTCGTTTGACGCGGACTATGTGGACTGCCAGCTTGAGAAGTTCGGCAGAGAGGAAGACCGGGACGATGCGGATGCGCTCAATAGCATTGAAGCATTCCTGTCGCAGGAGTTTAGATTCCGCCTCGCGGACAAACCGACCGCGTTGCGCCGCGATTCCGAGAAGATTCCGAACACCATCGCCCCATACCATCTTGTGGCAAACGTCAAGGTCCCATTTGACGTCCGCAAAGTGGCATAGGAACAAGAGGCGATCCTATGGCAATGCCGCAACGAGATAACAACATCGATCAGATCCATCGGCTTGAGGGCTTGATCGCCTACGCCGAGGAGCAGAAGGATTGGGACGAGCTGGAACGGCTCAAGGAGCGCCTCCGCAAGTTGGTGGAGTGGGTGTAGGAGTTCTCCAATACACACGACGGAGAACTTTGGAGAGAATCGTAAAAACATGAAATATGCTTGAAAAACAAGGGTGAGCAGAGAAAGAGAACAGTCAATGAAAACCCGGTGGCTGCGCCACCAATTCCCATCTAACTCGGAGACGTCCGAGTTTTTTTTTATTGGTTTGCGTATAAAGCCCAATTGTCTGGTTGTTTCTGTCCTTGCCGAGTTTTCTGTCGTGTGTGGCAACGACCGCGCTGCGTGACCTGCACTCGCCGCCGCCGCAGGGCAGGCGTTCTCCAAGTTCGCCTCGTCGGACATCACCCTTTCCCCGAATCCCGTATGGAAGGACAAGTCCTCGTCATCCCAGTCTCGACAACCACGGTATGGGGACGATTTTCGAGGAGCTGATTCGTCGCTTCAACGAGGAGAACAATGAGGAGGCGGGCGAACACTGGACGCCGCGCGATGTGGTGGAGCTGATGGGCGACATGGTCTTCACTTCCGTCTCGGACAAGATCAAGAACTCGACCTGCACCTGCTGCGACGGCGCGTGCGGTACGAGCGGAATGCTCACGGTCGCACAGGAGCGTCTGACCGCGCTCGCCAAGGCGAACGGCAAGAAGGTGTCGATCCATCTCGTCGGGCGGGAGATCCTCGACCCGCGCTTCAACGCCGCCATCGGCGCGTGTCCCCACGCGCCGAAATGGACGAATCAAGCATTGAAAGAACGGCTACGCCAATGTCCGCATCCCGATGTCAAAAACACCGTCCGACTATCGCGCCGCCTTGAACACATTCGCCTGTCGCCGTAGGCAATCAGGTTGCCCGACAAGCGCGATGCGCCCGCCGCGAAGCGGTCGGGTCGGGTGAGCGCGTAGCGCGAACTGCGGAGCAGCCGCAAGGCCCCGCGCGAGGAGCTTTCGCGGAGCGAAAGTCGCAAGAGGCCGAGCGACGGGCATAGCAAGCAGATGCTTTTGAGGAGGTTCAACCATGACTGGATTCAACAGAAAACTGCCCGATTACAGTTTGAACAGAGCGGGCAGAATATGATAAGATACGTGCCGTTGAAAACAATCATGAGGACTGTCACAAAATGGAGAAGAACGGGAACCTGATTCTGACGGGCTGGGGGTACGCGGAATACGTGGCCTCGGCAGCCGTCGCGTTGAAGGCGCTTGGCGGCCGAGCGGACGTTTACGGCGTAAGCCGCAGGCGTCTGCCGGAGTTCCTTGGGGCGCTCGCGAAGGAACGCGGAATGCCGCACTGGAAGCGCATCTACCTTCTCGGCCTCTCGTTGAGCGGCGATCCTGAATCGCTCAAGGCGGCCCTTGCAAAGCTGAAGGCAAAGGGCGTGGAGGTGACGTGGATAAGCGCTCTTGAAATGCCCGAACACATTGCCGCCCTGCTTGGCGGCGCCCTGAAGGTGCGCTGCTATGACGGGAGCCTTCTTGAAGCGGTCGGGCAGACGTTTGGCGTGGACGTCGAGGCGTTCATGCCATTCCTCAAAGATCGGAGGAGAGTGTCGGCGGACGTTCGTGCCTACTTCACGCTGATCGACACGGCGCAGTTCTACTACCGCAATTACCAGGACGAATCTCTCTACGCCACGACCGCCCGCTATCTCGCCGGCGGCGTTCGCCCTGCGGCGTGGGAGCCGGATGTCAGGAGCGCCGTCGAACATTACGACCGCTACGGTAACAGGGAGCTTCTGGGGAAAAGCGGTGCGATCACGACCTTGCAGGATCGCATCAACCGGGTGGCGGCGCATGAACACGCCCGCGTCCTCATCCTCGGCGAAAGCGGCACCGGCAAGGAGACCGTCGCCCAGCAGATCCACACGAAGAGTCCGAGATGGAAGATGCCGTTCGTCGCCTTCAACTGCGCGAGCGTGACGAAAGGCCTCCTGGAGGACCGGTTCTTCGGACACGAGCGCGGGGCGTTCACGAACGCCGTGGAGCGGACGGACGGTTTGTTTCTCCAGGCGGACGGCGGCACGCTCTTCCTTGATGAGATTGGAGAGATGTCGCTGGAGGTTCAGGCGCTCCTGCTGCGCGTCCTCGAAGGAGGTCGGTTCATGCGCGTGGGCGGCAAGGAGGAGCTGAAATGCGACGTGCGGCTCATCACGGCCACAAACCGCGACTTGCCGCGCCTCGTGGTCGAGGGTAAGTTCCGCGAAGACCTCTACCAGCGCCTCAATGTGGTGCAGATGAGAACGCCGTCCCTGCGCGAACACAAGGACGACATCCCGATCATCGCCAACGCATGGTGGCGCAAGTTCCACGACAACGCCGTTCTCAAGGAAGAGCAGATTGCCGCGCTGATGGATTACGACTACCCCGGCAACGTCCGCGAACTCATCAACATCCTTGACAGGGCGACCGCCCTGGAGGAGTCTGATTTTGAAGCCCTCATGCGCGAACACAAGGAGATGAACGCGGGGCTTTCGGGTGGCCTGGAATTGAAGTCGGGACGCATCCCAGACAAACTCGAGGATGCGACGCGCCTGCACATCCGCCGCGTGTACGAGAAGTACGGACAGAATCTCACCCGCGCTGCCGAGGCCCTCGACGTGAGCCGGAACACGGTGAGGAAGTATTTGTAGGGGAGGGGATTGTTTCCCGTAGAGAGGAGTTTTTAAATGGAAAAGAATGAGATCGTGCTTTTTGAATCGCGAGATGGCGCGGTGACATTGCCGGTATCGGTTCGGGATGAGTCGGTGTGGCTTACGCGCATGCAGATGGCGGATTTGTTCAACGTGACACCGCAGAATATCACAATCCACCTAAAAAAGGTGTATGCGGCAGGTGAGCTTGAGCGAGAGGCAACTAGTAAGGATTTTTTACTAGTTCAAACAGAGGGCGGTCGTCAAATTACCCGCTCTGTGAATTGCTACAGCCTTGACGCTATAATTTCCGTCGGCTATAGGGTGAATTCTACGCGAGCCACCCAATTCAGGATTTGGGCGACAAGGATACTAAAGGAATACATCGTACGTGGCTATGCCATCAACCGCGAGCGGATGCGTCAACTCGGGCAGACGGTTGAGGTGATGAAGCGCGTCGCCAACAGTCTTGACGTCGAGCAGGTGTTGGATGTGGTCAATGCCTATTCAACGGCGCTTAACCTGCTGGACGGATACGACCATCAGACGATTGCCAAGCCAAAGGCAAAGGGACGCTCGGTCGCGCTGTCGTACGAAGAGTGCCGCCGGTTTGTCGACAGCATGAAGTTCGCTGCGGATTCGCCGCTGTTCGGCAATGAAAAGGACGGCTCGTTCAAGTCGGCGCTTGGGGCGGTGTACCAGTCATTTGGCGGCAAGGACCTCTATCCGTCTTCGCAGGAGAAGGCGGCGAACCTGTTGTATCTCGTGACGAAGAACCACGGCTTCTCTGATGGCAACAAGCGAATCGCCGCCGGATTGTTCCTCTATTTCCTGAAGCGCAACAAGCTTCTTCTCCGCAAGGACGGCACGAAGCGCATCGCCGACCATACGCTCGTCGCACTGACGGTGATGATCGCCGAGTCAAAGCCGCAGGAGAAGGAATTGATGGTCAATCTCGTTATGACGTTTCTCAAGTGAAAGGACAATTGCAAATGATCAAGGTCGTTAAGGATGACATCACGACGCTGGCGGTGGATGCCATCGTCAATGCCGCCAACCAGGTGATGCTTGGAGGCGGCGGTGTTGATGGGGCGATTCACGATGCGGCGGGCGAAGAGCTTTTCAAGGCGTGCCTCAAGGTGCCGGAGGTGAGGCCGGGCGTGAGGTGTCCGACGGGCGAGGCGCGGATTACTCCGGGGTTCAAGCTGCCCGCGAAGTTCGTAATCCACACCGTCGGGCCGGTCTATCGCGACGGACAACATGGAGAGCCGGAGAAACTTGCCGCCTGCTATCGCAACTCGCTTGCGCTTGCGGCGGAGAACGGCTGCAAGTCCATAGCCTTCCCCTGCATATCGACAGGCGTGTACGGCTATCCAATAGAGGACGCGGCGAAAATCGCGCTGCGGGAGGTGGATGAGTTTTAACGCAGAGAATGCGGAGGAGATGGAAGTCATCTTCTGCTGCTTCTCGGAGCGGGACAAAAGGGTGTATGAAAATTGTCAACAACAATCAAGGAGCGTAGATATGTCAATGTTAATGTGTGAAACAATGCCTGAGTTGGATAAGGTGCAGTCCGTAGAAATCCTTAGGGGATGGGTTGCGTCATTCCCGGAAACAATAGAAACTGACTGCGAGTTTAATTTACTCTCAGCGGCAAATGGAAGTTTGAACGAGAATGCCCATACTCGCATACTAGCAGCTTTGTTGCGAATTAAGCCCGTTAGAGTGTTCTTCTTTACGTATCTCGACAGGAAATATTCGCATAGAAGATTGGATGAAATCATTGATGCCGATGCCGAAAATGCAATTACATCCGTCAGGTGTTTTGAAAACTATCTTGATGCCTGCGTTGCGATTGGCAGTTTTAGGATTATAATCGAGAATAAAGTAAAAGGCGCATGTGATCAAGCAGAGCAAATAGACCGCTACGTGGATATAATTAAAGAACAAGGCGTTGACGAGAAGAACATTTTTGTCTTATATGTGACGCAAACTGGGGGCTATCCTGGGGATAATAGTTTTAATCGCGCAAAGGATATCCTAGACTGTAAAAGTGACAACACTGGCCGGTTGTTTGCCCTGAGTTATCTGCAGGATATACTTCCGTGGCTGTATGAAATGCTTGGCCGAAAGATTTGGAGCGAACTTGTCGAACCAAATCAAGAAATGCTCAAAAGCGGGCTTCTACAATATGCAAACTACATAGAAGGACAAAACCTCCTTGGTTTACGAGAAGAGAAGGATGGATACGAAGGTTTCCGTAAAGAGGTAATCAGATTTTTTACTGCACCAGAATGGCCGTTGCCACGCATTATGCAGATGTGCACATGGGCAGATTTCTTGATTCTCAGAGAACGTGAATTTTTATACAAGACTCTGGATGAGACTTTGTTTGGGAATCTTGGGCGCAAGGAAAAGCAACAGTTCCTTAAATTAATGTTTTATAGGTCTTTTAATGTTGCAGTCTCAGATGAAGAGCTCTATGTTCAGATTCCTATTATGACCAAGCGTACGGATGACATGACAGCGTCTATGGGATTATGGGAAGATACAGAAAATTCTGTTGTTCAGGTAGACGTCTGGTGTACGAATGAAGCCAGCTCAACATATGACAATGCCTTCAATGAAGTATTTGAAAAGGTAAAAGACAGGGAACGTGTCAAGTGTATGACATGGAACCGGAAAAAGATGATTCGCTTTAGAGTTTCAACGATAAAAGAGATGTGTGATGTCATTAAGGTGCTTGGCGGCAAGTGCCCTCAGAATGTCGAGGCGTCAAGTTCAGGTGAAACCACCTTTGTCGGCAAGATGGATTGTGACGAATTGTTGCGGCAGATAAAGGCGGCAATAAACAATTGGTGTTCGCGGAAGCAGATATCATTTAGCGATAATAGATGGAATCTTTGGGGAGATATACAATCAAAAGATGGAAGCATGTGGGCAAATCATGGATATGGGTATGTCAATGATTGGGCGATTCAATTATACGAGAACACGAATGAATCAATACGAGCTTTTGATGTGTTTGCCAAACGAGGAAAAGCATCAGATAATGTATGTGTTTTGCAAATGTGCATGTTAGAAAAAGGGTTCTTTTGCAGAGCAATGCGATGGGATGGGCGAGTGTTCTATAGATTCCCTGTGCCAACCAGGCAATATGGCGAAAGGCTTCTACAAGCTTTGTGGGAATGGCGTAATTTGCAAGGATAACAAATGCCATGACCACCTTCCTTTCCAATCGTGAAATCTACGAACGGGTGATCCGCGGGATTGTACCGCAGGCGAAGGAGCGGTTGTGGATCGCCACCGCGGACATCACGGATATGTATGTCAACACTGGCGGGCGTGATATGGTGCCGTTCTTGGAGGTGCTGGACGGGATGGTGAAGCGCGGGATCGAGGTGCGGCTTATTCATGCGAAAGACCCTGGCCCGAACTGGCGGGACGACTTCGACCGCTATCCGACGCTCTGGACGGCGATGGAGCGGATGCTGTGTCCACGCGTGCATTTCAAGTGTATCATCGTCGATGGCGCGAAGGCGTACTTCGGTTCGGCCAATTTGACGGGTGCTGGGATGGGTGCGAAGAGTGAGCGCAAGCGCAACTTTGAGAACGGTGTTCTCACAGACGATGCGGCACTTGTCGAACCACTTGTCGAGCAATTCGATGCTGTTTGGCGAAGTGCACCTGCGGCGAAGCCGTCAGGTGCCCCGACGAGCGCGATGCGCCCGCCGCGAAGCGGTCGGGTCGGGTGAGCGCGTAGCGCGAACTGCGAAGCAGCCGCAAGGCCCCGCGCGAGGAACTTTCGCGTAGCGAAAGTCGCAAGAGGGTGCGCGATTTTTGTGCCGACTGCGGGCGGCGCGACTATTGTAGCGATCCGGTGAGATAGGCATTTTGTTTCCCGCAGAGACGCAGAGTCACAGAGTTTTATCCCGAACTCTGCGTCTCGGTGGGAAATCAATTTCTGAACAGACGGTCATATTCTGAACTGCGCACGGCTGAAATCAAGGCATTTTCAGTCTGTTTTATTGTTGGCACGGATGTTGCTGTGGTGCGTGTGAAAGGAACGAACGATGACAGAGACGAATGCGACAAGTGAATACTGCTGCACATGCCAGAGCTGGCATGGCATTAGAAAGTATGAGCCAAGGCGGGGGAAGGTGAAGTACGAGAACTGCGCACCCGACACGCCATGCAACATGAACTATCGAAAGCCGGGAGCATGTCCCAAGGGCAATTGTCGTGGATATGTCCGCTGGGTGGAACTTGGATGATGCCGAAAGGTTGTTTGAAAATGAAAAGCGTAGAACTTGCAGAGATACAAGCGACTGTTGCCCGTCAATTCTCGATCACAACTGATCAGATGCTGTCGAGAACTCGTAATCAGACGGTTATTCTCGCATGCCAGATTGCAATGTACATTGCGAGGATTCATACGACGAAGAGCCTTCCAGAAATTGCGGCTTCGTTTAATAAAACACATGCCGCAGTTCTTTACGGCATCACGACAATTAAAAAGCGTCTCGAAGAGGAACCTAACCTGTCGTCAACAGTATCTGGCATTCTGGAGGAACTTGAAGCAATTGAATCAAAAAGGAGAGACGAAGTGAAGTTCAACGAGACAAGGCAGAGGTTCGGTGATGTTGCGACGAAGCTACAGGCGGCGTTGGCATTGAAAGATGTCTTTATCCAGGTCGTTTCATCAGAGCAGAGCGGGAGGTTTACGAAAGTCACCGCCAAAATGTCGCCCAGCGACATCAAGTGGCTGATCGAAAACAAATTCACGATTCCAAAGGAAATCGGCAGCGATTCTATTCGGGTTGTCGAATCGGACGATGGGGTTGTGTCGATTGAGGTCGGCTTGCCATTCGAGCGCTGGAAGGACTTGTCGTACCATGACGTAATGTTCGACGTGTTCTATGGCTCTGGAAAGGCCGAAACAGAAGATATGTCTTTGCCGGTCATATTCGGAAAGATGTCGAACGGAGAAATTGTCACCCGCGATCTTGCGCGGTTGCCGCATCTGCTGATAGGTGGCCTGACGGGTTCCGGCAAGTCGGTGTTCTTGAATTCGCTTATCTGTTCGCTCGTCCAGAACCATTCACCCGAACAAGTACGATTCGTCCTAATGGACCCCAAGAGAGTTGAGTTCGGGATATATGCGAAGTTGCCACATCTGTATTCGTCTATTGTCCATGAACCGGAACAGGGCGTTTCGACATTGAAGGACGTCGAAGCCGAAATGGATAGACGACTGGATTTCTTCAGATTGAAAGGATGGCGCAACATTGCGGACTTCTACAGGGCGAATGCAGAAGCTCGAATGCCATACCTTGTTGTGGTGGTTGATGAGCTTTCAGATTTCATAGTTGGATCGGATGGGGCTTTTGAATCTACTGCCAGCCGGATTGCTGCGATAGGAAGGTCGGCGGGTGTACATCTTGTAATGGCCACCTCCCGTCATGACGCGAGAATTGCATCAGGCAATTTGAAGGCGAACATTCCGGGGCGGCTTGCGTTTAGGGTCTGTCAGAAGGTCGATTCGCGTACCTTGCTGGATGAATACGGGGCGGAGGATCTTCTTGGACGTGGCGATGCCTTGCTAAAAGACTGCAAGGGTGCGGTTGTTCGATTGCAAGTTCCCTACATTCGAGACGAGGCGATTACGCGGATTGTCGAATCGGCGATGGTACGATATCCAGGACGACAGATTGCCGTTGGAGTTACACCCGCAACTACCGAAGAGGAGGACTATGAGTCAATGTACGCGCGGGCATTGGATTTAGTCCGCACAACGCGGCGGGCTTCGATATCTTGGCTTCAGCGGCAGTTAAACATCAGATACAATGATGCGGCTCATGTCCTGTCGCTCCTTGAGGAGCGCGGCAAAATCGGCCCGGCAAACGACAAGGGGTCACGCGAAATCTTGATCGAGGATAATCGAAGGGGCGAGTAATGGGGCATGATGGAATCACTGTGTTTCAGCGGTCGATAGCGGCTTGCGCTGACCCGGCGGAAATTGCGCGTAAGGTGAAACTGGCGTTCAAGAGGATGCCGGGAGAGATGGCGCTTGCCTGTTTTGCCAAGGTGATGACGACGGAATTGCCTCATCCAATAAAGGTGGCGGCATGGGACGCCGTCCGTTACTCGCACATCTGGTGGGGCGTGGACGAGGTGCTGCGGGGAGCGGTGATGGAGAATCCAACCGTGCAGCAGGCGTTCGCCGACGCCGTGCCGATGCGGAAGTGGTTTGTGGGAAAAAGGATCGAGGGTTATGAAGGCATTTGCATGACGCTTGGCCCAGAAATTGTGTTCACCCAAGGTTTTGTGCAGTCGGACTTGCATCGGCTGATATTTCTCATTACCCATTTTTCTGATGAGGATGCCGCAGAACGGATTAGAAGCCATGTGGCATTACAAGGGAATCCCGAATCCATCACAAACTACTTGGATGTGAGGGGCAACAATCTGCTCTGGTATCTTACTTATCGTGACGATCAAAACGCACGAGGTGGTTTCGCCTGTCCGTGCATTGAACGCGAGCTGCTGCGGCTTGGTGTAGATCCAAAACTTCGCAACAACCTCGGCCTTTGCTGGAACGACGTCAAGCGTCATGTCATTAGGCCGAATCTGTAGCGAGACCACAAGCTTTCTGTTGGTGCAACAGATGGCGTGAGAACGGGTGCAACGAGATATTTATGCAGAGTCAAAGGGTTTTGCCGCAGAGAACAGCTCATGCCGCGCAGTCGACCTGCCTCAGGTCTCTGACGAGGTAGGCGAAGAACTCCTCGAGGCGGTTCGACTTGTGGAGGGTGCGCAGCGGCAGCAGCGCCTTCGCTCCCTTCAGCGACCAGAACATTCCTGACTGCTTGAAGCGCTGGCCGATGACGGTCTTGCAGCCGCTCTCGATGACGCCGGAGCCGATGAACCACCCGTTCCTCCGGTATTCGTCGTACTTCATCCGGCCGAGATTGCCGCGGTAGTACCTGTACTCCCTCATGGCGTCGCCCGAGAGCTTGCCGCGCATGTTCTTCCAGACGTAGTCGAGCACGTTCTTCGTCTTCCCGGCCTTGACGCATTCCGACCAGTAGTGGTGGCGGTACTTCCATTCCTTCGAGCCTTCCCTGATTCCAAGCCCGAGCATCATCGGCTTCAGATGCCCTAGCGCGTGGTAGACGTCGAGGATCGGGGTCGCGAACGGGAAGTGGTTCCTCCAGACGGTCTGCAGCCACTTGCTTCCGTCGGTGATGTAGAGCGTCGTCTCCGGAACCTGGCCGAAACGCCTGTCGAACTCCGCGCGGACGAGCTTCCCGAACTTCTCCGTGCGGTGCGTCGTCGCCTCGTATGTCGTCGTGTCGAGGTCCCTGTGGGGCTCGTTGTCCTTCGTCTTCGAGGCGACGAATATGGCGCCCGCCTTGACTTCCCGCGTCTTGGCCCGACCGTCCCTGCCCTTGGCTCCCTTCAGGCACTCCTTGCGCATCGGCATGCCCGTGCCGTCGGCCATGACGCAGACGAGCGGCGCCGCTCCCCCGGCATCCTCCTTCGCGCGGCTTTCGACCTTCGGGAAGTCGCGTATGGAATCGTAGTGCAGCCCGACGACTTCCCGCACGGTGTCGGCGGAGACGCGGAACGCGTGCTTCGCGGAGAAGTCCCTCGCGGCGGCGGCGAAGGGGCGGTCGACCGCCGAGCGGATCATGTCGGCGCAGGCGGCTGGCGTGTACCTTCCGACGAGCCCGAGCCTGTCGTCGAAGGGGTAGTGCCCCCTGCGTCCGTCCGCGTCGTACCAGTAGGTGCGCCTGATGGGCGGGAGTTCCCCGAAGAGCGTCACGATGCGCTTCGGATGGTTCCCGGCGTTGCGCCCGGACTCCCCGGGCCCGTAGTCCTTCGCGGTCGCGGCGCCCGCGGAGAGCAGCTCTGCCATGAGGTCGCGGCAGAGCCCGTTCATCTCGTCGAAGAGCGTCTGCTCGAGCCTCGACGTGCAGGCGATGCCGTTGCGCTCGACGGACTCCGCGGCGGCGTCGACGAGCGCGTGGATCCGCGCGGCGCCCCTCAGGACGAGCTGCGCGAGCTTTTTTTTAGAGGGGATTCGGACGATGCGATCTCGTTCGCGTCGGCGAGCGAAAGCTCGAAGACGAGGTCCCTGAGCTTCCTGCCCGCGGCGGCGGCGGCCTTGAACTCGGAGACCTTGTCCACGGGAATGGAGAACGAGTGGTTCTTCCCTCCGCGCGTGTACTGGAGGTTGTGGTAGACGGCGGGCGGCCCGTTCTTCCTGGGGCGCCTGTAGGACGAGATCGTGCCCTGGACGGAGGGCGGGAGCGCGGCGATCTCGGCGAGGATTTCGGCGCGGGAACGGCTCTTTTCCGATGGTTTCTTTTTCATGCGTATATTATAATATATGCGTATGCGAAAATCAAGCGGGAAATGTGGGGTGTCAGCATAAATCTCTCGGTGCACCCCCGGTAAAACCGGGCACCCTGTCGCCCTTGCGTTCCGCCCACGTTTCCTGTACAATAGCGCGGTATTTGGAGCAGGGATTCCCATTTCAAAAACGAAAAGTGAAAGGCTTGAAGAGACATGTGTGAGACCAATCGTCGTGACTTCGTGAAGATCGGCGCCGGTGCCGCCGCCGTGGCGGCGCTGCCGGGCATCCTCAGGGCGCAGAAGGCGCCGGCCCAGGCGGCGGGCGCGTACTACCGTGCGAACGAGACCGTGCGCGTCGCCTGCGTGGGCTACTCGGACCGCTTCCGCGGTTCGCTGCTGCCGTGTTTCCTCCACCACAACAAGGAGCTGAAGTTCGACCTCGTGGCGGTCGCCGACCTCTGGAAGAAGCGCCTGAACGAGAAGGCCGTGCCGGAGATCGAGAAGAAGCTCGGCCACAAGGTCGCCGCCTACGCGAGCGACGTCGCCCTCTATGAGCAGGCGAAGGACATCGACGCGGTGATCATCTCGACGGCCGACTTCCAGCACGCGCAGCATGCCGCCCACGCCGTCAACGCCGGGAAGGACGCCTACTGCGAGAAGCCGCTTGCCGAGGACATGTACAGCGCGAACCTGCTCAAGGACGCCGTCGACGCGAAGCGCGCCGCCGGGTTCGCGCCGGGCGCCGTCCTCCAGATCGGTTCGCAGCGCCGCTCGGGAAAGAAGTACATGGCCGCCAAGGCGTACATCAACGCCGGCAAGTTCGGCGACATCTCCTACGTCGACCTGCGCTGGAACGTGAACCAGCCCAAGCGCTGGCGCCGCCCGGACGACCTCATCAAGTCGCTCAAGCTTGAGGACATCGACTGGAAGATGTGGCTGCTCGACCGTGACCCCGCCGCGTACGCCTTCGACCCGCGCAAGTACCTGGAGTTCCGCCTCTTCTGGCCGTTCAGCTCCGGCACGCCGGGACAGTGGATGTGCCACCAGATCGACACGGTCGCCTGGTTCATGGGCATCCCCTACCCGAAGAGCGCCGTCTCCTCGGGCGGCCTCTACCAGTGGGCCGACGGACGCATGAGCTACGACACGTTCACGACCATCCTCGAATACGGCGAGAGCGGCGTGAAGGGCAAGGGCTTCCAGTGCGTCTTCCAGAGCCACCAGCACAACTGCGGCGGCGGCGCGAACCCGAACCGCGAGTCGCCCATCGAGAAGTACTTCGGCCCGAACGGCTGCATCGACATGGGCACCGGCAAGGTCACGAACGAGGGCGTCGAGACGAAGAAGTGGCAGGAGACGGACCTGCCCGCGCCGAAGGAGACGGTCGTCACGAGCGCGAACACGGGCGGCGACGCGCTCACCTCCGCGCACATGCGCAACTGGATGGAATGCGTCCGCGCGCGCAAGAACCCGAACGCGCCGATCGAGGCCGGCTATTCGCACGCGATCGCCCTCATCATGGCGAACGCCGCCGCGCGCACGGGCATGCGCGCGACCTTCTGCGAGAAGGAACGCCAGGTGATGGTGAACGGCAAGCCGTTCGTCGGCTATGCGTCCACGGTGACGGGCGGCGGCTTCTTCTCGAAGCTCTTCGGCTAGGCCGCGGGAACGTCGAGGCCGCCAGGCCGTCCGTGCTTCTGATGCGGAGGCGCAGCCGCGTTGTGCCATGTCCGGCGGCGCGCTGGTGGATGAAGGGCGGTGCCGATGCAGGTCAGAAACAAATACCGGGAAATCGCGGCTTTCCTGTACGAGGGGATTCGCGCCGGGAAGTACGCCGAAGGGCGCTTCCCGAGCGAGAACATGCTCGCCAGGCGTTTTGGCGTCACGCGCCCGACGGTGCGCCTTGCCCTCAAGGAACTGCGCTCGAAGGGCTATATCGTCGGAAGGCAGGGACGCGGGACGTTCGTCACGCGCGCGGCGCTCGCGCTCCAAAACGACATCGGGCTTCTTGTGCCGGGAGTCGCCTATTCGGAGTTCTTTTCGCCCGTCGTGCGCGAACTCTCCCGGCTCTGCACCCTGGATCGCTCGGGCCTCTGCTTCTACAGTTCGTTCGACGTGAACGGGGCCCTGCGCGCCGAACAGGTGATCCAGCAGGCCCGGAATCTGGTCGAGAGGCATGCGCGCGGCGTGATCTTCCAGCCGTGCGAGTCAGTTCCCGACGCCGTCCGGCTCAACCGCGACGTCCTCAAGAAGTTTCAGGAGGCCGGCATCCCTGTGGTCCTTCTTGACAGCGACGTCGTTCCGCCGCCCGAGCGGAGCGGCTATGACGTGGTCGGGGTCAACAACTTCGACGCGGGGCGGCGGATCGCGCTTCATCTGCTGGCGGCGGGCGCGCAGCGCATCCGGTTCGCCATGATGCCCCATGCCTGCTATAGCATCCGCAATCGCGAGGCGGGCGTCGCGTGCGCGCTCGCCGCGCACGGGAGGCGCCTCGGGGATGCCTTTGCGGGAGACCCCACCGACGTCGCGTCCGTCCAGACCTTCCTGCGCCGCCAGCGCCCCGACGCGCTGGTCTGCTGCTGCGACACCTTTGCCGCCCATCTCATGAATGCGCTGGGGGCTCTGGGAAAGCGGGTGCCCGACGACCTGCTGCTGGCGGGCTTCGACGACGTCCAGCACGCCACGATCATGCGTCCGCAGCTGACGACCATTCGCCAGCCCTGCGCCGAAATCGCCGCCGTGGCGTTCCGCGCGCTTCTTGACCGCATCGCGGACCCGGGGCTGCCGCCGCGCGAGATCCTTCTTTCGTCCGAACTCGTCGTGCGGCCATCGACGCGGAAGCAGCATGCAGGGGGGCGTGGCCGGATCGGCCGATTGAAGCCGCCGGCATGACGTGCCCGCCGCCGCGCCCTGCACGAGAAAGTTGTCTATACAAGTCGTTTCGTGGACGCCTTTTTCGTGTACAATGAAGGCGCATAGCGAGGAGGCACGATGAACGATCGGGAAGCGAGAGGGCGCTCTGCCAGGCAGGGCGCGGCGGCGGGCGCGTCGTGGCGCGGGCGGGAGGGAGCCCGAACCATGCGTTGCGCGTGCGTGCTGTCGGCGTTGCTCGTCCCGGGGCTGGCGTGGACGGCGGCCCTCTCCCCGATGCGGGGGGCGGACGTGAACTACCGCCCGATGCGGGCCTTCGACGATGCCGCGTGGGTCGGTGCGAAGAAGCCGGGGGGCGGGCAGTTCTTCCGCCTGCGGCGCGACTTTGATTCCGACGGCGCGCCGCTGGCGCTTTACGTGAGCGCGGACGAGCGCTATGTCCTCCTGTTGGACGGCGAGGAGATTTCGCGCGGGCCGGCGCGCGGCCTCGTTTCGCACTGGTTCTGCCAGCGGGTGGCGGCACGCCCGAAGGCGGGGCGGCATCGCCTGGAGGCCGTCGTCTGGACGCTGGGCGACGAGGCGCCGACGGCCCAGCTGTCGTGGCGCGGCGGCTTCTTCCTGAAGGCCGAAGGCGCGTATGACGCCCAGCTCACGACCGGCAAGGCCGTCTGGCGCCTCGCGCCGCTCGCCGGAACGGCGACGGACGGACGCACCTTCCCGGGCGCGTTCGGCGGCGGCACGCAGTTCAAGGTCGCCGGCACCTCGGTTCTGGACGAGGAACCCGCGGCGGACGCCTGGACGGAGGCGGCCGTCGTGTCGGCGGCGCGCACGCCGGGCCTTGGCGGATGGGGCATGGTCCCGGCGGGCTGGGCCGTGTACGAATCGCGCCTGCCGGAGATGATGATGCGCCCGGTCAAGCCGGGCGAGATCCCGAAGACGGCCCTGACGGTTCCGGCGCATGCGCGGCGCGAATGGCTCTTCGACCTCGGCGACTACTACTGCGCGTACCCGTACCTGACGGTCGAGGGCGGGAAGGGGGCGAAGATCCGCTTCGGCTTTTCGGAATGCCTGGTGGACGCGGACGGGAAGAAGATCCACCGCGACGCGCGGAACGGGGCGTTCACCCAGGCCGTCGTCGACACGTTTCTGCCGGACGGGCGCGCGAAGGCCGTCTTCACCGTGCCGTGGTGGCGGTGCGGCAAGTGGTGCAGGCTTGAGGTCGAGACCGGCGCGGCGCCGCTGACGATTGCGGACGTGACGCTCAAGGAGACGCGCTATCCGATTCGCCTTGACGGCTCGTTCGCGGCGGAGGGGGATGC
>OIYS01000997.1_pt1 | contig 16062 bp, 21 predicted proteins | sample 1588271 | NCBI WGS metagenome assembly OIYS01 (sample SAMN03283286) | human gut metagenome | biome: human-associated habitat; material: feces | host: Homo sapiens | place: Peru | collected 2012
AATGGTACTACAATTTTTTTATAAAAGTTTGTTTCACATCATTGACACATATACACAATTCAGCAATTTAAAAATCCAATATATTGAAAAATAAAAGAGCAGATGATATAATAAGAAAGGAGATGACTTTTTGCCAATAATATCACAATTTTATGGAATAGTAGTTTCTATTTATTTTGATGATCAAAACAAGCATTATTTACAACATCTACATGTTAGGTATAATGAGTATAAAGCAATTTATGATTTTGATGCGAATATTTTAAATGGAGAATTTCCACTTAAGCAGAAAAAACTAATTGAAGCTTGGATTATAATACATAAGGAAGAATTAATGACTTTATGGAATTTAATGCAAGAGCAAGGAAGATATTTTAAAATAAAACCACTATGAGAAGGGGGAAATAAATATGACACCAGATATACTTGAAACTAGGGCATTAGAAAAATATTATGTATATATTAAATTTGAGACAGGTGAGGAAAAAATATATGATATGTCGAACTATATATTAAAAATGAAGTTTTACAATAAATTAAAAGATAGGAAATATTTTGAAAAGGTAAAACCAAGAGGTGAAACAATAGAATGGGAAAATGGAGAGGATGTGGCACCAGAAAAGTTATATTACGAAAGTATTCCTATTAGTCAATATAAAGGAAAATTAGATTAAATTAAGCAACCAGATTGGTTGCTTTTTTTAGTAGTACATAAGTATACAATTACAAATTTTGGATATTATAAGACTTAGGTGAAGAAATATGTATGAATATTCAAGAAGACCAAGCAAAGTAAAGTACTTTTTTATAACGTTTTTTCTTATGGTATTAGTATCTGTGATAAGTATATATGCATACTCATTTTATATGAAAATTGATGTTAAAGATTATAGTCAAGAAGCAAGCTCAAGTGCAACAAGACTTTATGCAGAAGGAAACACAGAAGAACAAGAAACAAGTAATATGTTAGAAGATGTAACAAAAGGTGTTGTTGGAATATCAAAATTAAAAAATACAGGAGAAGCAATTTTAGACACTAATGGAACTAAAGAGCTTGGAATAGGAAGCGGAATAATTGTTTCTGAAAATGGCTATATTGTAACAAATTGGCACGTGGCGGGAGAAAAGTATAGCAATTGCTATGTAACACTGGAAAACGGAGAGATTATCAAAGGAAGTGTTTTATGGTCAGATTCAGACTTGGATTTAGCCATTGTAAAAATTGGAGCAAATGGTTTAAAGTTTTTAGAATTGGGAGATTCAGATAAAATAAAACTTGGACAAGAGGTTTTGGCAATTGGAAATCCAATTGGAATAGAATTCCAAAGAACAGTGACTTCGGGGATTATTAGTGGTTTAAATAGAACAATAAAAGTTGAAGATACAGGCAAAGAAAGCTATATGGAAGACTTAATACAAACAGATGCAAGCATTAATTCTGGGAATAGCGGAGGCCCTTTAATAAATAGCGAAGGAAAAGTAATAGGCATTAATTCTATAAAAATAACTTCGGCTGAGGGGATAGGATTTGCAATACCAATAAATATTATTAAACCTATTATAGAAAGCTATGTTCAAACGGGAAAATTTGAAGAGGCTTATTTGGGCATATTCGCATATGACACAGAGGTAAATAAATATTTAAACTCAAATTTGAATTTTGATAGTGGAATATATGTGGTGCAAATATCAACAGACGGACCAGCCAAAAAAACTGGGCTAAAGGTTGGAGATGTAATTACAAAAATAGATGATTATACAATAAATAAAATGAGTGAACTTAGAAATTATATTTATAAAAAGAATATAGGAGATGAGGTAGTACTAACTATAAAAAGAAATAATAAAGATTATAATGTGAAAGTGACCTTGGGAAAGAGATAATTTGTAACAATAATTTTAAAAAAACCTAGCAAATAAAATCCATAAGTGATATAATTCAAAAAAAGAAATGGCTAGGAGGGATCTTATGAAAGATAAATTTGTTATAAGAAAATGTACATCGTGTGGTGCATTAGTAAAAGTATTTAAAGATTGCACGTGTGAAGATTGTGGAATACAATGCTGTGGAAAAGAGATGAAAAAAATTGTTCCAAATACAGCCAAAGCTGACAAAGAAAAACACGTTCCAACATATCAAGTATATGGTGAAAAAATAATGGTTAGAGTAAACCACGTAATGGAACCAGATCATTATATTGAATGGATTGCCTGTGTAAATGAAAACAGAGAAAGAATAAAATATCTAAAACCAGGAGATGTGCCAGAAGTTACATTTAAACATATTCCAGGTTCTACATTATATGTATATTGTAACAAACACGATTTATGGAAAATAGATGTTGAATAAGCAAAAGCCCTCATAAAAAATGAGGGTTTAATTATGTAAAAAAAGGTAGAAATTTATTTTTCTATCTTTTTTCAATATAAATTTAAGTTTTGTATTATATATTTTAGTAAAATAACTAAAAATTAATATATAGTTCATAAACTAAAAGTATAATAAACACGAAGTAAAAAGGAAAATTAAAACACCCATTATTTAAGAAAGAGGTAATAAAATGGAAGAATCTTTTTATCGAGACTCAATTCTATTACTCGAAGGTGCTTTAAAGGAAATGTATACAAGAATAGACACTATAAGAGAATATGAATTATTACATAATAATAGAGATCCAATAGAATATGTTAAAGGAAGAATTAAAACTGAAGAAAGTATAAAAGAAAAACTAAAAAGAAAAAACTTACCAGTAGATTTAGAAACTGCATTAACTAAAATATATGATGCAGTAGGTTTAAGAATAGTATGTTCATATATTGATGATGTGTATAAAATGGCAGAAATATTAAAAAAATATAAAGACCTAAAAGTAATAAAAGAGAAAGATTATATAAAAAATCCAAAACCAAACCGGGTATAGAAGCTACCATATAGTATTTCAAATGAAATTAAACATAGCAGGAGAAATAAATAATGTATATGTAGAAATACAAATAAGAACTATAGCTATGGACTTTTGGTCTAGCTTAGAACATCAAATAAAATATAAAAAAGATATTGAAAACCAAGATATAATAGTAGAAGAGCTAAAAAGGTGTGCTGATAATATTGCGACTAATGATGTAAATATGCAAACAATTTGGAAAATGATGAATAAGAAGTAGGTGATTTTAAAATGAAAGAAAAAGAATATGTATGCCGGTAATATAACATTAAATAAGGAAACATCGGAGATTTCTAGCCCAAATGCTACTTTATTTTTGAATAACAAAGAAAGTGAAATAATGGAGACATTAATAAAAAATAAAGAGAAAAGTGTTAAAACAAATGAACTGCATAAAAAAATATCGGATAAAAAGGAAAAAAACGGTGAAGAGGTAAAAATTTATATTTTACTTCTGCAAGAAAAATTAAATGTAATTGGTGCGAATGTAACAATTGATGGTACAGAAGAATATTCATTAAAAAGCATATAAAATTAGAGATTTATCAAAGAAATTTGGTAAATCTTTTTTTGTTTAACAAAGAAATATAGATTTTGAATATATAATTATTGTTATGTAAAAACATTTTATTATATAATTATGCTAGTCATTTTAGAGTCACTTTGTAGTGTTAATATAAATATAGAAACAAGCAAAGATAGTGTAAAATAATCTATAAAAAATGTAGGGGCGATTTTAATCGCCCGTACTTCGAAGAAATTACTAAAAAATAATTTGATAGAGGTGATATATATGAAAAAATTTTTATTAATAATATCTTTAGTAATATTAAGTATAGTAGCTATATTAATTGGACAAGGTTATAAAATGTATAAAGATGCAATAGATGAAACACCGTTAGCAGAAAAGATAGAAGCTATTAAGGAGCAAGAAGAATACACAAAACTATCTGATATTCCTTCAATATATAAAAATGCAGTAATTTCTGTTGAGGATCACAGGTTTTATAAACATTGTGGTATTGATATAATTTCAATAATAAGAGCAGCATTTAATGATATAAGAACAAAAAGCTTTGTTGAAGGAGGAAGCACAATAACACAGCAACTTTCTAAAAATATGTATTTTACACAAGAAAAGAAGATTACAAGGAAAATTGCAGAAGTTTTTATGGCTAGAGAAATAGAAAAAAATTATAATAAAGATGAAATTTTAGAATTATATATAAATACAATTTATTATGGAAATGGATATTACAATATAAAATCTGCATCTTTAGGATATTTTGGAAAATTACCTAAAGACTTAAATTCTGGAGAATGTGTAATGCTTGTTGGAATACCAAATGCACCATCACTATATAACCCAAAAGTAAGCGTAGAACTTGCAAAACAAAGACAAAAGCAAGTAATACAAAAAATGATTAAATATGGAAATTTAAGTGAAGGGGAAGCAGATAAAATTTTAAATGAAAATAATTAAAAAGTCATTTTAGAGTCACTTTTGAATGCTAAAATGACTTTATTAAAAGGAGGAAATTTTATATGGAAATTTTAAAGGTAGAAAACCTTGTAAAAACTTATGGCAAAGGAGAAACAAAAATAAATGCGGTGGACAATATTTCATTTACTGTAAATAAAGGCGAATTTGTTGCTATTGTTGGAGCAAGTGGAAGCGGAAAATCTACATTATTACATTTAATAGGGGGAGTAGACAGACCAACATCTGGAAAAGTATACATAGATGGAAATGATATATATTCTTTAAATAATGATAATTTAGCAATATTTAGAAGAAGACAAATAGGTTTAATATATCAATTTTATAATCTAATTCCAATATTAAATGTTGAAGAAAACATTACATTGCCGTGCGATTTAGATGGAACAGAGGTTAATAAACAAAGATTACAAGAATTATTAAATACATTAGGTTTAGAAAATAGAAAAACGCATTTACCAAACCAACTATCTGGAGGGCAACAACAAAGAGTATCAATAGGAAGAGCAATGATAAATAGCCCTGCAATAATGCTTGCAGATGAACCAACAGGAAACTTGGATTCAAAAGCAAGTGAAGAAATAATTTCATTACTTAAACTTTCAAATAAAAAATTTAATCAAACTGTAATAATAATTACACACGATTTGGAAATTGCAAAGGAAGCTGAAAGAGTAATTACAATTGAAGATGGAAAGATTATAAAAGATGAAAGGAATTAAAAAATGAATATTTTAAATAGATTTACAATTAAAAGTTTAAAGCTAAATAAAAAAAGAACCATTGTAACTATTATTGGAATAATGCTTTCAACTGCACTTATTTGTGGGGTTGCAGGGTTGGTTTCTAGCTTCCAAGGTTCACTTATAAATTGGGCAAAAGAAAAAGATGGAAATTATCATACTACTTTTAATGGAGTGGAAAAAGATAAAATTAAATATATAACAGAAAATCAAAAAGTTAAAGATTATTTTTTAACAAGTGAAGTTGGATGGGCAGACCTAGAAGGTTCTAAAAATGAATACAAACCATATGTACATATTTTAGCATATGACCAAAAAGCACTAGAAAATTATGGGATAAAACTAGAAGAAGGTAGATTTCCTCAAAATTCTAATGAAATAGTTATGTCAGACCATATATTAACTAATGCAAGAGTTAACTGGAAAATTGGAGATAAAGTTACTCTAAAAGTTGGAAAAAGAGAAACAACAGATGGATATGAACTAAATGCTAATAACCCTTATGATGAAGAACAAGCTGAAATATTAACAAATTTAGAAGAAAAGACTTATACAATAGTTGGAAAAATTGAAAGACCAAATATAGAAAATTACTCTTCACCTGGATATACGGTTTTAACTTATTTAGATAGTGTAGGAGATAAAGCTAATGTATCAGCTTTATATAAAAAACCAAAGGAATATAATGAACTAAATAAAGAAATATGTAAAAATACACAACTAGATGAGGACTCAGACATATATGTAAATAGCGATTTATTAAGATTTCAAGGAGTTATCAATGAAACTACTTTAAATGCTTTGTATACAATAGCAGGAGTTATAATTATTATAATTGTTATAAGTAGTGTGTTTGTTATAAGAAACAGTTTTAGCATATCTGTATCTGAAAAAAATAGACAATATGGAATGCTTACAAGTATTGGAGCAACTTCTAAGCAAATAAGGAAGAATGTAATATTTGAAGGAATGGTAATAGGACTTATTGCAATACCTCTTGGAATTATATTTGGAATAGTTGCAATTATGATTTTATTACAAGTTGTAAATTATTTATTAGATGATATGCTAGCAGGAATGAAATTTACATATAGCATAAATTTATTAGCAATACTTATATCCATATTAATTTCAACAATTACAATATATTTATCTTGCTTAATACCTGCTAAAAGAGCAGCTAAAATATCACCAATTGAAGCAATTAGAGGGAATAACGATATTAAAATAAAATCTAAAAAATTAAAAACTTCTTCTATTACAAAAAAATTATTTGGAATAGGTGGAGTTATTGCAAGTAAAAACCTAAAAAGAAGTAAGAAAAAATATAGAACAACAGTAATTTCTTTAGTAGTAAGTATATTTATATTTATATCCTTATCAAGTTTTTTGAGTATAGGACTAAAAGCAGGTGGCTTCTACTATAGAGATTTTAAGTTCAATATGTATGTGTCATCAAAAGATGAAGGTAAAAAAGATTTATATAAAGAAATTGTTAAAATGGATAACATAGATGAATATTCATATTACTATGAAATAGGATTAGACTTTGATATAATGAAATATGCATCAGATTTTGGAAAAGAAAGATTTGAGGAAAATCCATATACGCCAAACAGTATAACGGTTATTGTATACAATAATGAGTACTTTAAGAAATATATAAAAGAATTGGGATTGGAAGAAGGAAATTATAAAACTACAGCTATTTTAATGGATAGTGCAGTAGAATATAATGAAGATGGAAGTAAAACAATTGAAAGATTATACACAATAAAAAATGGAGACAAAATTAATGCAAAAAGAGATAACAAAGATATAAACTTTACAATAACAAAAATTACAGATAATGAACCAATGGGACAGGAAGTAAGATACTATGATGTTGGGAAAATAGTAATAGCAGAAGATTTTGTAAAAGAAGTGCTTAATGAAAATATAGAAGATGGTTCATATTATTTAAGTGATTTATTAATAAAATCAAGTAATGCACAAGAACTAGAAAATAAATTAAATGATTTGGCAAAAAAAGATGAAAAATATTCAGAAATTAATGTGTTTAATTATGAAACATATGTAAAACAAGAAAAAAGAATGATTCTTGTTATAAAAATATTCTTATATGGATTTATAACAGTAATAACTTTAATAGGAGTAACAAACATATTTAATACAATAACAACAAATATGATTCTTAGAAGCAAAGAATTTGCAATGCTTAAATCTGTAGGAATGTCGGGTAAAGAGTTTAATAAAATGATAAGATTAGAAAGCATAATGTATGGAGCAAAATCACTATTAATTGGTATACCTTTAGGATTACTTGGATCGTATGGAATATATAAAGCTTTTGCACAAGCAATAGATTTTGGGTATATATTCCCATATCAAGCAGTAATAATTTCAATTGTTTTTGTATTTATAATAGTTGGAATAACAATGAAATATTCTTTGGATAAGATAAATAAACAAAACATTATAGAAACAATTAGACAAGACAATATATAAAGCAAAGGGCTGGAAACAGCCCTATATTTTTATATGAAAGTGTGATATAATGCTCAAAAAGGAGAAAACAATGAAATCTATTTTAATTGTAGAGGATAATGAAGTTATAGTTAAAGGATTAAGATATTTGCTAGAACAAGAAAAATTTAAGGTTAGTGTATGCAAAAATGCCAAAGAAACAATGGATGCTGTAGGAAAACAAGACATAGACTTGGTTGTATTAGACATAACACTTCCAGACGGAGATGGGTTTGAACTTTGTAAATATATAAAACAATATACAGATATACCAATAATTTTCCTAACTGCAAAAGATGAAGAACAAGATGTAGTAAAAGGTTTCGACTTAGGCGCAGAAGATTATATAATAAAACCTTTTAGAAATAGAGAACTTCTTTCAAGAATTAATAATGTACTTAGAAGATTTAGTAGAGAAAGCAACGAAATATTATATAAAAAAATTAGAATAAATTTAGACGAAAAATCTGTGTATATAGATAATAAAAATGTTGAATTTACAGCATTAGAGTTTAAAATATTAGTTTTACTATTTACTAATATTGGGAAAACAATAACAAGAGAACAGATTTTAGAAAAAATATGGGATGTTGCAGGAAACTTCGTAAATGACAATACTCTTACAGTGTACATTAAAAGAATAAGAGATAAACTAGGAGAAGCAGATTATATAAAAACTATAAAAGGAATAGGTTACCAAGTGCAAGGAGGATAAAAGTGAACTTACAAAAAAGAAAAACTTTAATACAAACAATAGCAATTAGTATTGTAATTATGTTTGTATTTGCAATAGTGTTTGTAGTAATTTTGAAATCGCAATATAAATCATATATAAAAATAATAAATGGCAAAGTAAACAGTATAATTAGCGAAGTAATAGATAAATATCCAGAAGTTAAAGAAGAAGATATTTTAAAAATAATTAATAGCAAAGATGACTCTGAAGAAGATATTTTAGGGAAATATGGATATGAAGATGAAATAGCATATATAAAAGAACTAAAAGAAAATGTTGATAAAAACATTAGAAATACAACTATATTAGCAGTAGCATTTGGAATTACCTGTTTAACAATACTTTTGATATATATATTAAAACAAGAAAAGGAAATCAAAGAAATAAATGAGTACATAAATCAAGTTAATAATGGAAATTATTTATTGAAAATTGAAGATAACAAAGCAGGGGAATTATCGAGGCTTAGAAATGAACTGTATAAAACTACAGTTATTTTAAAAGAAGCGGCGCAAAACAGCGAGAAAGAAAAAGAAGATTTAAGCATAGCAATTGCAGATATATCACATCAATTAAAAACACCATTAACTTCAATTAGAATAATGCTAGATAATATTAGTGATAATCCAGATATGCCACAAGACTTAAGAGAAGATTTTATATTAGAAATAAGTAAACAAGTAGACTGGATGAGTTCCCTTGTTATAGCACTTTTAAAAATTGCAAAATTTGATGCAGGAACAATAAAAATGGAAAATAGCGAAATAAATGTAAAAGACCTTATTAATAATGTAATAAATAACTTAGCAATATTAATAGAGCTAAAAGATATAAAAGTTATAACAAAAATAGATGAAAAAGCTACTTTCATAGCAGATTATAAATGGCAACAAGAAGCTATAACAAACATTTTAAAAAATGCAATTGAACACAGTAATCAAAATTCTAATATATATATAACGGTTGAAAATACAAACTTTTTCTTAAAAATAAAAATACAAGATGAAGGACAGGGAATAGATAAAAAGGATATAAAACATATATTTGAAAGATTTTACAAAGCAAAAAACAGTAGTGAAAACAGCATAGGAATAGGACTTGCACTAGCAAAAACAATAATAGAAGAAAGCAATGGTTATATAAAAGTGGATTCAGAACTGGGAAAAGGAACTACATTTGAAATAAAATTTATGAAATAAAAATTACTAGGTTTTTAGCCTAGTAATTTTTAGCTTTTTATTCAACAGCAAGTGGAATGAAACTCTCAATTGCAGTTCTAAGTTTAGGGTGATGAATAACAAAATGAATAGAAGGACTATTATCTATAGTTGTGGTTTGGAGTAGAATTAGTAGAAAGCCATTCTATTAGTTTGGAAAGATAAATAGAATCGTTTTCTAATTCTTGAATAGGGCAATCAATAAGAAGAGATATCGCCTTTTTGTTAGCAGTAGATTTATATTTTAAAACTATAAAATTACTTACAGACTCAACAAAATCTTTTGGTTTTGAAGGACTCCTACTTCCTGTACGAATTCTAGAAATAAATGAAGCATCATAGCCAACAAAACGAGATAAATCTGCAATATTCATATTTAATATAGAAATTATTTCATTAAAATTTTTACTAAATTGATTAAGATCTATAACAACATCACTTAAAGTGCCAGCTAAGCTAGTATAAAATTCATCTTTAGATATACTAATATTTTTATTACAACTAATTTTATATAAACCATTTGATAAATGTTCAAGTTGCTTGCTTTTTATATTTGGAGTTCTAGTACCTTTGCGGTAACGACTAATAACAGTAGAAGAAAGCCCAGATGCAACAGCTAGTTCCTGAGATGAGCAATTTAACACATTTATATAATTATTTAATTGTTCAGAAAAAGTCATAAAAAACCTCCAACACATTAATATTTACCAATATAGTTTAACACAAAAATATAAAAAAAACAATTACCAAAATGTCACGGAATTTTTGGTAAAAAAATATTAAATTTGAAATAAATTATGATAAAATATAAATATTATAAAAGGAGGGCTAATGAGAAGAAAAAAGAATAAAAAGAAATTAACATTAATAAGAAATATAATTTTTCTAATATTAATTTGTACATTAGTATATTCAGGAAGTAAAATTTTCAAGTGGTATAAAGAAAACAAAAATAGTAATAAAATAGTAGAGGAAATAAACAGGGCAGTAGTTGAAAAAGAAAATGAAGAAGATCAGTATAAGGTAGATTTTAATATGCTAAAAGAACAAAACGATGAAACAGTTGCGTGGCTTAAAGTAAATGGCACAAATATTGAATACCCAGTAGTAAAAACAACAGATAATAGTTTCTATTTAACACATAGCTTCGATAAAAGCAATAATTCAGCAGGTTGGATATTTGCAGACTGTAGAAATAAAATTGATGGAACAGATAAAAATATGGTTATTTACGGGCATAATAGAAGAGATGGCTCAATGTTTGGAAGCTTAAAAAATGTTTTGGATGCAAATTGGTATGAAAATGAAGAAAATAGAAATATTATATTCTGTACGGCAGAAGGAGAAAGTGTTTATAAGGTATTTGCAATTTATCAGATAGAAGCGGAAGAATACTATATCACAACAGATTTTCAAGATGATGCTCAATTTGAAGAATTTGTTACAAATATTAAAAAAAGAAGTGTGAAAGACTTTGGAGAAGATGTTTCAAAAAAAGACACTATTTTAACATTATCAACTTGTGCAAACAATAATAAATATAGAGTTGTTGTGCACGCAAAGAAAATATAGAAAGGAGAAAATGTTATGGAGGAGACTAAAAAGAAAAAAACAAAGCTAATACTTATTATCGCAATTGTTGTTTTAGTAGTAATTGCAGGAGCAATAGCTATTAACAAAAAAAGTAATACAAATTTAGGAGGTAATAGTATTTTGGCAAAAAAAGATGAAGTAAAAATAAGAGAAAGCGAAACTAAAACACTTAAATATACAGAATTTAACAATGGATTATTTACAATGAAAGTGCCAGAAGGCTGGAAAGTAGATGTTATAGGAGATTATATTCACTATACAATTAAAGTTTATAATCCAGAAAACCCTACTTACCAAGTTTTCTTCAATTTAAAAACAGAAGGATACAATAAATCTGAAGCTGCTAAAAATCTTCAAAAAAGATATTATCCAGATAGCATATTTGCAAAAAATCCAGTAATAGCAGATAAAACAACAGAAGGGTTTTACAAAATATTTAATGAACTAGGTCCTTTGAACAATAGTGCTACATTTACATTTCCAACTTTAACAGATTTTACAGTTGTTGAAAAATTAGGCACAGGAGTTATAGGAGGAGATATATTAAGAGCAACATTTAAAGACGAAAATGGAAAAGAGGCAGAAGGATTATTTACAGCATATGTATATGATCCGGGACCATACTATGTTTATGAAAATATAGTTTCAGGAAATCAAATTGATATATATTACTTGAATGTATATGATGCAATTTTTATTACAGCACCAAAGGATGAATTTATAAATTGGGAAGAACCTTTAAATACTATGGTTTCATCTTTAGAATTTACAGATACATTTATAAGTGGATTTAACAACCAACAAGATGCAGTAATGAAGAATTTCCAAAGTGTTAGAAATATATGTAACCAAATATCAGCAGGTATAATGGATTCGTGGGAAAAAAGAAGTGCAAGCTATGATATAATGAGCCAAAAACAAAGCGATGCAACATTGGGTTATGAAAGAGTATACGACACAGAAAATGGCGATGTTTATAAAGCATATAATGGTTTTACAGACGATTATACTGGAAAAAGATATGAAGCAATAACAGACAATATGTATACAAAAGCAATAGAGGGATATATTGAAAAGTAAATATGTAGGAGAAAACATTGAAAAAATATATTTTTATTTTAATTTTATTTATAGTAATTATAATGGTATTTGTGTTTTACTATACGAAAAATAATAAAAAGGAAAATAACATTATAGAAGAAAATTTTACTGAGGTTACTTCTGTTCAGGTAATAGAAGAAACAGAAGGCGGATACAAGTACTACAAAACAGAAAATAAAGAACAAATAGAAAAAATAGTAGATGCATTGGAAAATATTAAAATTGGAGAAAAAAACGACATTATGATAAGTGACAATGGTAAAACTTATATACTTCAGCTAAAAGATGGAACAACTAAAAAATATTATTTCCAAGGTGGATATTATAATAAAGATGGTGTAAATTACGAAACATATAATTACAAAGAATTAAACAAAATTGAGTTACCAGAAGCAAAATAACTAAAAAAGGCAATGAAATAAAATCATTGCCTTTTTTTGATATTAAAAAATATTTATAAAATTGCACCTAAAACTAGTATACCGATATTATCTCGGTAAATTGTATCAAATTGAGATATTGGAAGAGGATTTTGCCCTATACCTGCTTCTATTGTATAGCCAGGTCTTCTATATTCTTGTAAAAACCAATCTTTAAATCCCGCAAAACTAGAATTATAAGGAACTTCAGCTAATAAGTAGCCACTAGAATCTGCAAATATGTTTCCTATACTTTCTGCTTCAAAAGGGGCATAGTTTTGAAATTGCCAATAAATTTCTTTACCCTGAGTGTGATAAGCTATAATTAACCTAAAATTATGGGAAAGGGTAAAATTATATAAAGATATTGCTTCTGGAGCAACAAGAGGAGAAGAACCAACATAGTCCCTAGGAGCAGGAGTAGTAAACCCTTGAGAAAACTTAATCCTACGAGCCTCTTCCCAACCAGCAGGAAATTGTAAATTTAAATCCACACCATTTATATTAGCTTTCCAACCACTTGGGAAAGGAATGGAAGGATAATTATTTGAAATGCTTTGAGCAGACAAATATGTAGAAGAGTTTTTTGAAATTTGACCAGTTACTAAATCTACACCATCTGGATTACACATTGGGACTATATAAATTGAAGAGTACTCAAAAATTTCCCTCGCACTGTAACCATAAATTGTAGAATCATTTACATATGACAAACAAAAATCTTCAATAAATTTCATAAGCAAAGGTGCAGTAATCCACTCATTAGCGTGGATTGCAGCAGAGTAAAAAACTTCATTTGCACCATTACCAATTCTTATGTAAGGAATGTTTTTACCTAACACACTTTGACCAATAAATCCTGTGGATAAAAAGGGATAAATATTTTTTAAAGCATTAATATTAAGATTTAAAATTTCAAAGCTATAGCTAATATTTGTAGGGATAATAAAACCAAAAGGAATTAATATTTTTTGTCCAATAGATAAAGTTTTAGGATTTATGCTAGGGTTAGCAAATAGTATTCTATTAACGGTAGTATTAAAAACATTAGACAAACTATATAAGGTGTCACCAGATTTTATAGTATATGAAGTTTGACCATTTATATAGGGGTATAAAGCTTCCCAAGTAGTGGCTCCAACTACGCCGTTTGCAGTTAAACCAAATTGACTTTGAAATCTCTTAACGGCACTTTGTGTTTTTAAAGCAAAATTACCATCAATTACTCCAGAGTAAAAACCTAATTTCATTAAAATACTTTGTAAAAGCTCCACCAAAGGACCAGTGGAACCTAAACGCAATGTTTCCATATAATCACCTAAAACATTATATGAAATAAACGCTAATAAATGTACTAATAAAAAACGATAAAATTAAAGTTTAAGAAATTATAAAACTAGTTAAAAAATAGAATAAATTATTGAAAATATCATAAAATAATGATAAAATTATGATAACAGGAGGTAAGCTAATATGATTAATATAAGACCAGTATCAGATTTAAGAAATAAATATCCAGAAATTGAGGAATTAGTTTTAAAGGAGGATGAAGCCGTTTATTTAACAAAAAATGGTTATGGCTCAATGGTTGTTATGAGTTTAGAAAAGTATGCTAAATTAATGGGTAACAAAGAATATGAAGAATACATTGAAAATGAACTAGATGAAGCAGATAGAGAAGCAGAGGATCCAAATACTAAATATTATTCTCATAATGAATTTAAGCAAATAGCTAGGAGGACTCTAGATGGCGAAAAATAAATATGCAATAAAATACTCAGACACATTTGTAAAGCAGTTTAACAATATTTTAAGATATTTTATATATAAACTTCAAAATAAAATTGCAGCTGAAAACTTTTATGACGAAGTAATTAAAGAAATAGAAAAGCGAAGAGAATATCCTGAAAGTTTTGAAAAATATAATTCTAGAAGAAAAAGGAAAAATACATATTATAGAATTTATGTAAAAAATTATACTATATTTTATACTGTAAGAGATAATGTAATGGAAGTTAGAAGAATTTTAAGTAGCAGAAGAAATTTTGATAAATTAATATAGAATAAAAACCTAAAGTTTAAAAATTGTGGAAAAATAACTCGAAATATTTGAAAAAAGTGTATAAGTATGGTAAAATATAAAAATTGTAGCAAAATTAGGAGGAATATATATGCTAAAAGAATTTAAAAAATTTATAGCAAGAGGAAATGTAATGGATTTAGCAGTAGGTGTAATTATGGGAGCAGCATTTGGAAATATTGTTACATCTTTAGTATCAGACATATTAACACCGGCAATGGGAATTGTAATGGGAGGAATAGATTTTTCGGGATTAAGTATAACTATTAAAAATTCTACTATTGCTTATGGTAAATTTATTCAAAATATAATGGACTTTCTAATACAAGCTTTTTGCATTTTCTTATTAATTAAGGTGGTAAATAAATTTTTCCATAAAAAAGAAGAAGAGGCAAAAGCAAAGCCAGTTAAGAGTGAAGAAGTAGTACTTTTAGAACAAATAAGAGATGTTTTAAAAGAAAAAAACAATGAAGAGGAAAGAATAGAAAAATAAAACATATAATTAAGCATGGACTATGAATTAGTCCATTTTTATTGTGGAGGTAAAATGGGAGTATTAGGAATTGTTTTTATTGCAATAGGACTTTCAATGGATGCGTTTGCCGTGTCGGTTTGTAAAGGTTTATCTATGAAAAAAATGGATTGGAAAAAAACAGCTATAATTGGAGCATATTTTGGAGCTTTCCAAGCAATAATGCCACTTATAGGTTATCTTTTGGGAATAGGATTTCAAGATAGAGTTACTAGTATTGATCACTGGATAGCATTTACTTTATTAATAATAATAGGAATTAATATGATAAAAGAAGCTTTTGAGGGTGCTGAAGAAGGCAAAAATGATAATGTAGATTTTAAAGAAATGATTGTGCTTGCAGTTGCAACTAGTATAGATGCATTAGCAATTGGAATAACATTTGCATTTTTAGAAATTAATATTTTTCTAGCAATAGATATAATAGGAATAATAACATTTGTAATTTCTGTTATAGGAGTAAAAATAGGAAATGTTTTTGGAAATAAATATGAGAAAGGTGCACAAATAGTAGGTGGAGTAATTTTAATACTTATGGGAATAAAAATATTATTAGAGCATTTAGAAATAATTAAATTTTAAAATAAAAGCTAGCATTTGCTAGTTTTTTTCTTTTATAGGTTTAAAATAGATATGTCACAAGTAAATTGAAAATAAAATATTGAAAGA
>OIYS01000998.1_pt1 | contig 16058 bp, 14 predicted proteins | sample 1588271 | NCBI WGS metagenome assembly OIYS01 (sample SAMN03283286) | human gut metagenome | biome: human-associated habitat; material: feces | host: Homo sapiens | place: Peru | collected 2012
CAGGCGACCTTCTCATTACGAGTGAGATGCACTACCGACTGTGCTACACTAGCATTTCTTTAGCCAACTCATTATATCCGGAATCTGCGAAATTGTCAACTGCTTTTTCAGGCAAACCACCGATTTCCGCGGCGTAGGTGGGGAACGGCGCTGACAAATCGCCCCGTTTTATGCGACACGACATTGCTTTCCGGCAAGAAGGGTGTTATAATGACGCCGTTATGAGGTGAGCGTATGAAAAAACTTCTCAAATATCTGAAGGGCTATGAAAAAGAATGTGTCCTTGGGCCGCTGTTCAAGCTGCTGGAGGCCACGTTTGAGCTGCTGGTGCCGCTGGTTGTGGCCAGTATCGTGGATCAGGGCATCGGCAGCGGCGACCGGGGCTACATTGTGAAAATGTGCGCCGTCATGATCGGACTGGGCGTCGTGGGGCTTGCCAGTTCGGTGACAGCGCAGTATTTTTCCGCTGTGGCGGCGGTGGGCTTTTCCACACGGCTGCGGCATACGGTGCTGGAGCATATTCTGAACTTAAGCTACAGTCAGGTCGATAAGCTGGGCGCATCCACCATGATCACCCGGATGACCTCCGACATCAATCAGGTGCAGAACGGCGTGAACCTGACGCTGCGGCTGCTGCTGCGCTCGCCATTCGTGGTGTTCGGCGCCATGGTCATGGCTTTTACCATCGATTTTCAGGCGGCGCTGGTGTTCGCCGGGGTCATTCCGGTGCTGTGCATCATCGTTTTCGGCATTATGCTGATCACCATGCCCATGTACAGGCGGGTGCAGGCGTCCCTTGACAGCGTGACCTCCGCGTCCCGGCAGAATCTGACGGGCGTTCGGGTGCTGCGGGCTTTCTGCAAGGAGGACGCGGAGGTTACGTCCTTTGAGGAAAAAACGGAGGACATGACCCGTAGGCAGCTGTCCGCAGGACGGATTTCCGCCCTGATGAACCCTGTGACCTACGTGGTCATCAATCTGGCAGTGGTGCTGCTGGTGCATGTGGGCGCGCTGAAGGTGGAAAGCGGCGTGCTGACCCAGGGCCTGGTTATCGCACTTTACAATTATATGTCCCAGATTCTGGTGGAGCTGATCAAGATGGCAAACCTGATCATCACCATCACCAAGGCCGTCGCCTGCGGGAACCGGGTGGCGTCTGTGCTGGATTTGGAGCCGGGTCAGGAAAACGGCACCCGCACGGCTGCGGATCTGAAGGGACAGGTGGAATTTCAGGACGTGACCGCCCGGTATGACGGTGCGGGAAATCCCTCTCTGGAGCACATTACCTTCACCGCCCAGCCGGGGCAGACCATCGGCATCATCGGCGGCACCGGTTCCGGCAAGACGACGCTGGTGAATCTGATTCCGAGGCTCTATGACGCAGCCGGAGGAAAGGTGCTGCTGGACGGCGTGGAGACGGCGGCGTATGACCTGACGTCCCTGCGGCAGGCCATTGGCGTTGTTCCCCAGAAAGCGGTGCTGTTCAAGGGCACTATCCGGCAGAATCTGCTCTGGGGCAACGCCAGCGCCACGGACGATGATTTGTGGGAAGCGCTGACCGTTGCCCAGGCCAGGGAAGTGGTCGAAGGCAAGGAAAACGGGCTGGACGCGCCCGTGGAGCAGGGGGGCGTCAACTTTTCCGGCGGCCAGCGTCAGCGCCTGACCATTGCCCGGGCGCTGGTGCGGAAGCCCCGCATCCTGATTCTGGACGACAGTGCGTCCGCCCTGGACTACGCCACCGACGCGGGTCTTCGTATGGCCATCCGCAGAATGGATGATCCGCCCACGACCTTTATTGTTTCCCAGAGGGCGGCGTCCGTGCGGTACGCGGATGAAATTTTGGTGCTGGACGACGGCGTCCTGGCGGGCAAGGGTACCCATGACGAGCTACTGGAATCCTGCCCGGTTTATCAGGAGATCTACTATTCCCAGTTCCCCAAGGAGGCGGTGCAAAATGGCTAATCAGATGGCGATCCTGCGGAAGGTACTGCGCCGCATCCGGCGCTATTGGGTGGGGCTGGTCGCGTCGCTGCTGCTGGCGACGCTGTACGTGGTCATGAGTTTATATATCCCCATTCTGGTGGGAAATGCCATTGACTGCATTATCGATGCCGGACGGGTGGATTTTACCGCCATGTGGGGCTATCTGCGCAACGTGGCGATTTGCGCCGCCGTGGCGGCGCTGGCGCAGTGGCTCATGAATCAGATCAACAACCACATGACCTACGGCGTTACCCGGGACATCCGGAACGAAGCCTTCCGGCATATTCAGGTGCTGCCCCTTTCCTATCTTGATAAACAGCCTCAGGGCGATGTGGTCAGCCGGGTGACGGCTGACGTGGACACCTTCGCCGACGGACTTCTCATGGGTTTTACCCAGCTGTTTACCGGCGTGATGACCATTCTGGGAACGCTTGTTTTCATGGTCCGCATTCACTGGGGCATTGCCCTGGTGGTGGTCTGCATTACGCCGCTGTCGCTGCTGGTGGCGAATTTCATTGCGACACGGACGTATTCCATGTTCAAGCTCCAGTCCGTTACCCGGGGCGAGCAGACCGGCCTGATCGACGAGACCATCGGCAATATCAAGGTGGTGCAGGCCTTCGGCCATGAGAAGGCGTCCATGGAGCAGTTCGACGAGATCAACGGACGGCTGCAAAAGGCGTCTCTGCGGGCGATTTTCTTCTCGTCTCTGGTGAATCCCAGTACCCGGTTCGTCAACTCCGTGGTGTATGCGGGCGTGGGCCTGAGCGGTGCGCTGATCGCCATTTCCGGCGGCATCACCGTGGGCAATCTCACCAGCTTCCTGAACTACGCCAACCAGTACACCAAGCCCTTTAACGAGATCTCCGGCGTGGTGACGGAACTGCAGAACGCGCTGGCTTGCGCGGGACGGGTGTTCGAGTTGATCGAGGCCCCGGCACGCACCCCGGAGCCGGAGCATCCGGAGCGTCCGGAAAAGGTGGAGGGCGCGGTGGAGATCAAAGACCTTCGCTTCTCCTACACGCCGGACAAGCCTCTGATCGGGGATTTCAACCTGTCCGTCAAGCCCGGCCAGCGGGTGGCCATCGTCGGCCCCACGGGCTGCGGAAAGACAACCTTTATCAATCTTCTCATGCGGTTTTACGACCCGGACGGGGGCGAAATCCTTCTCGACGGGGTCAATACCCAGAAAATGAACCGTGGCGAGCTGCGCCGGAGCGTGGGCATGGTGCTTCAGGACACATGGCTGAAAGCAGGGACGATCCGGGAGAACATCGCCATGGGCAAGCCGGAAGCCACCGAGGAAGAGATCATCGCCGCCGCGAAGCAGGCACACGCCCACAGCTTCATCATGCGTCTGCCCCAGGGCTACGACACGGTTATCGGCGAGTCCGGCGGCAGCCTTTCCCAGGGACAGAAGCAGCTGCTGTGCATCGCCCGTGTGATGCTGTGCCTGCCGCCCATGCTGTTCTTGGACGAGGCGACTTCCTCCATCGATACCCGGACGGAGATCAAGATTCAGAAGGCGTTTGACACCATGATGCGCGGGCGCACCAGCTTTATCGTCGCCCACCGCCTGTCCACCATCCGGGAAGCGGATAGGATTCTCGTCATGCGGGACGGCCACATCGTGGAGCAGGGCAAGCATGAGGAGCTGCTTGCGAAGAACGGCTTCTATGCCAAATTGTATCAGAGCCAGTTTGCACATTGACAAAACGCAAAACGTGCCGGAGCGGAAGCTCCGGCACATTTTTATGTAAGCATCAGGCGACCTTCTGCTTTTTCGTAAAGTGAATAACCAGACCCAGGACGAGACCCACAAAGGCGGGGAGAACCCAGCCCAGGCTGATGTCGAAGAAGGGGAGAATCTTCTCCGCAAGGCCGACCGCGCCGTCCAGATGAAGGGCGGTTTTCAGATTCGCGGGCAGCGCCTTGGCAAGATCGAACAGGGCGGCGATGCAGGTGAAGGCCGTGACGCTGACGTAGACAGCCCGGTCGTGATGGAACAGATTCCCGAACAGTGCCAGCAGAATCAGGGTGATCGCCAGCGGGTACAGGAACAGCAGCAGCGGCAGGGAATAGCTGATGATCTTGGACAGACCGAAATTGGAGATCAGGAAGGAAAGTACGGTAAATATCACTGCCCATGCGCGGTAGGAAAGTCCCTTGGGGAACATGCGGGAGAAAGCGTCCGAGCAGCTGGTGACGAGACCAATGGCGGTTTTCAGGCAGGCGCAGGTGATGGTGACTGCCAGAACGAGACTGCCCGCCCGTCCCAGGTAGTGGCCGGAGATCTGCGCCAGGGCGATGCCGCCGTTTTCGGAGGTCTCAAACAGACCTCTGGACTGGGTGCCCATGAGAATGGTGGTGACGTAGATCACGATCATGGGGATGCTGGTGAGCAGGCCGGAGGACAGAACGTCCTTTGCCACGTCGGAATCGTCGGTAACGCCCATGGAGCGGATGATGTCGATGACCACGATGCCGAAGGCCAGACCGGCAATGGCGTCCATGGTGTTATAGCCCTCAATGAAGCCCAGAGAAAGCGCCCCGGTCTGATAACCGGCGGCAGGCTCCACGTCGGAAACGGAGGTGGAGGGATTGATCAGCGCCGTCACCACCAGAATGGCGAGGAAGACCAGAAAGATGGGGGTGATGACCTTACCGATCCAGACGGTGATCTCGCCGGGGCGCAGGGACAAAATCAGCACGATGGCGAAGAAGATCACGGAGAAGATCAGCAGCGCAATGGACTCGGACGCGCCCGCGCTCAGCATGGGCGCGACACCCACGGTGAAGGAAGTGGTCGCGCATCTGGGGATGGCGAAGCCGGGGCCGATGGTCAGGTAGAGCAGGCAGGAGAAGACGTAGCCGTAGCCCTTGCCGACCTTGTTGGACAGCTGCTGCAAGCCGTCGGAGTGGGTGTTGCCGATGGCGGCCACGCCCATGATCGGAATACCGACCGCCGTGATGATAAATCCGATCATGGCGGGGATGACGTTCCGTCCGGCCAGCTGACCGAGGTGAACGGGGAAAATCAGGTTGCCGGCGCCGAAGAACATGCCGAACAGCGTTCCGGCCACCAGAATCTTCTGCTTGAAAGTAAGGTGTTTTTTCATTTTTTCTGCCTCCTTCTGTTTGCCGATATTTTATCACCCCTCTTGCATTCTGAGAAGTCCATGTTTATAATAGGGGTATTAGAAAATGTAATAGATATGAAATGGAGCGTGGATGTATGGACAGCAAGAAACTGGAAATTCTTATGACGGCAATCGACCTTGGCAGCTTCACCAAAGCGTCGGAGGTGGTGGGCTACACCCAGTCAGGACTGACCCACATGATGGACGCGCTGGAACGGGAGGTGGGCTTTTCCCTGTTGCAGCGCGACCACAACGGCATCCAGCTCAGTCCTCAGGGGCGGCAGCTCATGCCCGCCATCCGGGAGTTTTTGCAGGCCAATGCCAACCTGGAAAACCAGATCAACGCCATTTCCGAGCAGAAAAAGGAGGTCATCCGCATTGCGGCCTACGCCAGCATCGCCATGCACTGGATGCCGGAGCTGCTTTACCGCTACAAGCGCGTCTGCCCGGATGTCAGCGTGGATCTTCGGATGGTGGATAACGCCCTGGAACCCTACGAGCTGCTGGAAAGCGGCCAGACCGACGTGATTTTTGCCAGCCGGCAGAACTACAGCTTCTGCGACTGGACGCCCCTGTACAATGAAAAAATGTATGCGATCCTCCCCAAGGACTACCCCATCAACGGCCGCACAACCTTCCCGTTGGAGGAATTTTCCGGGCAGGACTTCCTGATGCCCTACGGCAGATTTGACATTGACGTCAACGCGGCCATGGACTCCGTGGGCGTGAAGCTCAACGCCAGCGTTTCCCGGGTGGACGACGAGACGGTTATCCGGATGGTGGGACACGGGCTGGGCGTCACCATGATGACGGAGCTGATGATCCGGGGCAGGACGGACGATGTGCTGTGCGTCCCCGTGGACCCGCCAAGGCTGCGGGAGCTGGGCATGGGCACCAGCCGCAGAATGAAGCTGACAGACGGTATGCAGAGTCTGAAGGACTGTATGCTCCAGTTCATCCATGACAGATCGTGATAGCGTTATGGGCGGTTTTCCCTGTGGGGCAAACCGCCCACAGCAATCGCGCATTCTGACCGGTTTCTATTGGCGTTTTCCGGCATAATTTGTCATTCTTGGACAAAATGAAAAAATCCTTAAAAATCACTTGACAAATTGTTTAAGGTGGGCTATTATACAGGAGGTTAGCGAGAGCTAACCAATATTAACGCCTAAGGGTTAGCGATAGCTAATCTGTAGACTCAGAAAAAGAAGGTGTTCTCCATGCCGCTTACGGTTGCGGATACCGGCGAGGAATACGTCATCAAGCGAATCGGCGGAAAGCCGGAAGTCAAACAGCATCTGGAGAACCTGGGCTTCGTGGTCGGCTCGGTGGTGTCGGTGATTACCACCATGGGCGGCAATGTCATCGTCAAGGTGAAGGAGTCCCGGGTGGCCATCAGTCAGGAAATGGCACAGAAAATCATGGTTTAACGTGGAAAAGGAGGAATTGGTATGAAAACACTGAAGCAGGCGAAAGTCGGCGATACCGTGACCGTGGTGAAGCTTCACGGCGAGGGCGCCGTCAAGCGCAGAATCATGGACATGGGCATTACCAAGGGTGTGTCGGTCTTTGTGCGGAAGGTGGCTCCCCTGGGCGACCCCATTGAGGTCAACGTCCGCGGCTACGAGCTGTCGCTCCGGAAGGCGGATGCCGAAATGATCGAGATCCAGTAAGATCCCGGTATTACATAGGGATACAAACCCAGATTTTGATTATGTGTTAGCCATAGCTAACAGAAGGAGCGTATCATGGATATCAGAATTGCCCTTGCGGGCAACCCCAACAGCGGCAAAACCACCCTGTTCAATGCCCTCACCGGTTCCAACCAGTTCGTGGGCAACTGGCCCGGCGTTACGGTGGAGAAGAAGGAAGGTAAGCTGAAAAAGCATACCGATGTCACCGTCACCGACCTGCCCGGCATTTATTCCCTGTCTCCGTACACCATGGAGGAAGTGGTGGCCCGGAACTACCTGATCGAGGAGCGGCCCGACGCCATCCTGAACATCATCGACGGCACCAACCTGGAGCGGAACCTGTACCTGACCACCCAGCTGACCGAGCTGGGCATCCCCGTTGTGGTGGCCATCAACATGATGGATCTGGTCAAGAAGGCAGGCGACAAGATCAATGTGGCCGAGCTGAGCCGTCAGCTGGGCTGTCAGGTTGTGGAGATCTCCGCTCTGAAGGGCACCGGCATTCAGGAAGCTGCCGAGGCTGCCATCAAGGCCTCCTCCGGCCCCAAGACCGTTCCCATGCACACCTTCTCCGGCCCTGTGGAGCACGCCATTGCCCACATCGAGGAGGCGGTCCTGCACAATATGCCCGAGGAACAGCAGCGCTGGTACGCCATCAAGATCTTCGAGCGTGACGACAAGGTCCTGGCTCAGATGAACATCCCCCAGGACACCCTGGCCCACATCGAAACCGATATCCAGGCCGCCGAGAAGGAATCCGACGACGATGCCGAGTCCATCATCACCGGTGAGCGGTATGTGTACATCGCGGACATTATCAAGTCCTGCTACAAGAAGAAGAGCGCCGGTGCGCTGACCACCTCCGATAAGATCGACAAGATCGTGACCAACCGCTGGCTGGGCCTGCCCATCTTCGCCGTTGTCATGTTCCTGGTTTACTACATCGCCATGATCGCTGTGGGTACGCCCGCTACCGACTGGGCAAATGACGGCCTGTTCGGTGACGGCTACCATCTGTTTGGCATCGGCACCTCTGCCTATGAGGAAGCCGCTGACGAGTACGGCGACACCAACGAGATCATCTCCGCCCTGGTTGCCGAATATGGCGATGAAACACTGGAAGCCGCTCTGGATTCCGAGAGCGAGGACTACGACGAGGCCGCTGCCGCCGAGGCCATTGCCACTCTGCGTGCTGCCGTTCCTGCGGGTAGCTCCATCGACTACGAACTGGAAGATGAAGAAACTCTGGCTGTCTCTACCGAAACTGCCGATTACGATGCCATCCAGGCTGCTCTGGATGCCTACGGCACCGAGCCTGATCCCGCCGACTACGGCGTATGGGTCCCCGGTATCCCTGTGCTGGTTGGGAATCTGCTGGACAGCCTGAACTGCGCTGACTGGCTCTCCGGCCTGATCAATGACGGTATTGTGGCCGGTGTCGGCGCTGTCCTGGGCTTTGTGCCCCAGATGCTGGTGCTGTTCTTCCTGCTGGCGATTCTGGAAGGCTGCGGCTATATGTCCCGTATCGCCTTCGTTCTGGACCGGATCTTCCGCCGCTTCGGCCTGTCCGGTAAGTCCTTCATCCCCATGCTGGTTGGCGTGGGCTGCGGCGTGCCCGGCGTTATGGCTTCCCGTACCATCGAGAACGAGCGTGACCGCCGTATGACCATCATGACCACCACCTTCATCCCCTGCGGCGCAAAGGTGCCCTTCATTGCCATGATCGCCGGTGCGATCTTCGGCGGCAGCCCCTGGGTCTCCACCGGTGCTTATTTCATCGGTATGGCCGCCATCGTCTGCTCCGGCATTATGCTGAAGAAAACCAAGATGTTCGCCGGTGACCCCGCCCCCTTCGTGATGGAGCTGCCTCCTTATCACATCCCCACCCTGGGCAATGTGCTCCGCTCCACCTGGGAGCGTGGCTGGTCCTTCATTAAGAAGGCCGGTACCATTATCCTGCTGTCCACCATCGTTGTCTGGTTCACCTCCTACTTTGGCTTCACCGATGAGGGCTTCCGGATGCTGGCTGAGGATGAGCTGGACCTGAGCATTCTGGCCCGGATCGGCAGCCTGATTTCCTGGATCTTCATTCCCCTTGGCTGGGGTGAGTGGCAGGCCGCTGTGGCTTCCATCACCGGCCTGGTTGCCAAGGAGAACATCGTCGGCACCCTGGGCATCCTGTACGGCGGCGGCGACGGCACCGTGTATCAGAACCTGGCTACTGCCTTCAACAGCATTACCGGTTACTCCTTCCTGGTGTTCAACCTGCTGTGCGCTCCCTGCTTCGCGGCCATCGGCGCCATCAAGCGGGAAATGAACAACGCCAAGTGGACCTGGTTCGCCATCGGCTATCAGTGCGGCTTTGCCTACTGCGTCAGCCTGATGATCAATCAGTTTGGCAACCTCTTCACCGGCAATGTGAATGTCATTGGCCTGATTTTCGCTCTGGCAGTCCTGGGCTTCATGATCTACATGCTGGTCCGTCCCTACAAGGAAGCTGACAAGCTGACTGCGAAAGTGTAAATCTCAAAATGCTGGGGACGGTTCGCCGCCCCCAGCGGCGCTATCCTTAGAAAGGAAATCATTATGGGAACTGTATTGGTTCTTGCCGTGCTGCTGGTTGTGGTAGGCCTGATCGTAAGAGGCATGGTCAGAGACCGCAAGCAGGGGAAATCCTCCTGCGGCGGCGACTGCGCCTCCTGCCACGGCGGATGCAGCCATAAGTGCTAAATCCTATCAAAGCTGCCTTCCTGGTTCCCGGGAAGGCAGCTTTTGGCGTGTTTATCTTTGCGCGCCTCTTGTGAAAACCGGCATTTCCGTATATAATAGAGAAAATAACTGGAAAGAGGCAAAACCATGGAATTCAAAGTTCTGGCCATCGGAGATGTGGTGGGCAATCCCGGCATGGAGCGGGTGCGGCGGAAGCTGCGGCAGCTGAAACGGAAAACGGAAGCGGATTTTGTCATCGTCAACGGGGAGAATGCCAGTGTGGTGGGCATTACCCCGGACCAGGCGGAGGATATTCTGGATGCCGGGGCGGATGTGATCACCCTGGGCAACCACAGCTTTGCCAGGCGGGAAATCGTGAATTACCTGGATGATTCCAGCCGGATCCTGCGGCCCGCCAATCTGGCGCCCCAGGCCCCCGGCGTGGGCTGGGGCATCTACGAGACCGGAGCCGGGGACGTGGCGGTGGTGGATCTCATTGGCCGCTGCGGCATGGACTATACCCCGGACAATCCCTTCCTGCTGGTGGATAAGATCCTGAAAAAGATCGATACGCCCTTGGTCCTGGTGGAGATCCATGCCGAGGCCACCTCCGAAAAGTTGGCCATGGGCTATATGCTGGATGGACGGGTCAGTGCCCTCTGGGGTACCCATACCCATGTGCCTACGGCGGATGCCCGGGTGCTGCCCAAGGGCACCGGCTACGTGACGGACTTGGGGATGACCGGCCCCCAGGAGTCTGTTCTGGGCATTCGGCCGGAGCTGTCCATTGCCAAATTCCGGGGAGATCTGACGGAGCGCTACCGTCCGGCGGAAGGCCCCACCAAGCTGGAGGCGGTGCTCTTTACTCTGGACGCTGCTACCGGGAAATGCCGTGGGGCGGAAAGGGTGGACCTATGGGACTGACACTGATCCATGCCGCGGACCTGCACCTGGATTCTCCCTTTGCCTCCTTCGGCGAGGCCCAGCGGGAGCTGCTGCAGAGGGCCCAGCGAGAGCTGCCGGAGAGACTGGCCCGGTGCGTCCAAAGCCAGGGGGCGCAGACGCTGCTGCTGGCAGGGGATGTCTTCGACGGCCCCTACTGCCGGGAGACGGCAAGAGCCCTGGCGGATTGCCTGGAGGATACGGGGATCCCCGTGTTCATTGCGCCGGGAAATCATGACCATCTGGGGCCGGATTCCCCCTGGGACCGGGAGAGCTGGCCGGAGAACGTGTATATTTTCCGGGGAGCGCTCCGCTATGTGGATATAGAGGCCCTCTCCCTCCGGGTCTACGGCGGGGGCTACAGCGCCATGGACTGCCCGGGGCTTCTGGAGGGATTCCAGGCGGAAGGGGAGCAGAAGTATTCCGTTGGCCTGCTCCATGGGGACCCAACCCAGGCCCGGTCTCCCTACTGCCCGGTGACCGCTTCCCAGGTGGAGCGCTCGGGACTACAGTATCTGGCTCTGGGCCATGTGCACAAGGGAGGCAGCTTCCAGGCCGGGGAGACCCTTTGTGCCTGGCCCGGCTGCCCCATGGGCCGGGGCTGGGACGAGACCGGCACCAAAGGGATCCTGAAGGTAGAGCTGGGAGAAAAGGTCCGGCTGACGCCGATCCAATTGGGACTGCCCCGGTTTTTCACAGAGGCTGTGGATATCTCCGGCGGCTGGGAAGAAGCCCTGAAGGCGGTGCTCCCGGCCTCTCAGACCCAGGACTTTTACCGGGTGACCCTGACGGGCAGAGGGGCTGCGGACTGGGAGACCATCGGAAAGACCTTTGCATATATTCAGAATCTGGAATTCCGGGATCGGACCCGGCCCCAGGAGGATCTCTGGTCCTGGGCGGGAGAAGACAGCTTCCGGGGAACCTATTTTGGCCTGCTGAAGGCCAGGCTGGAGCAAACGCCGGAGGACCGGGAGGCTGTGTCCCTGGCGGCGGAGCTGTCCCGGAAGATCCTGGAGGGGGAGGAGGTGGCGCTGCCGTGAAGATCTATGCCATGACCGCCTCCTTCGGCAAGCTGGAGGGGGAGACCCTTCGGCTGGAGCCGGGGCTGAACGTATTTACCGCACCCAACGAATGGGGCAAGAGCACCTGGTGCGCCTTCCTGCTGGCCATGTTCTATGGCCTGGATACCCGGGCCAAATCCACAAAAAACAGCCTGGCCCCCAAAGACCACTACGCCCCCTGGTCCGGGAAGCCCATGTCCGGGAGGATCGACCTGAACTGGAAGGGCCGGGACATCACCATAGAGCGCGGCACCAGAGGCCGTGTCCCCCTGGGAGAATTCCGGGCCTATGAAACGGCCTCCGGACTGACGGTTCCGGAGCTGACGGCCCAGAACTGCGGCAAGGAGATCCTGGGGGTGGAGCGGGAGATTTTCTGCCGGACGGGCTTTATCCGCCAGGCGGATCTGCCGGATTTCCAAAGTGAGCTCCTGCGGTCCCGTCTGACGGATCTGGTGACCACCGGCGACGACTCTGGGGATGCCAAGGTCCTGGCGGACAGCCTGAAGGACCTGAAAAACCGCTGCAAGCGGCTGATCCCCCAGGCCCAGGCCCAGCTGACCCAGCTGGAGGATGGACTGCAAAGGCTGACAGTCCTGGAGGACCGCTGCGCCCGGCTGGAAAAACAGGCCCAAGAGGCGGAAAATCGCCAACGGCAGCTGGAGAACCATCTGTCTGCCCTGGAAAACAGGCAGGTGTCTCAGGCCAGGAAGGACTGGGAACGGGCCTGCCGGGAGAAAGCCTATTGGGAAGAGCGCTGTGCCGATCTGCCAACAAAGGAGGAGGCGCGCAAGCGCCTGAATGACCTGCGGGATTACAATGCCGCCTGGGAGGCAGCGGCCCGGAATCAGGGAAATCTGGAGCCGGAGCCCCCGGTGCCGGAGTGCCTGCCTGCCTTTGCCGGACTGGATCCCAAGCAGGCCCAGACCAAGGCGGAGAATGATGCTGCCGCCTACCGGGACTCCGTAGGCAAGGAGTCTCTGATCTTCCTCCTGCTGGGGCTTCTGGCCCTGGTGCTGGGGGCCATTGTGGCCCTGCCATTGGGGCGGCCCATCCCCGGCCTGGCCCTGGCCGGGGCGGGTGTGGTCCTGCTGGGCCTTTCCCTGCTGCGCAGCGGACAGGGAAAGGGAAAGCTGGAGGCCCTGGGCCGGGAGTACGGCACGGCGGACTGGAAGCTGTGGCCGGAGCTGGCCGCGGACTATGCCGCAAAGACTATGGCCTATGCGGAAAGCCGTGACGGCTGGCAAAAGCGGGCGCAGGCGGTGGAAAGCCGCCTGGAGGAGCTGGAAAAAACGAAAAACCGGCTCTGTGAAGGCAAGGACCCGGCGGAGATGGAGGACCTGTGCCGCCAGGTGCTGGAGAGCTGGGAGACGCTGGAAAAGCTCCGGCAGACTGCGGCGCAGCTCAAGGCCCACCTGGATGCCCTGACCGCCATGGCAGCTCCTGCCTCTCAGGGAGGGGAGGACAGTCTGACCCTCTCCCTGGAGCAGACCCGGCAGGAGCTGGAGAACAGCCGACGGGAGCAGACCACCCTCCAGCACGACCTGGGAGCTGCCCGGGGGGCCAAACAGGCCCTTGGAGACCGGCAGAGCCTGGAAGGGGAAAAGGCGGCGCTCCAAACCCGGCTCGCCGCCCTGCAAGCCCACTATCAGGCCCTGGACATCGGCCAGCAGACGGCGGAGGAGGCCTCCCGGACCCTCCAGCGACGCTTTGCCCCCCAGATCGCCAAACAGGCGGGGGCATACTTAAGCACCCTGACGGAGGGCCGGTATACCGGGCTGACCCTGACGGAGAGCCTGCATCTGCTCGCCGGCACCCAGGAGGATAGCCTCCTCCGGGATGCCCTCTGGCGCAGCGACGGCACCGTGGATGCCCTGTATCTCTGCGCCCGGCTGGCGGCGGCCCAGGCCCTGATGCCCCAGACCCCCATCATCCTGGACGATGCCCTGATCCGTTTCGACGACCGGCGGCTGGAAAAGGCTGTGGAGCTTTTGAAGGAGCTTGGAAAAGAGCGGCAGATCCTGCTCTTTTCCTGCCAGGGCCGGGAAGAAAGAAAAGCCCGTTAGCCCTCCCATTCCTGCCGCAGCGCGATGCAGTGGCCGACCTCCGGCCGCTGCGCCAGAGCCAGAAGATCCGCTCTGGTCCGCCACAGTGTAAACCGGACTTCTTTCTGGGCGGGAATATCGATACGGTAGTGGCAAAGAAGACCTTCCTCCCCAAAGCCCGGTTCCGGGGGTATCGCCCCCGGCTCCTCCCGGCATCCTGCCGCTGTAAGGAGCAGCCCTGTGGGGCAGGGCGACAGGTCCAGCCAGATGTCCCGGCCCTTCCAGGGGCCCAGCTGCGTTTCCGGCGGGATGTGCGGCACCAGGGGCGGCAGAAACACCGGGCCCCCCTCGGCGTACTCCGGCGGGCAGGCCACAGGGCAGGGGAGCATATGCCGCAGCGCTTCCACAAAGCGGCGGGCTTCCAAAGTGGCGGGACGCTGAAAATCCAGAACCAGCCCGGCAGAACAGGCAAAAAGGGCGCTTTTCCCTTGGAGAATGTCTTCCGGGCGCTGCCCACTGTAGGCGATGCTGTCCGTAAAGATCAGAATGCCCTCCTTGGGCGGCTCCGGCAGCCGGAAGTCCGGACCAAAGGGGCACACCAGCCAGGCTGCCCCAGGCGCTGCCTCGGCCTCCTCTGGGAGTTGAGCCAGGTAAATATCCATGGACAAACCCTCCTTTCCGTGGTATAATCCCATTTGAACCAAGAATATTCAGACAGGAGGAAGGCTATGCCTCTTTCTTTTTTGCCCCGGGTCGTTACCGGGGAACTGACGGACCTGACAGAAGAGTATCTTTTGTCCAAGGGGATCAAACTGCTGATGATGGATTTTGACAACACCATCGTCCCCTATACCACCGATGTGCCGACGGAAAAAATGCTGGCCTGGCTGGAAACAATGAAGACCTCCAAGGTGAAGATCGCCATTGTTTCCAACAGCAAAAACACCCGCCTGATCCGCTTTTGCGAAACCTATGGCCTGGATTACATCCGCAAGGCTTACAAGCCCCGGCCCAAGGGGCTGAAGGAGTGCATGGCCCGGTTCCATTTCCTGCCGGAGGAGTCTGCCCTGGTTGGGGATCAGATCTTTACGGATATCGTGGCCGCCAATCTGGCGGGAGTGACGCCCATCCTGGTGGATGCCATCCACAATCATACATTTTGGCTGAAGGCCCGGGGGGCTCTGGAACTGCCCTTCCGATTCCTGGCCAGAAAAAGGAGACTGAAAACATGAAAAACCTGGAAAAATTCCTGTCCATTCTGGACGGAGAGGTAGACGGACTTCTGCTGACCTCCCGCTACAGCCGCCACTACGGCGCAGAATTCGACATTGCCGAGGGCATGGCGGTGGTCAGCAAAAAGGGCTGCCGGTACTTTACGGACAGCCGCTACATTGAGTCTGCCCAGAAGAATCTGAAGGGCTTCGAGGTCCAGGATGTTCTGGGTGCCCGGAATTATCCCAAGCGCATCAACGAGGCCATTGAGGACTTCGGCATCACCTGCCTGGGCTATGAGGAAAACTACCTGACCGTGGCGGAATTTATGGACCTGGAGAAGAACCTGAAGGCAAAGCTCCTGCCCTGCAACGCCAGGATCAACGGCTTCCGGGGGGTAAAAGAGCCTTGGGAAATGGAGCTTATGCGCAAGGCCCAGAAGATTGCCGACAAGGCCTTTATGGAGACCCTGCCCGTCATCAAGGCCGGTATGACCGAGCTGGAGCTGCAGGCGGAGCTCATCTACCGGATGTATAAAAACGGTGCCCAGGGCCTGTCCTTCGATCCCATTGTGGTTTCCGGCCCCAATACCAGCATGCCCCACGGCGTAGCCGGAGAACGGGTCATCCGGGAAGGGGACTTCATCACCATGGACTTCGGCGTTCTCTACCAGGGCTACTGCTCCGACACCACCCGCACCGTGGCGGTGGGCTACGCCACCGAGGAAATGAAGAAGGTCTACCAAGTGGTTCTGGAGGCCCAGCTGGCAGGCATTGCCGCCACCAAGGCAGGGGTTACCGGCGAGGCCATTGACGGGGCCGCCCGGAAGGTCATTGCCGATGCCGGTTACGGCGACTACTTCGGCCACAGCTATGGCCACAGCCTGGGACTGGAGATCCACGAGGCCCCCAACCTGAGCTTCCGCAACCCGGATCCCATCCCCGCCGGAGCCGTTTGCTCCGCCGAGCCCGGCATCTATCTGCCCGGAAAATTCGGCGTCCGCATCGAAGATGTGACGATTGTAACAGCCGATGGCTGCGAGGATATCACCAACATGCCCAAAGAACTCCTGATTGTGTAAATTTTTTCGAATTCCCTCTTGAAAAAAAACACAATATAGGGTAAACTAGCATGGTTAAGGATATAGAATGCTTGTATCCCCCATACGGGAACATAACTAGGAGGATAAACCAATGATTTCTGCAAGTGATTTTAGAAACGGCGTGACCTTTGAAATGGATGGCAAGGTCATGCAGGTCATCGAGTTCCAGCACG
>OIYS01001000.1_pt1 | contig 16043 bp, 11 predicted proteins | sample 1588271 | NCBI WGS metagenome assembly OIYS01 (sample SAMN03283286) | human gut metagenome | biome: human-associated habitat; material: feces | host: Homo sapiens | place: Peru | collected 2012
ATTACATCTTTTCTGCATACCTGCCTACACACATCAAATCCCTACGGGATTTTTTATAATCATCACTAATTACTATGATTACAGGGACAATATGTATATCATTTCCTAAAATAATCAGCCCCCATTCAATGCTTGAAATTGAATGGGGGCTGATACTTTTTTGTTAGTATGTGCTCTATTTATTTGTAAGAGTCTTGGTAAATCTTGTAGATTTCTTCTTTGGTGAGGAAGCGTGGGTCGCCGTCGAGCATACTTGCGCCGGTGTCGATGGCGTTGTCCACAAACTTATCGAAGTCGGCTGGAGTGATGCCGTAGTCGCTCAACTTGATGTTATCCACACCGCAAAGGCGTTGCATGGTGGCGAGTGCGTCGAGGAAGTCGCTTGGGCGAGCAGCCTTTTGCTGGGTCATCTTCTCTGCCATCTTCATGTACCGCTTCATGCAGTCGTTTTTAAAAGTCTTGTAATATGCCTTGCTGATGGCGATGAGGCCTGCTCCGTGAGGCAGTTTTGGATAGAATGCGCTGAGCGAGTGCTCCAGTGCGTGCTCACCGATGCAGCCGCTGGTGCTTTCCACCATGCCTGCGAGGGTGCTACCCCAAGCCACTTTGGCGCGTGCGCGAATGTCGCGGCCGTCGGCCACCACTTTTGGCAAATATTTAGAGAGCAATCGAATGGCTTCGAGTGCGTAGATGTCGCTGATAGGTGATGCGTTTTTGCTGTTGATATAGCCTTCTGCCGCATGGAAGAAGGCGTCGAAACCTTGATAAGCGGTGAGTTTTGCAGGCACCGAAACCATGATTTCTGGGTCAACGATTGAAAGCACCGGATAAGTCTGCTCGAAGCCGAAACCAATCTTTTCGTTGCGTTCCTCGTCGGTGATCACGCCCCAAGGGTCGATTTCTGTGCCAGTGCCGGCGGTTGAAGGGATTGCCACGATAGGCAGAGCCTTGGTCACAGGCATTGATTTGCCATGACCGCCACTCACATAGTCCCAGAGGTCACCACCCATAGCCACCACCACAGCGATTGCCTTGGCAGTGTCGATAGAGCTGCCACCACCTAAGCCGAGCACGAAGTCGCAACCTTCTGCCTTGCAGAGCTCTGCGCCTTCAGCCACATGCGCCTTGCAGGGGTTGGGTTGGATTTTGTCGAATACCACGCTATCCACGCCAGCCTCTTTGAGCTGAGCGATTACGGTGTCGAGATAGCCAAAGTTCTTCATCGAAGTGCCGGCTGAAATCACGATAAGTGCTTTTTTACCAGGGAGAGGCTGTTTAGCCAAGCGTTTCAGTTCGCCAACGCCAAACACGAGGCGAGTTGGGATTGAAAGACTGAAATTTTTCATCATAATGCTTAGTATTTTTATGGCTATGAGTTTTTGAAGCCGCAAGGGCTTCGCAGTTGGTTTTCATAAGCCAGGTTTATTAAAGTATGTCTGTTGCCGTAAAGTTACGAAATGCAAACGAAAAAGCAAAATAATTGCAAAGGAATTTCACAATACTGTTATGGCAAAATATGTTAATAAGGTGTGCCATCCTATGCCGTTCGTGGCTCTCAGCATTCTCATTTCTAATATTTTGAAATGTGGGGCGGTTTTGTCGTGTGGCAGAAAATGTTTAACTTTGCACTATCTATCCAACACATTGAAAAAAGTAAAAAATATAATGGAAACTATAGCAAAAGGAAAATACGTGGCTTTGGCCTACAAGATTTTCGTAGTGGGCGCAGAGCAAGATGTGCCTGTGTTTGAATTTACAAGCGAGCACCCCGACGCATTCGTGTTTGGCAACGACCTCTCTATGATTGAGGGCTTTATGAAAAACATTGAAGGCTTGAAAGAAGGCGACAAATTCGACTTCACCCTCGCTCCTGCCGAAGCGTTTGGCGAGAAAAATCAAGATATGATTATCCCTATCGAAAAGGACATCTTCAAAAATGGCGATGGCGAGTTCGACACCGAGCGTGTGGCTCTGGGCAACTATGTGCCTATGATGACCGCCAACGGTCAGCGTGTGGAAGGCCTCGTGATTGAAATCACCGACACCCACGTGACCCTCGATTTCAACCACCAACTCGCTGGAGAAAGCGTGCGCTACCAGGGCGAAGTGCTCGTGGTGCGCGATGCCACCGACGCAGAACTCCACCCACATCAGGGCTGCGGCTCATGCAGTGGCAACTGTGGCGACGGCGGCTGCTCAGGCTGCAGCGGCTGCAACTAAGTTTTAGAGTCTACAAGTCAACGAGACTACGGGTCTACAAGTCAACGAGTCAACGGGACTACGGGTCTACGAGTTTTTTTTCGAGAGTTTGAATTTTCGAAACATTGAGATTTCGAGGTTTGCTGGACAATAAGATACAATGAGGCTACGAGCCAACAAGTCAACAAGACAATAGGTCAAACGAGCCTACAAGTTAATGGGTCAACGAGTGTACAGAGGGTTTCTGCACTCGTTGGCCTATTGATTTTTTCACTTCAGCGCCTGATCGGGGTTTCGGATTTCTCAAAAAAACGCCTCTTTTTTTACGGTTGTGTGCTTTGTTTTTGCCCATGTGATAAGTAATTTTGCCGTACAGAAATTGATTGGCTATAAAAAGTTCTTTTTATAATGTTGAAATTTCGTAACTTTGCTAACGCAAAGTATTAAATTCTGAAAACGACCAATAACAGTAATTACATCGGCAACAATGCCGTCACTTGAGTAAGAAAATTCCCTCGTAGTTAAACAGGTTCGGTCACCATCAGAAGCTACCGCGGAGAACAGATTTTTTGATTGTTTATGGAATATAAAATGGTTGATTTGTTTGCAGGTTGTGGAGGATTGAGCCTTGGCATGGAGCAGGCTGGATTCACCCCATGGTTTGTAAATGAAATAGACGAAACATTTTGTAATACATACAAAAAAAATCACAAACTTAGCGATGACCACTATTTTGTCGGAGATATAAACGAACTGAATGAACAAATAGACGATTATTTGGATTTGTTGTCAGATATAACCATAGTATGCGGTGGTCCGCCGTGTCAAGGTTTCTCTATGGCAAATCGACAAAGAATTATTGACGACCCACGAAATCAATTATATAAAGCTTATCTTACTTTTTTGAAAAAAGTTCGACCCCAGTTTTTTGTTATGGAGAACGTCAAAGGCATGTCTAAAAAGATAGGCGAAATAAAAGATGATTTTAAGGAGTTTCTCGGAAGTGAATATCAGTTTGATTACATGCTTCTTAAAGCGCAAGACTTTGGTGTTCCACAAAATAGAGAGCGATTCATTATGATAGGCAATCGCATGGGAATTGACCCCAAAGCGATATTTGATTCAATTTTAGAAAATAGACGAAGTCCATTTATACTAAAAGATGCGATAGAAGGATTGCCTCAGCTTAAACCAAAGAGGGTTAAAGGTGCAAAGGATATTGAAAATGCAGAGTCTGGTTATACTGAATGTGATTTTTCTTATCCTAATACTGATTTTTATCATTTTATCAACGGAGACAAAATAATCCACAAATTGTTTAACCATAAAAATAGGTTTAACAATCCGAGGGATTTAGAAATATATAGGCGTTTACCACAAGGAGCGAACTCGTTACATCCTTCAATTGAAGATATAATGCCATACAAGAGAAGAAATGGCATTTTCAAGGATAAATATTTCAAACTTGACGAAACTCAAATCTGTAAAACGATAACATCACACATGAGGTTTGACTGTAATATGTATATTCATCCGTGGGAATCTCGTGGACTAAGTCCTCGAGAGGCTGCGCGCATCCAAACTTTTCCCGATGATTACGTTCTCACTGGTTCCCAAAACAAGTGGTACGCACAAGTTGGCAATGCCGTTCCTGTTAAACTTGCAAAAGCCATTGGCGATGGAATTATGAAATTCATTAGCAAAAAATGAAACATTTAGAATTATTTTCGGGGATTGGAGGTTTTCGCCAGGCTATTGATTTAGTCGGGAAAGATTTGCATTTCCCGACAATGTGTATTGGATATTCTGAAATAGATAAAAAAGCACAAATTACATATAACTCAAATTTTGATACCTCTACTGAAATTGTTATAGGTGACATTGTGGAATTCACTTCTAATATTGAAAACATTGATAGTCTTCCTGATTTTGACCTCCTGACTGGAGGTTTCCCTTGTCAAACATTTAGTATGATGGGTGCTCAAACTGGATTTAACGAGGATCGAGGTCAAATGTTTTTTAGAATAATGGACATCGTGAATGTGAAACATCCAAGATACATATTATTAGAAAATGTGAAGAACTTTGTTCGACACGACAAAGGGAAAACCTTACAACGTATTGTGAAAGAATTGTCCGAGGCTGGGTATATCGTTCATTATGATGTTTTCAATACTTGTGATTATGGATTACCTCAAACAAGAAACCGTGCTATAATTTTTGCAAGAAGGATAGAAGATGGAGAATTCTGTTTTAAAGCAGAGCTTGTTAAACAAAATTTCAATCGTATTAGCAAGCGAAAATGCTCTTTGCAATACTTTAAGACGACATTAGAGATTTTAGCAAAAGAAGTAGACGAAAAATTTTACCTATCAGAAAAAATTAAACCTACAATTCTTTCTGATGGCTCTGCAAATTTTAAATCTAAATCTGAAATCGATTTATTAATTGCAAGACCATTAACCGCATCTATGCACAAAATGCATAGAGCTTGCCAAGATAATTATTTCAGTGATTTGTTTATCAGAAGTAATGGTAACCTAAGGCCTTCTTCGTGGATGGATAAAGTGGAACTTGCAGGACAAAGAATACGAAAAATAACGCCACAGGAAGCTTTTTTGCTTCAAGGCTTTCCTTCGTTCTATGCTGATAAAGCCATCAGTAATGGTGTTTCTTGTGCGGCGTTATATAAACAGGCTGGCAATGCTGTAAGCGTCAATACAATATATTCAATTTTGCATTATTTAATAACTACAAAAATTATAACACTATGATTACGAAGTACATACACAGTCAAGATAGTTATTATAAGACAAAAAATAAGAAATCGGGCGAGACAAGTATTAATTTGTCTAATGAATTACGCGAATTTATTGATCCAGAAATAAAGAAAACAGAAGAAAAAGAAGTAACATTCATACTATATAAGGAAGATTTTATTAAAGCATTATGCTATATCGTTGGAAAACTGCCATTATATAAATCAACATCAAAAAATAGTGAGCAAATAAATTATTCTGATGATTTTTTGCTTCCAAAAATAGATGTGATTGAAATTTTTTTTGGAAAAGGGGAAACAGCAAATTATACAGTTAATTTGTTTTGGAAAGCAGATGGGCGTGTCTATCTTAACAATTTAAAAAATGGTGATTTCAATTTGAGGAATTTTTTGGTTGAAGATAATTCTTCTTTACAATTCTCAAAATCCAAAAAAGGAATTATATTGAGAGTGGTATCTGGAGAGTTTGAAAGTTCCATTGAAGATTCTGAAGAAGATAATCACATTCACAACTTTTTCCGCCCTTATATCACTGCTATTAAGTCGAAGCCGTTCCTTTTGTTGGCTGGCATATCGGGTACTGGCAAGAGTCGAATTGTGCGTGAATTGGCTCGTGCTTGTTGGGCTGTGGGTTCAGCGGAATATAATGCGCACAAGCCTAAGAATTTTGAAATGGTGCAGGTGAAACCTAACTGGCACGATTCTTCAGAACTGATTGGGTATGTGAGCCGTGTAAGTGGGAAAGCAGAGTATATTGATGGACCTTTTTTGCAATTTATTGCTAAAGCATGGAGTGAACCTGATGTTCCACATTTTCTCTGTCTCGACGAAATGAATCTTGCACCTGTTGAACAATATTTTGCAGAGTTTCTTAGTGTGGTTGAATCAAGAAAAAATAATGATGGCAAAATAGAAACAGACCCTATCCTGAAAGGTCCTAAAGAAAAATATGAAGGAAACGACACTGATTGGTATTCCAAATTAGTTGACCACCTAACATCTTCTTGTTGTAATCCGTCGAGGGCACATGCGATCAAGCAACAGTTCCAAAACGAGGGTATCACCATTCCTCAAAACCTTATTGTGGTGGGTACGGTGAATATGGATGAAACCACGTTCTCGTTCTCTCGCAAGGTGCTCGACCGTGCCATGACCATTGAAATGAATAAGGTGGACTTGAAGGGTGGTCTCACCAATCGACACGAAAATATTGGCAAAATTGAGTTTGCCGACATCATTGGCAAAGCAGTGGAAGGCGTGGATGTGTATGCCGCGCACAAAGGCGTGTGTGACAAGGCAATTGCATATCTCGAAAGCATCAATGCCGCACTCGACAAGACTCCATTCAAGGTTGCATACCGCACTCGAAATGAATTGCTACTCTATGTGGTGAACAACCTGTCGTGGAAAGCTGACGATGAATCGGAAGACTTCGTTATAGCTCGCGCGCTCGATGAAATCACCTGTATGAAAATTCTGACTCGCATTGAGGGCGACGAAACCAAGGTGAGCGCAAATTTCCTCGATAATCTCGGAAACGCCATCAAGAGCGGATTGGTGGAAATTGATAACGATTTGCTGGAAGGCGATGCCTATCAACCTATCTCGCTCGACAAGCTCGACGAGATGAAGGAACGCCTGAAATCGGGCTACACCAATTTCTGGGGCTAATCGCACAAGAGATATGGAGCTGCTCAGCATCAAACACCACGACTTTGAAATGACCATCGAATGTAGTAAATTCGAAGGCATTTGGAACAAGGCCACGACTAACGTGGGCGAGGAAAACCTCATGTCCACTTATTCGTGGAGCGATGGTGTGGAATGTGTGAAGCACTGCCACGGCACGGAGGAATTGCTGCTTGAGCAAGGCGAAAGTGCTCCGGCAGTATTCTTCGACAATGCCGACTATCCCATTTGGGTGGAATTTAAGTCGGGTGTGACGAACGCCGAATTTGGGTCGATGCTCCAAAGCGAGAACGAGGATTTCTCATTCCGTCGTGGCATTTTGGCTGGCTTTTTGAACTATGGCAACGATATAGGGCGTAGCGAAATCTGCATTTCCTACACCCTGAATGGCGAAAAGCGCACATTCACGTTTGGCTTCGAGGTGCTGAGCACAAAACTCAACTACCACGAGCATTGGCGCAAGATATTGGAGGACATCGAGAGCGAATACCGTATGCTCTCCATCGACTACATGCGCCGCACTTTCCACGGATTTTCGGTTGACCCGCAAGGCGAACGCCCCGAAATAGTGTGGTGGAGCATCTTTGCCGAAGAACAAGCGAAATTTATCAAGGCGATGCGGAGCATCATCGACCGCCCCCGCCACAGGCTGCACAACACCAGCACCTACCAGCGCGCCGACAAGCTGAAGCGCGTTCCCACCTATCTGGAAAATGAACTTGCCGAGCATAGGCGTGAACCCGGTCACCTCTACCACATACAAGAACCCACACTGAGCAACGACACACAGGAGAACCGCTTCCTGAAATATGCGCTGCGCGAGGTGTCGGACAAATATGCCACGCTGAAAAAGAGCATCGAGCAACTTAAGAATGTGAGCGAAAAGATGCAAACCGATATGAACGATACGCTGGCATCGCTCAAGAGCCTTCAGCACAATCCATTTTTCCGCACAGTGGGTCGCTTCAAAGGTTTTCACCAAGAGAGCCTCGTGCTTCAGAAAGCCACAGGATATTCGCAGGTGTACCGCACTTGGAACCTGCTGCGCCGTGCCTATTCGCTCAACGATGGCATATATCGCTTGCAGACGAAAGACATTGCCACCCTGTATGAGATTTGGTGCTTTATCGAGGTGAGCCACATTGTGAAGGAGCAACTCATCGCCGACGGCAGATGGAAGGATGTGGAAGTGGACCACCGCAACCGCATGGAGATGAATGGCGTGTTCACTTGGGAACTGGGCAAGGGCGAACACTCTCGAATCCTGTTTAAGCAAGATGGCGTGGAACTTGCCGAACTCATCTACAACCCTAAGCACACCGAGAGAGAGAACGACAACCTGTCAATCTCCAACCTTGTGGTGCCCACCGTGGCGCAAAAGCCCGACATTGTGCTCCAACTCACCAAAAACGATATGGAGAAGGGCATGAAGATGACCTACCTCTTCGACGCGAAATATCGCATCGACGGACGCTCCAACAATATAGATGTGCCGCCAGAAGACGCCATCAACCAAATGCACCGCTACCGCGATGCCATCTACTATCAGGACTACGACACCCATGTGCTCAAAAAAGAGGTGATAGGTGGCTATATCCTGTTTCCTGGCGATGGTGAACCAGCCGATGTGGCGATGTCGAAATTCTACCAGAGTATCGACAAGGTGAACATCGGGGCTTTCCCTCTGCGCCCGAAAGACGAGAAAAACCGCCAACTTCTGGAGCAGTTCATTCACGAGTTGATTGGTAAGGAGGCGGTGGACATAGTGAAGGAAGTGATTCCGCAAAAGGGCGTGTTCACCGAGGTGACCAACCGTGTGCTTATCGGCTTCGTGAGGAAAAGTAGCCGTAAGGGATATTTGCAGAGTTTCGAGGACGGAACCGCCACGCTCTACTATACTGGCAAAAAGTTTCCCACCACCATACCGCTTCACGACTTGCACTATTTCATGCCCTGCGTGAAAGATAAAGGCATACGCGACGTGTATGAGGTGGTGAGCGTGCGCACCATCACCGGCAAGGAAGCAAAAGGCGAAGAAGGCGGTAGCGGCGACGACCTGCGTCTCGCCTTCGAACTGAAATTCAGCCGCCAACTCTATCCCGATTTCAAAAAGATAGACATGAAGCGCCTGATCAACTTCTCATTCCTCGACACCACCTTCCCCGAAATCGAGAGCCTACGCACCGATAAGTGACCACAAGCATCACCGCTCCTCTCCCCACCATTAGAATCTTCGAATCCTCCCGAATCCCCTCGAATCTTCGAATTTTCGAGATTTCGACTTGTTGACTCGTTGACCCGTTGACTCGTTGACTCGTTGCCCCCAGCTTTCGTGCAAAAAAAGTTAATGGTTTTTTATTATGTGGTTTGAAACCTTTTTATTGTCACGAAAACTTGCTATTTTTGTAACAATAATAAAGTTGTGTAACACAATACAAATCTAAAGATATATTGCACTATGTTTACTTCAGATGTATATCAGAGTCGCCGCGACCAACTTAAGAAGTTGGTGAAGAGCGGTCTTATTATCCTTTTTGGCAATAATGATGCGCCATGCAACTATCCCAACAATGCCTATGCGCCATTTCGTCAGGACTCGTCGTTTCTCTACTATTTCGGACAGAAGCGCGATGGACTTGTGGGCGTGATTGATGTGGATGCCGATCAGGAGTATTTCTTGGGCAACGACATCGACATTGAAGACATTGTGTGGTATGGCTCGGTGGACAGCGTGGCTGATATGGCTGCGCAGGTGGGCGTGAAGCAGTCGGCACCGATGAGCAAACTCGCTCAACTGGTGGAGAAAGCCAAAGCCGCCGGTCAGCAAATCCACTTCTTGCCACCTTATCGCTTCGACACCAAAATCCAAATCATGGATTTGCTGGGCATTCACCCCTCGAAGCAGAAAGACGCCGCGTCGCTCACCCTCATTCATGCAGTGGTGAAGATGCGCTCCACCAAGTCGGCTCTCGAAATTGCCGAAATCGAGCACGCTTGCAGCATCGGCTATAAGATGCACACCACCGCCATGCGCGTGGCTCGCCCCGGTGTGAGCGAGCAGTTTGTGGGCGGTCAGATTGATGGCGTGGCTCGCTCGTATGGCGCGCAGACCTCGTTTGCCACCATCTTCTCGCAGCACGGCGAAATTATGCACGGCAACCCATCGCCAGCACTCCTTGAAGAGGGCAGACTGGCGCTTTGCGACTGCGGTGCTGAAAACCTCAACAACTACTGCTCCGACCACACCCGCACATTCCCTGTGAGCGGCAAGTTCACCCAGCGCCAACTCGACATCTACCGCATTGTGGAGGAATGTCACGACCACGTGTTGAAAGTGGCTCGCCCCGGCGTGAAATATGCCGATGTGCACTTTGATGTGTGCCGCACGATGACCAACCGCCTCAAAGAACTCGGACTGATGAAGGGCGACACCGAAGAGGCTGTGCGCGCAGGTGCTCACGCCATGTTCTTGCCTCACGGACTCGGCCACATGATGGGTATGGACGTGCACGACATGGAAGGACTCGGACAGATATATGTGGGCTTCGATGAGGAAACCCGACCAAACTTGGAACAATTCGGCACCAACTGCCTGCGTATGGGCCGCCGCCTTGAAGAAGGCTTCGTGGTGACCGACGAGCCGGGCATCTACTTCATTCCTGCCCTTATCGACGACTGGCGCGCCAGCGGACATTGCGCAGAGTTCCTCAACTTCGATGTGCTCGAATCCTACAAGGACTTTGGCGGCATTCGCATCGAAGACGATGTGCTCATCACCGCCGACGGCTGTCGTTTCCTCGGCTCGGAACGTATCCCATACCACCCAGCCGACCTCGAAGACTACCTCGCCTCCAACCGCTAATTAAACCCCAAATCGGCACCGATTTGGGGCAAAAACATCAAAATACTACAAACACCCCAGTGGGGGCGTGAACCAACATTCACGCCCCCACCCTCATTTTAACCTATACGATTGTGCTTGCAACAACAACGGTTCAGTGGAAAATTTCTGGGTAAAAAACCGAATCAAATTTCTCAAAACGATAACGCCAAAACGTAGGGGCATGCCTTCGGCATGTTACCAATGCGTTGATAATTTGTCGTTTGCGGCGAAACATGCCGGAGGCATGTCCCTACGCTATGGTGTTAACTTGTTGACCTGTTGACTCGTTGACTTGTTGACTTCAAAAAAAACCCCGGCGGCAGGTGTGTGTCGGTCTGCTTGCCGGGGCGGAGATATACTAATTCAAAAAATCAATCCATTGATGACACATTCGTTAGAATGCTGCGATTGATGATGCAGCCACTGCTGCTGCTAATATATATTTCTTCATAGTGTCTTGATAATTGTGTTTTGGAAATGGGGATTGTGTGTGGTGCAGGGCGATTGGGTCTGAAACACAGATTGAATCGGTCTGCGTCGAGATTTTTTGTATGTTGGTTTTGGTCGGCATTTTGCTGAGGTGGTAAAAAAAGTTGTTGATACAAAAAATATATACTTGAATTTTGTTAATCTTTTGTGAAATTAATAAATCACCACTAAAAGGTGAGCCTCTGAGTTATTTGGTTGTCTAATATTGGGAGTGCAACAAAGCCGATTCACATCGGGATAATCTGATTTTTCAGAGGCTCCACAATTAGGTGTCATTTAATAATCCAGTGCAAAGTTATATATTTGGTTTCGCTTTCGCAAGTTTTCGCTTTCAAAACGAAAGTTTTTTCTTGAAAAAGTGGTTTTTTACGGTTTTTCTTCCCCTTTTTGGCGTTGACGGCGTGAATTTGGTGGGTGTAACTTTGTGGCAAAAAAGCCATGAAGTATTTCACACTACACGAACTTACCCGCTCTGCCACAGCCGAATTGCGTGGCATCGACAACACCCCTTCGCAAGAAGCAATCGCCAACCTTCACCTGCTGGTGGAGCATATTCTCGACCCGCTGCGCGAGGCGTGGGGCAAACCCATCAAGGTGAACAGCGGATTCCGTTGCCCTCGGTTCAATAAGGAGGTGGGCGGCTCGCCATCGAGCCAGCACATGAAGGGTGAGGCAGCCGATATTACGGTGGGCAACCGTGCCGACAATCGTCGCCTCTATCATTTGCTCACCACCTTGCATCTGCCAGTGGACCAAGCCATCAATGAGCGAGATTTTGCGTGGATTCACCTCTCTTACGGTCCACGCCATCGCCGCCAGTATTTTGCAATCCGATAAATTCACACAACATGACCAATAACACTGCTATTCTGAAAGCGGCATTCACTGCTTGGAGTGCCGCTTCCGCGCTCCGCAAAAGCCGGTTGCGCAACAAGCGATTCACCTACGGCGACCAGTGGTCGGACCCTGCCGTTGATGCCGACGGCACCGCCACCACCGAGGAAGCCATCATCTACAAAAAATATGGCACCGCGCCCATCACCAACAATATGCTCCGCCAGATGGTAAAAACCATAGTGGGCAGATTTCGCGCCGAGCACCTGAACCGCACTCGCGATCCGTCGGTGATGAAAAACATTGCCGAGAGCAATGCCCTCGACGAACTCGACAGCCGCGCATTGGAGGAATTTCTGATTTCGGGTTGCTGCATTCAGCGCGTGGAGGAAACGGAAAACTTGGGGAAGAAGGAAACGGTGGTGAGCAATGTGAACTTGTCGCATTTCTTCATCAACCACACCATCGACCCGCTGAGCCGCGACTGCGAAATCGTGGGGCAGATTCACGATTTGAGCGTGGCGGAACTGATTAAGCGTGTGGCGGCTGGCAATAAGAAGAAAGCGGCGTGGGTGCGAAGGCTTTACAGCGACTCGCCCGACGACCGCACGCTCCAGTTCTGCACCGCCATTGGCGCTGATTCGCAAAGCGGCACCGACTTTTGGTTTACGCACACCAACAAGTGCCGCGCCATTGAGGTGTGGACGCTCGAAAGTCAGGAAGTGCTGCTCTGCCACGACCAAGCCACCGCCAAGGTGTTTGTGGTGCCGGTGTCGCAGGAGAAGAAAATCAAAGCCGACCCGCTGATTTCCTACCGATGGGACATTGCCACCGTGTGGCGCTGCCGATGGTTTACCCCGATGGGCGACTTGCTTGCCACCTTCGATTCGCCTGCCAAGCATCGCCAGCACCCTTTTGTGGTGAAGTTCTATCCGCTCACCGATGGCGAGGTGCACGGGTTTATTGAAGATGTGATCGACCAGCAGAAGTATATCAATAGGCTCACCACTATCGTCGACCGCATTTTGAGCAACAGCGCAAAGGGTGTGCTGCTCTATCCCGAATCAGCCAAACCCGACTCGCTGAACTGGAACACGATTTTGCGCATTTGGAACGAAACTGGCGGCGTGCTGCCCTACAACCCCAATGAGGGTATGGCGAAACCCGAACAGGTGAGCCACGACAACACCAACATAGGCATCTTCGAGATGATAAATCTGCAAATGAAGATGATGGAGAATGTGTCGGGCATCACTGGCACGCTGCAAGGGCAGAATGTGAACACTTCGGGCAGCGCATCGCTCTACCAAACGCAAGCCGCCAACTCCAGCATCGCCCTCTACGACATTTTCGACACCTTCAACAACTTCCGCCACCTCCGCACCCAAAAAGCCCTTGCACTTTGAAGAAATTAGAAATTAGAGGTTAGATAGAGTTTAGAAATTAGAGAGGTTAGAGGAGCGCATTTGTGGCATAGTGATGATGGCTAAAGAAAATCCAGTAGAGATTTGATGCTGGTTTTCGTTCACCAACCCAAGCATATTGAGTGGTGGCAGAAGAAAATCCCATAGGGATTTGATGTGTGTAGGCAGGTATGCAGCGAAGGTTATGCGTAATGAGCAAAGCGAAATGGAGCATAACCGAAGCGAAATGCCTGCGAATGGCACACAACATATATGCATCCCAGCGGGATGCGATTTCGCCACCAAAAGGCAATTTGATGTTGTCGCATTCCGCTGGAATGCATCATACTGATATACCTATTGCAGGCATTTCGAAAAGATTCCATTTCGCTTCGCTCAATTTCATCTTTTCTGCATACCTGTCTACACACATCAAATTCCTAACGGAATTTCATGCCGCCACACCTTTTTCCGAATTTCAAACATGACATTTTTTAAAAGAAGTGGTTATGGAAAATGAGTTCGGAGTGCTCCGATGAGCCAGTTAATTCTCCTAACCTCTAATTTTTCTTGAATTTTAGGGTGGATTTTTCTGGGGTGACGATTAGTTCTACGGGGCAGCCTTCTATCATGGGGGTGTTCCATGACTCGTCGTGGCTGGCGGGGAAGTCGTAGCAGATGGGGATTTGATACTCGTCGAGGAATTCGTGGAGCATCTGATCCATGCCCTCATAGCCTGAAAGGCTGGTCACTTCAGTGAATCGGCCCACGATGATGCCTTTCACATGGTCGAGCGTGCCTTTCAACTTCATCTGAAACAGCAAACTTGCCACACGGTTCACGCTCTCGCTCACATCTTCGAAGAAAAGCACCACATCTTTGTCCTTCACAAAGTCGCGGTCGAGGAAGTCGTAGTCAGCCGAGCCACTCACTTGGGTGAAAACGCTCAAGTTGCCGCCAATCAATATGCCTTTCGCCTTGCCGGTGTGGTTGTAGGCGTGGGCAGGGGCTTCGACATTAGGCATTTCCTTGCCAAAGAGCAGTTTGCGCAAACGCTCGCTGTATTCGTCGGTGCCGCCAGTCTTTGCCAATCGGCCACACATGCTGCCGTGAATGCTCATGTGTCCAGCCTTCACCATGGCGCTGTGCAGGGCGGTGATGTCGCTGTAGCCCACAAGCCATTTGTTGTACTTCTTCAGCGTGTCGAGCGGCACATTATATAGAATTTGCGCCGAGCCATATCCGCCACGCGAGCAGATGATGGCTTTGATGGAATTGTCGCGGAGCGCCCACATCAGGTCGGCCTCGCGCTCGGCGGCGGTGCCTGCCCAACCGTGGTAGCGGTTAGTTACATATTTGCCCCTCACAGGGTTCAACCCCCACCCTTTCAGCACCTCCATCGCCTTGATTACCGATGAGTCGCTGGGCGTGCTGCCGGGCGAGAGGATAGCCACTTTATCGCCAGGCTTCAGCGAAGCCGGCATCACAATACCATATTTGGCTTTGGCTTGCACCAAAACCGACGTTGCCAACATGAGCAACAGCAAAATTTTTTTCATCACTTTCAGTCGTTTGTTTTTTGTTCTTTTACAAAACCACAGGGAGATTTCCTCCTCCCAACAGCGTTCGGCACATTTCAGTACCCCACCTCGGTTGTGGTTATTTCCCGTAGGCGTTTTTCTTGCGGAAATTGTTGGGAGAGTCGCCGAGGTGCTTTTTTACGTATTTGCCGAAAAACGACAGGTTGTCGAAATTCATTTCGGCGGCTATTTCCTTGATACTCTTGTTGCTGTACTGGAGCAACTGCTGTATGCGGCTCACGATGCTTCGGGCAATGAGGTCGCTGGCGGTGCTGCCACACTTCTCGTTGCAGATGCTGGTGAGGTATTTTGGCGACACGAACAGTTTGTCGGCAAAGAATTGCACGCTTCGCTCGTTGGTGTCGTTGCTTGCCAAAAGCAGCAGGAATTTGTGGAACAACTTATCGCCCTGACGCAGCATACTGCTATCGCTCTCGGTGAAGTGCTTGCTCACGCACGAAAGCAGGTCGAGGGCAAAACTCTTGAGAATGCCCATCAGCGTTTCGCGGCTGTAGTTGATTTGCGGGTGCTCAATCTTAAACATCGCCAACTCGTAGTATTTCAGCATCAACTCGCTCTCGTGTTGCGTGAACTTCACCACAGGATTTGAGCCAATCAGCATCACGGCCTCCACAATGCTCTTGTTAATGAAATTCATGCTCATCGTGTTGGCTACCACCACTATTTTGCAGTCGAAATCGTCGTCGTGCTCCACGTCGCTCACCACCGTATTGGTTCCGATATAAAGAGCCTCGCGCTCATTCACGATGTGCTCCACATTATTGAGTTTGATACTCAAATTTCCTCGCAGACAGAAAACCACAGCCACAAAAGTGACCTTAAACACATCGGTAAGGTTGGGAATGGTGGAAATTTTGTCGGCAAACGCAATGGTGCCGTCAAAGTATTTAATGCCGCTGTAAAGTTCAGGAACATCATTGATGCCAATCACAGCGATACCGGCTTGTGGATTTACGCTCTTTTTCATAAGTTCACGATGACAAATAATGTCTGTTTTGAGGATATACAAATGCAAATATAGCAAAAAAAGCCCAATAACCCACTCATTTTTCCAAAAACGCACCAAAACAAAAAAATGCCCTCGCAAAGGAATTCCCTTGCGAGAGCAAATTATCCCATCAGTAAGTCCTTCCCTTTAGGGGAGGATTTAGGAGAGGCTTCTTTTA
>OIYS01001001.1_pt1 | contig 16034 bp, 12 predicted proteins | sample 1588271 | NCBI WGS metagenome assembly OIYS01 (sample SAMN03283286) | human gut metagenome | biome: human-associated habitat; material: feces | host: Homo sapiens | place: Peru | collected 2012
TTTGGGGAGTATAAAACACAGCCTGTGCCAATTTGCCGTCCGAAACCGGGCGGCTCTGCTGTTTTTACGGAAATATACTGCTCACTATTCCAGACTGACGGACGCCGCCATTGTAGAATAAATCACTTTGCAGCAACTGTTACGCCCGCAACCTTAATCAAAGATCAATTTTTTTCTAATCTTTTTCCTGTTAGCTATAAAAAAGCACAACGCCACAGAGTTTTAAAACTCTGTGGCGTTGTGCTGCTCTCAATCGGTCACTTTTTGAAAGCGTCCTTATGTGAGCCTGCCTTTCTCAAGGGCTTTTCGCTTTTGTGCTTTATAGTCGCACAATCATGGCTGCGGAAGAAGGATTTGAACCCTCACAAGCAGAGTCAGAGTCTGCCGTGCTGCCATTACACAATTCCGCAATATTCTTTTTCCGACGGGGTTCACCGTCAACATCATTTATTATAGCAGAAGGCAGCGCACATGTCAATACCTTTTTTCAAAAAAATTATAATCAAAAAACCGCGTGTCAAACCGTCAGGTCCGTAGAAAAAACGCCGACACATCCGCGCAGCCGCGCTATTGACAAACACCGTGTGCTACACTATAATTATGGGGGAAAACAACGGATAAGAAATCGGATAAAAACATTGGCGGGTGCTGCCCTCTCGCGGGCGGAGCCGCGCCGAAAATACTGCAATGGGAGTGCATGATGGAAAACGTCATTGAAATAAAGCACCTATACAAATCCTTCGACAATATCAAGGCGGTGCAAGACCTGTCGCTGCGGGTCGGTCGGGGGGAGCTTTTTGCTTTTCTCGGCGTAAACGGCGCGGGAAAATCCACCACCATCTCTATGCTCTGCGGTCAGCTTGCGCGCGACAGCGGCAGCATTGAGGTATGCGGCTGCGACCCCGAGTCGGGGCTCGCCGAAGTGACGCGCAGACTCGGAGTGGTCTTTCAGAGCTCGGTGCTCGACCGCCCGCTGTCGGTTCGCGACAATCTGCGCAGCCGTGCATCGCTGTACGGAATAACCGGCGCGGATTTCCGCCGCAGACTCGATGAGCTGACCGAGCTGCTTGACCTCGGGCCGCTGCTCGGCAGAACGGTAGGAAAGCTCTCGGGCGGTCAGCGCAGACGGGTAGATATCGCACGAGCGCTGATTCACCGCCCCGAAATACTCATTCTCGACGAGCCGACGACGGGTCTCGACCCGCAGACGCGGCAGCTGCTGTGGAGTGTGACCGAACGGCTGCGCGCCGAGACCGGCATGACCGTCTTTCTGACCACCCATTACATGGAGGAGGCGGCGGATGCCGACTACGTTGTAATAATCGCGGGTGGAAAGCTCGCCGCGGAAGGTACGCCGCTTGAGCTGAAAAATCGCTACACGGGCGACCGCATCACACTCTACGGTGCCGACCCCGCACAGCTGGATGCGCTCGGGCTCAGCTATGACGAGCTCCCCGGGGCGCTGCGCCTGACCGTGCCGAACACGTCTGACGCTACCGCGCTTATACTTGCTCACCCCGAGCTGTTCACCGACTACGAGATAATCAAGGGTCGTATGGACGATGTATTTTTGGCGGTCACGGGGCAGCAACTGCCCGGCTGACGCATTATTTTCGGAAACCCGACTGCATATCATTCCGCAGCCTTAAGAAAGGACGCGGTGCTGCGGCATCGCAACATACTATGAAAACTCTCGGAAATCTCATCAGGCGCGATCTGCGTCTGTTCTTCAAGGACAAGGGGCTGTTCTTCTCGTCGATGATAACGCCTCTTATACTCCTTGTGCTCTACGCTACATTTCTCGCGCGCGTCTACCGCGACAGCTTTGTGTCGGCTCTGCCGTCGGGCTTCGGTGTTGCGGACGCTCTGATAGACGGAACGGTCGCGGCACAGCTCGCGTCGTCGCTGCTCGCAGTCAGCTGCGTCACCGTCGCATTCTGCTCGAACCTGCTCATGATACAGGACAAAGCAAGCGGCGCGATACGTGACCTGACGGTATCGCCCGTGCGCCGCTGCTCCGTCTCGGCTGCCTACTACGCTGCATCCGCACTGAGCACGCTCGCAGTGACCTTTACAGCGCTTGCGGCTTGCCTTATCTACATGCGTACGGTCGGATGGTACATGTCTGCGGGCGACGTCGTGTGCGTCATACTCGACACCCTGCTGCTGACCCTTTTCGGCACCGCGCTCTCCTCCTGCATCAACTTCTTTCTGTCAACAAGCGCTCAGGCTTCCGCGGTCGGAACTATCGTCTCGGCGGGCTACGGCTTTCTTTGCGGCGCTTATATGCCGATATCGAGCTTCGGCGAAGGGCTCAGAAAATTCCTTTCCTTCATGCCCGGCACATACGGAACAAGTCTGCTGCGCAACCATATGCTTGCGGGCGTTTTCCGCGAGATGAGCAATGTCGGCTTCCCCGATGAAGCGCTCGCGGGGATACGCGACTCCATCGACTGCTCGCCGCAACTGCTCGGCGAGACAGTTTCTGTCGGCGGGATGTATGCCATACTCGGCGGTGCAGTTGTTCTTTTCACCGCGCTGTACATCTTTTTCGGAATGCTTGCGGGACGGCACGCAAGTGCAAAATAACCCTTGACAAATTGCGCACGGCGTGATATTATATCGCTGTAACAATCGAAAACCTAAACAGGGGGGTCGCCTATCGCGGCGACTGAGATGAGGCTCGCTTCTGCCCGCTCCCTTCTAACCTGATATGGGTAATGCCAACGTAGGAAGTTTAGTTTTTGAGAGTACGGGGGCTGCACACCCTGTTCTATCATCTATTAATCTACCGCGCCGGCGTAGTGATCGGTGCGGTTTTCTTTTGTTATTCGGGCGGATAAAAACGCACGGGCGTTTCATCCTACCGACGGGGCAGATGATGGCTGCGCGCGATATTCCGCCGCAACCTTCATCCGACCCGACCTAACGAAAGACTGCCTATCGGGCAGCCAAAACAAAAGAAAGGGGGGGCTTTCGCACAGCGAAAGCCACACAGCATCAATGCAAAAGACAAACAACACAGTTTACCGTCTTGTGCTGAGCGCCATCTTTATTGCACTCGCATCGGTACTCAGCCTCATCAAGATAGTAGAAATGCCTCTCGGCGGCTCTATTACCTTGCTCTCCATGCTGCCGATCGTAATGATATCCATCATGTTCGGACCGAAATGGGGCTTCGGTGCCGCATTTGTTTACTCGGTAATTCAGCTCATCTTCGGCATTACCATGAGCGGTCTGCTCGGATGGGGACTTACACCCGTAATGCTTGTAGGATGCATACTGTTCGACTACATCATCGCCTACACCGTTCTCGGTATCGCAGGTATATTCAGAAACAAGGGCTACAGCGGTATCTGCGGCGGCATCGTGCTCGCATTCGTGCTCAGATTCGTCAGCCACTTTATTTCAGGCTACGTTATCTTCAAGAACCTTGAGCAGTTCGAGCTGTTCGGAACGCTCTTTGAGAACCGTCCCGTTCTCTACTCCATCGCTTACAACGGCTTCTACATGCTCCCCGAGCTTGTTCTTACGCTTATCGCGGCTATGATACTCTTCCGTCAGCCCGTTATTAAGAAGCTCGCAGAGGGTAAGAAGCAGTAATCGGACTGTAACGTCAAAAGGCAGCATTCGGACTCTCCGTATGCCCGATAAAGACTATACCGACGCACCGAACGGCTGCGTCGGTTTTTTCTGTATATATGTTTGTTTGTTTTTTTAAGGCAGATCTCTGTTATTCATACGCGCGTAACAAATTACTGCTAACATGAGGACAATCAACAATGCATTGACGGGGCACACTGCCCCGCACGGAGGATTCACCATGAAAATCGAAATGCCGTTTCGCGCCGCCGATATTCTCATACCGCGCGGAGATAACACCCTCTTTTCTACCGTTGCATGCGACCAGTTCACCGCAGAGCCGAAGTATTGGGAGCAGGTGAAGGAGCTGACCGAAGGTCACCCCACCGCATACCGCATCACCCTGCCCGAGGTATATCTGAGCAGCGACAACAGCGAGCGGGTCAATGCGATAAATACCGAGATGCAGCACTATCTCGACTCGGGTCTGTTCACCGAATATCCGCACGCGATGATATACGTCGAGCGCACGCTCAGCAACGGCAGTCTGCGCCGCGGTCTCGTCGGTGCGATAGACCTTGAAGCATACGACTACACCCCCGGAACGACCGCGCCTATCCGCGCGACCGAGGGAACTGTGCCCGAGCGCATCCCCCCACGTGTGCTCATCCGCCGCGATGCACCGCTTGAGATGCCGCATGTTATGCTGCTCATCGACGACCCGAAGCGCACGGTGATTGAGCCGCTGCAGAGCAGCTGCACCGAGGTCGTTTACGACTTTGACCTCATGACGGGCGCGGGGCATCTGCGCGGCGCGCTTGTACCCGAGTCGGTTCAGGAGAGCATTCTCTCAGCGCTTGCGGCGCTCTGCGGAGACGATGAGCACCCCTTCCTTTTCGCCGTCGGCGACGGAAACCACTCTCTCGCCACCGCGAAGCAGTGCTATCTCGACAACCCCACCCCCGAAAATCGCTATGCGCTTGTCGAAATAGTAAACGTCCATGACGAAGCGCTCGTGTTTGAGCCCATCTACCGCGTTGTTTTCGGCGCTGATACCGATGAGCTCATAGACGCGGTGCGCGCACACTTTGCCGCAATGCCGTCCGAGCGGCTGATGTCGACCATGACCGCCGTAACGAGCGCGGGTGAGCAGAGTTTTCCCTGCACATCCTTTCCCGTAGGCGAGCTGCAAGAGCTGCTTGCCGCATACGTGGGTGGGCACGACGGCACGGTGCTTGACTATATTCACGGCGAAGGCTCGCTGCGTGAGCTGTCGGAAGGCGAGGGTGCGGTCGGATTTTTGTTCGAGGGAATGAAGAAGAGCGAGCTTTTCCCGTATATCCGCGAAAAGGGGATATTGCCGCGGAAGGCGTTCTCGATGGGAGAGGCGCTGGACAAACGTTTTTACATGGAGTGCCGAACGCTCCGCTGAAGATAAAAACGCTTGGAGTGTTCGATTTTTCTCCGCAAGGCGTACAATCGTACGTCGCGGAGGAAAATCGGGCGCAGAAAAAGCGAAAACATAAAACTCTATGCAGGAATCCGTAAGGATTCCGACTCATTATATGTCTTATATAATCTACTAAAGCCCTTAATAATGGACTGTTTTCGCTTTTTCGGTCCGGGCGTTTTTAATTCAGTGGAGGTCAGCAAAGCCCCATTGCCATCAACACAATTCAGCAAAAACTATAAACCGAAAGAGAACCGTAAAGCTTAAATCTCTACGGTTCTCTTTTTATGTTTGGATAAAATTCAAGTCAGGTATTTTCAGCGTCATCTATGCGCGAGCGCGCGGGCATCCGCGAGACCGCAGACAAGCGCCTCGATATCCTCCTCTGTCGTATAGCGCGACAGACCTATTCTTATCGAGCCGTCGATTCGGTCGCTGCGCATGCCTATAGCCTCGAGCACGTGGCTGCGCTTGCCCTGCTTGCATGCGGAGCTTTTGGAGACGTACACCTCTCTGCCCTCGAGAAAGTTCATCAGCACCTCGCTGCGCCAGCCGGGCATCGAAACGCTCAGGATATGCGGTGCGTCGGTCTCAAGCACGACCGCTTCGGGCACTGCGGCGGTCAGCCGCTCGGACAGCTGCGCTTTCAGCGAGCGCATGTGCTCTATGCGCGGGTCGAGCCTTGCAGCAGCGGCAAATGCGGCGATGGCGGGCATAGCCTCCGTTCCCGCGCGGCGCTCGGATTCCTGCCCGCCGCCGCAGATAAACGGCGGCAGACGCAGCCCGCTGCGGATATACAGCGCACCTATGCCCTTGACGGCGTGTATCTTATGGCCGCTGATGCTGATAAGGTCTGCACCGAGCTTTGACGCGCGGAACGGCAGCTTCATAAAGCCCTGCACGGCGTCGGTGTGTATCAGTGCGCGACAGCCGCTCGCGCGCACGGCACGGGCAATTCCCGCGATATCGGTGACGGCGCCCGTCTCGTTATTTACCATCATGAGCGAAATAAGCGCCGTATCGGGGCGAATCGCTGCAAGCACCGACTCCGCCGTTATCGCGCCCGTGCCGTCGGACGCAAGTCTTGTGACCGTGCAGCCCATGCTCTCGAGGCGGTCGAGCGAGCGGCGCACCGCGTCATGCTCAACGGCGGAGCTGATGATGTGTCTGCCGGTACGCTTCATCGCCTCTGCGCCGCCGAGCAGCGCCCAGTTATCGCTCTCTGAGCCGCACGAAGTAAATACAAGCTCCTCGGGCTTTGCGCCGAGCGCATCGGCTACACTGCGTCTGCTCTCGTCGAGCAGGCGCTTAGCCTCTCTGCCCTTTTTATGTGTGGAAGAGGGATTTCCGTAGACCTCCTCCATGACCCGAACGGCAGCCTCAAGCGCCTCGGGGCATGTGCGTGTAGTTGCCGCATTGTCAAGATAATGTTCCATCATTTATGACCGTTACCGTCGCACTGCGGCGGTTTTCCTTTGTTGTTTTTCCTTGCTGCTTTCATTTGCTGCTTCTGCTTTCGCGCAAATTGCTCCGCTCGGCGGAGAATTCTTCATCTGCACGATATGCGCACGCCCCTGCCGCTTTTACTGCCGTGCGGTCGGAGCTGCCTGCGCGGTCCGACCGGGCTGTGCAGACTGAACGCTCTGCGCATCTCCGAGCAGCAGCTCAAAGCCGTATCGCGGGTCTCCTGCCTCATCGCCCTCTGCGAGCAGCAGCTCCCCACAAAAGACAAAGCCCGCCTTTTTCATGGCACGCCGCATAGAGAGATTCTGCGGATGCGTATCGACGCGGATGCTCACCGCACCGAGCTGACGCGCAAGCTCCGCTGCGCGGGCATATATAAAGCCCGCAACACCCTTTCCTCTTGCTTCGGGCGAGACGGCGAGACGGTGAACCGTCGCATACATGTCGCCGTCGGTCAGCCATTGTCCCGATGTGAGCGTCTTATACGACGGGTCGAGTGCGGTCGAAAACGCAAAGCTCGCAATTATCCTGCCGCCGTCCTCCGCGACATAGCCCTCTCCGCGCTCCACATCCTGCGCGAGCTCGCGTACACCCGGATAGCCCCCCTTCTGCCACTGCGGAATGCCGCGGCTGCGCAGCAGCTCTCTGCCCTGCGCGAGAATTTTCGCCGCCGCGGGGATTTCATCTGCTCTGAGCTTTCTTATCTCCATAGTAATTTCCTCTTGAGTCATATAGGTTATCGTTTTGCGGTTATGTCGAGTTCATTCCTGTACAGTATAAGCGTGTCAAGCGGTGCTGCATCAAGCGCAGCGGCAACACGTCCGATTACCAAGCAGAAGTTGCACAGCGCATAAAGCATAACTCAACCGCCCCCCCGCGAGACAGTCCTCGTACGTTATTATAGCATACATGCAGGAAAAATTAAAGTCTTTTTTTCAATCTGCCGCAATGTTCGCGACTACGGCTGCACGAAAGGATGTGTGCACGCCCCGACAATTAAAAAACAGCGTTGCAAACCGATTCCGAACGCCGCATCAGGGCGGTAAAGCATCGGGAGAGACTTTTCTAAACACCGCGTGCGGTCACGGCAGAAAAAGAAAGAGGCGCATTGACGGGATATCCTGTCAATGCGCCGAATTCACGTACGGCAGCCGAGCAGCCGCCGCTCCGTGAACGGAGAAAGCAATATTATATTCCGGTGCAGCGCCTGTCGATATGCATCGACAAACTGCAGCATCACCCCGTGCGACGGTAAAATCAGCCGCCGAGATATGCCTTTCTTATCTCGTCGCTCTCTGCGAGCTCCTTGCCCGTTCCGCTGAGCTTGACTCTGCCCGATTCAAGAACGTAGGCACGATCGGCAACACCGAGTGCCTTGTTTGCATTCTGCTCAACGAGCAGGATAGTTGTTCCCGCTGCGTGCAGCTCCTTGATAATATCGAATATCTGGTCTACGAGAATCGGAGCAAGGCCCATGGAAGGCTCATCGAGCATCAACAGCTCGGGGTGAGACATGAGCGCTCTGCCCATAGCGAGCATCTGCTGCTCACCGCCCGAGAGAGTACCCGCAATCTGCTTGCGGCGCTCAAGGAGTCGGGGAAAACGCTCGTATACATCCTTTATGCTTGCATCAAACTCGGAGCCCGGTCGGGTATATGCGCCCATCTCAAGGTTCTCCTCAACGGTCAGCTGCAGGAATACACGTCTGCCCTCGGGCACGTGCGCAAGACCCATAGAGACTATCTTATCGGGACGAACGGCGGAGATATTCTGTCCGAGAAATTCCACCGAGCCGGTCTTGGAATGCAGCAGACCCGATACGGTCTGGAGGATGGTGGACTTACCCGCACCGTTAGCGCCGATAAGCGTGACAACCTCGCCCTTGTGTACCTCGAACGAAACGTCCTTTATGGCATGGATGCTGCCGTAGTAAACATTTATATTATTGACCTTCAGCATTTTTCATCCTTCTTTCCGAGGTACGCCTCAATGACGGTGGGGTTTGACTGAATCTCTGCGGGCGTTCCCTTCGCGATTACCTGACCGAAGTTAAGCACGCAGATACCCTCGCAGATACCCATGACAAGATTCATATCGTGCTCGATAAGGAGGACCGCAATCTGGAACTGGTCGCGTATCTTGACGATGTTCTCCATCAGCTCCGCCGTCTCTGCGGGGTTCATGCCCGCTGCGGGCTCATCGAGCAGCAGCAGCGACGGATTTGTGGCAAGCGCACGAACAATCTCAAGACGGCGCTGTGCACCGTACGGGAGCGAGCCTGCCTTCCAGTCAGCCATATCCTGCATATCAAAGATGGAGAGCAGCTCGAGCGCGCGCTCGTGAGCTATCTTTTCCTTCTTCCAGAAGGAGGGGAGGCGAAGTATCGCCGATGCGGTGGAGTATTTCTCCTGATTATGCAGTCCTATCTTTACATTGTCCTCGACCGTCAGATCGGAGAACAGACGGATGTTCTGGAAGGTACGGGCAATACCCATGCGGTTTATCTGCATGGTGTTCTTTCCCGCAGTATCGATGCCGTCGAGCAGGATCGTTCCGTGAGTAGGCTGATAGACCTTTGTGAGCAGGTTAAAGACGGTGGTCTTTCCTGCGCCGTTCGGTCCGATAAGTCCTGCGATCTCGGTTCTGCCGATGATGAGGTTAAAGTCGTTTACCGCCTTGAGTCCGCCGAACTCAATACCGAGATGGCTGCACTCGAGTACGGGTGCTTTATCGAGATCGCGCTCGGGAACTATCGCGCGACTCGGGAACGGGACCATATTGACCTTCTTCTTTTCAAACGGTGACATCTCAGTCCACCTCCTTCTCGCGCTTATGGGGAAGGATGCGCGTAAGCAGTGCGCGGACCTTCGAAGAATTTGTTGCTATCATTACGAGTATGAGGACGATAGCGTATACGAGCATACGGTAATCAGCGAACTCGCGCAGCGCCTCGGGAAGAACATAGAGTATCGTCGCCGAAATAATGGAGCCGCGGATGTTGCCGAGCCCGCCAAGCACGACAAATACAAGGATAAGAATACTGGTGTTGAAGTCGAACTTAGCCGCCGTGATGTTGGAGTAGTTGAGTCCGTAGAGCGCACCTGCCGCACCCGCGATAGCTGCGGAGATGGTGAACGCTATCATCTTGTACTTTGTGATATTGATGCCGACCGATTCTGCCGCGATGCGGTTATCGCGGATAGCCATTACCGCACGACCCGATCTCGAATTGACGAAGTTAAGAACGATAACGAGCGCAATCATGATAAGGATAAAGCCTGCGGTGAAGGAAGCGATGGTCTGTGTGCCCGTCGCGCCCTGCGCACCCTTGATAATAGCGGTGCCAGTCGGTGTGAGACCGAGGTCATTGACCGTCTTTGCGCCGTTGTAGTTGAATACGATATGCAGCCCGTTTTCGTCGGTTCCGACGATAAGGCAGCTGATAATTTCCTTGATTATCTCACCGAAAGCAAGCGTTACGATGGCAAGATAGTCACCGCGCAGACGAAGAACGGGAATACCGATAAGGAAGCCCGCGATAGCCGCGAACAGCGCGCCGATGACCATTGCAACAGCGAGACGCAGCGGAGCGCTCGTTATCGAGGAGGAAAGCCCAGTCGATGCGACAACGCCTGCGAATGCGCCGACGCTCATGAAGCCCGCATGACCGAGCGAGAGCTCGCCGAGAATGCCGACCGTCAGATTGAGCGAGATAGCCATTACAATGTAGCAGCAGACAGGAACGAGCAGACCTACCGTCTTACGTCCGAGCACGCCGCCGTTTGAAAGAATGGTAAACAGAACAAAGGCGGCAATAACAATAAGATATGTTATCGCATTGCTCCTTGTGTTCTTTTTGATACCGAGCTTTGACATTACACTCACCCCCTCAGACCTTCTCGGAGATCTTCTTGCCGAGCAGTCCGACGGGACGTACAAGAAGAACTACAATAAGCACGGCAAACACGATGGAATTTGAAAGCTGCGTAGAAATATACGCTTTTGCCAGCGCCTCGATAACACCGAGCAGGATACCGCCGATAAATGCACCGGGGATAGAGCCGATACCGCCGAATACCGCAGCAGTAAACGCCTTGATGCCGGGCATCGAGCCGGTAGTCGGCATCAGCGTAGGATACGAGGAGCAGAGCAGCACGCCCGCGATAGCCGCAAGCGCGGAGCCTATAGCGAAGGTAAGAGAGATGGTGCGGTTGACGTTGATACCCATCAGCAGAGCCGCGCCTTTATCCTCTGAGCATGCGCGCATAGCCTTACCGAGCTTGCTCTTGCTCGTAAATACGGTAAGAGCTATCATTATAATGATGCACGCCGCAACGGTGAGCAGCGATATGTATGAGACGCTGAGCTGACCGCCGAAGAGGTTAAGCGTTCCCGAGATAATCGGAGTATATACCTTAGGGTTAGCGCCCCAGATGAGCAGAGCCGCGTTTTGAAGGAGGTAAGATACACCTATCGCGGTGATGAGCACCGCGAGCGAGGTAGCCTGACGCAGCGGCTTATATGCAAAGCGCTCGATGAGAACTCCGAGCAGAGTACATACGACCATTGCAATAAGCATTGCTATCCACGGATTGAGACCGAGGCTGCTGACCGCTACGAACGAAACGTAGCCGCCTATCATGATTATATCGCCGTGTGCAAAGTTAAGCATCTTAGCGATTCCGTAAACCATAGTATAACCGAGTGCAATGATAGCATAGACACTGCCGAGGCTTATACCGCTGATAAGGTAGGATAAGAATTCCATAGTCTTTACCCCTCTTTATATTTTTTCACTACACTGAATATGCAGATATACACCCGCCGCACGGTGAGCATGTATCTGCATATACAGCACAACGCGCGGGCGTGCCGCCGACCGCGAGGGTCGACGACAGCCGCACGCCTATGCAGCTTTTCTTATATGCAGAACAGTATCGCCGTTTTATGCGCCGACGTATGCGCCGTCCTTGATGACAACCGCACGAGGAGCCTTGGAGACCTCTCCGGTTGCCTTCCATGTCATGCCCTCACCGGTAAGACCGTCGACCTTGATCTCGGTCATAGCGGCAGTTACCTTAGCGCAGATATCTTCAGCGGACATGTCAGCGGTGCAGCCGGACTTCTCAAGTGCTGCGTACAGAGCGTAAACACCGTCGTAGCCGTCAGCAGCGAACTGGTTGGGAAGCTCGTTGTACTTCTCCTGATAGGTCTTTACGAAGCTCTGAGTAAGCTCGTCGGCAGCGTCTGCAGAGAAAGGAGTAAGAAGCATTACGCCCTCTGCGAGCTTAGCATCAAAGCCTTCCATTGTGAGAATGCCGTCCATACCGTCAACGCCGAAGAAGGTGGGGGCGTAGCCCATCTGGTCGGCCTGAGAAAGAATTACGGATGCGGGCTGATAGTAGATGGGGAGGAAGAGCAGATCGGCGCCTGCTGCCTGAGCAGCGGTCAGCTGTACCGAGAAGTCGGTAGCGGTATCCTTGGTGAAGGTACCCTGATATACGACCTCTATGTTCTTAACTGCAGCCTCTGAAACGAAGGTATCGCGGATGCCCTGAGAATAAGCATCGTCGTTACGGTAGATGATAGCTACCTTCTTGCCTGCCATGTTCTCTGCCATATAGTCGGCGGAGCCTACACCCTGGTTCGGGTCGGTGAAGCAGACCTGGAATACGTTATCCTTGCCCTCGATAATGTCTGTGGACGAGCCCGAAGGAGTCAGCATAAATACCTTATCCTCGTTAGCCTTAGCGGATACTGCGATGGACGAGCCGGTGGTAACAGGTCCTACAAGAGCCTGCATGCCCCAGTCCATAAGAGTGTTGTATGCGTTGACGGCGGTCTCACCGTCTGCAACGTCGTCCTCGCTCTTGAACTCGAACTTGATGCTTCCGCCCTTGGCGTTGATCTCGTCAACAGCAATCTGAATGCCGTTGAATACAGCCTTACCGTAGATTGCAGCATCGCCAGTTGCAGGTCCGATACAACCGATCTTGAATGCGGTTGCAGCAGTGTCTCCGCCGGTGGTGCCTCCGTTTGTCTCGGCGTCTCCTCCGTTATCCTTTCCGCAAGAAGCAAATACAGCTGCACTTGTCATAACTGCCATGGACAGTGCCATGACTTTCATAAACTTCTTATTCATGGTTCTCCTCTTTCCGATACACATGGTATCAAATATTATAAATAAAAAGCATTCCCGTTTTTTATGCGGAAATGCTTAATATCCCTGACTTACTCAGCCTATACCGGCTGCCGCCGTGCGCGGTGAGTAACTTAAGCAATTTCCGTTTCGATATGCGATTATGTGTAGAAGCTCGACCACTCGAATAATGAGTGCGACGAGAATCACGGCAATAACTATTGCGCGCGAAACGACCGAAACGACAGATATGACGGCAAATACAAGTGCGATAAGAAAAAGCGGCACTGCGACAATATACGCAGCACCGCCGTTGGCACTTTCATTTGCAGCTTCACAGGTAGCACATGCATTATCACATGCAGAAGCAGACGGACAATTCTGACCGTCGAAGGAAGAATTATTCGCATAACTCATAAAAGAACTCGTCTGCGTCATCTTTCCTTACCCCCGTGAACTTTTGTTGTCGGAATTATACCATATCTCTGAATGAATGTCAACACTCTAATTCACTAATAATACCATTTTTTATTTTGGAATAAAAAACTATAATCAACAATCGGTCGACACCGGAATCCATTTAATCCCATGCGATTTCGTGTCAGCGATTCCGCAGCGTATTTTTATTAGTTTATGCAGGAAAACGGCGGCATATTCTGCATAATTTTACATAATAATTCATGTGTGCTGCGCGAGCATCGACACGCATCTGCATCGCCCGCATTGCGTCACCTGCATGGCATCAATCGCATCTGCATCGCCCGCATCGGAGCGCGAATTCATCGGCGCGCGAATACGCAGATACATCGACATGCAGAACGCAGCATTTCACAAAATTACAGCTTTTTCAGCTTTGCGTAAGCCCCCATCAGCTTCTTCGTGCCTACGGTGTCGAAAACGACCTCGTAAAGCATGTCGGTCGCGATGGGTGTCGCGGTAAGTATGCGACCGTGACCGAAATTCGCATGCTGTACCTCGTCTCCAGCCTCAAAACGCTCACGCTTTGACTGTGCGGGGCGCTCCGCTTTTTTCAGCTCGCCCGAAAGCTCGATAGGCTTGCGTTTATTGCGCTCACGGAACGATTGACCGTCGCGGTTATGTATCAGTACCTCGCTGTTAACTATATCCTCGGGTATCTCCTTCGCAAAGCGCGAGAGCTGATTGTGCGACGTTCTGCCGTAGATAAGACGCTCGCGTACATGCGAGATGTAGACGCGATCCTTTGCGCGGGTCAGCGCGACATACGCAAGTCTGCGCTCCTCCTCGAGTTCCCGCGGATCGGACATCGACTGCATCCCGGGGAATATTCCCTCCTCAAGTCCGGGCAGGAAAACAACGGGAAATTCAAGTCCCTTAGCGCTGTGTACCGTCATGAGCGACACGGCATCCGCCTCGGAATCGTAGTTGTCGATATCCGCGACAAGCGCTATCTCCTCGAGGAAGCCCGTAAGCGTCGCTTCCTCTCCGTTTTCGGCGACCCGCTGCTCGTATTCAAGCGCGGTGGAGACAAGCTCCTGAATGTTTTCGAGACGGTCGAGCTCACTCTCGCCCATCATAAGAATCATATTGCGGTAGCCCGTGCGCTCGATGGTGTTCTCAACAAGCACCGAAAGGCGCTCGGTGCGCGCTATTCCGCGCAGCGTCTTGATTATCGAAACAAAATCCGCAAGCTTCGGCGTGACCTTTGAAAGCACGGGATACTTATCCGCATCGCACATAACGTCGAACATCGAGCAGCCCTGCGCGACGGCTATCGCCTCAAGCGTCGAGACGGTCGTTTCGCCTATCTTTCGCTTCGGCTCGTTGATTATCCTGCGCAGCCGCAGACCGTCACTCGGGTTGTTGATAACGCAGAGATACGCAAGAATATCCTTGACCTCCTTGCGCTCAAAGAAGCGCATGCCGCCGAGAATGCGGTACGGTATGCCCGAGCGCGAGAACACGCCCTCGAGACCGTTTGACTGCGCGTTTACGCGGTATAGCACGGCAAAATCGCTGTATTTGCGCTTCTCGCGGAGCGCAAGCTCGGTGATGCGGTTGACGATGTACCGCGCCTCCTCGTTCTGGTTTTCGAGCCGCTTAATTACTATCTTTTCGCCCGCATCGCGGTCGGTGCGGAGCTGCTTGCCCATCCTGCCTTCATTGTTCGCGATAACGGCATTCGCCGCCGCAAGAATGTTGCCCGCAGAGCGGTAATTCTGCTCGAGACGGATCACCTTTGCGCCCTCATAGCTCTTTTCAAACGAGAGAATGTTCTCTATCTGCGCGCCGCGGAACTTGTAGATGCTCTGATCGTCGTCTCCGACAACCATTACATTGCGATGCCCCGACGAGAGCAAACGGATAAGCTCAAACTGCGCGCCGTTTGTATCCTGATACTCATCGACGCAGACATACTTAAAGCGATGATTGTAATAGTCGCGTATCTCATCGCTGCCGCGCAGCAGCTCGACGGTCTTCATTATTATATCGTCAAAGTCGACGGCGTTTGCCTCGGCAAGGTGACGCTGATAAAGATCGTATATGCCCGAAATTCGCTCGCGCGTATAGTCACCTCCGACGGCAGCGGCAAACTCCGCGGGCGTGATAAGCCTGTCCTTAGCGGAGCTGATAGTGTTCTGAACAAGCTTCGGTGCAAGCGTTTTGTCGTCGATTCCGAGCTCGCGCATGCACGCGATCATCGCGCGCTTTGTGTCGTCGCTGTCGTAGATGGTAAAGCCCGAACGCAGCCCCGCTTCATCCGCATGACTGCGCAGAATGCGCAGACAGACGGAGTGGAAGGTCCCTGCAAGAACATCGCATGTGCCGTCCTCGCCGCCGATAAGCGCGCCGAGTCGCGTTTTCATTTCCTGCGCCGCCTTGTTTGTAAAGGTGATGGCAAGAACAGCCCATGCGGGGCACGGTTCGACGGCAAAGTCGTCTGCGGCAGCTTCGAGCGCCGCGCGGTCCGCGCTCTCATCGGCGGCAAGCGCCTCAAGCGACGAGACATATTCCTCGGTCAGAGCGCGTCTCGGCTTTCCGTAATAGGCGTTGCCGTATCGGATGATAAAAGCGATCCTTCTTGTCAGAACGGTCGTCTTTCCGCTCCCCGCGCCCGCAAGCACAAGCAGCGGTCCCCGCACTGTAAACACCGCCTCGCGCTGCTGCTCGTTGAGCGTGTCAAAAAGACGGTCGAATATGCGCCGCTTCGCCTTTGTAAATCTTTCTCCGATAACGTCAATACTACCCATGATAACCTCATAAAAAACAAAATGACGCAGCGACCTATGCCGCGCCCGTACACATACATTATACATTATTTATTGCTGAAAAGCAACAAGATAATTGACAAAAATTCAGGTGCGATGTAGCGTTACAATAGATGTGAGACCAAAAGAATAGAAAAAGTGATTGAGTTCT
>OIYS01001003.1_pt1 | contig 16011 bp, 13 predicted proteins | sample 1588271 | NCBI WGS metagenome assembly OIYS01 (sample SAMN03283286) | human gut metagenome | biome: human-associated habitat; material: feces | host: Homo sapiens | place: Peru | collected 2012
CTGTCACTTCGTGACGTCTCCCCACACCGTGGGGAGCAACCCCCTCTGTTTTGGCTTACGTCAAAAAGAAGGGAGCCGATTTGCCTCCCCTGTGTAAGGGGAGGTGGCATGCGCAAGCTATGACGGAGGGGTTGTATAAAAATCACAAACCTGAAATATGCAAATATCAGCGGCTATTTATTTTAATTAAATATTATGAAAGGGTGCGGTGCCGATTGGATGGCTTTAAAAAAGTTACGAGCAGAGAAAATCCACTTATCAAGCTTGTTTCCTCGCTACAGAAAAGCGCGGCTGCAAGGCGCGAAAACGGTCTTTTCGTGCTGGAGGGGCTGCGGCTGTGTACGGACGCGTGCGATAACGGAATCAGGTTTGATAAGTTGATCGTCTCATTTTCGGCAGCGGAAAGGCACGCCGAAAAAATCGCGGAATTCGCGGTATATGCCGATGAATGCATATCTGTTCCCGACGCGCTTTTTAAAAAAATAGGCGATACCGAAAACCCGCAGGGAATAATGGCGCTTTGCAAAATTCCGAAAACCGAAAGCGCAAGCATTAAAAAGAACGGCAAATATGTCGCTTTGGAAAATATAAACGACCCCGCAAATTTAGGCGCGATATCCCGCACGGCGGAGGCGCTGGGGGCGGACGGGCTTATACTGTCCTCGGGCAGCTGCGACCCGTATTCGCCGAAAGCCATGCGCGCCTCAATGGGAACGCTTTTGCGTATGCCGATTTTTGTTTTCGGCGATTTTGCGGCGGAAATGAAAAGTTGCGGACTGAAATTTTACGCCTGCGTGCCGTCGGCGGCGGATGAAAGCATTTCAAATGTAAAATTCCTGCCCGGCTGCGCCGTAATGATAGGCAACGAGGCAAACGGGCTTACCGAAGAAACAAAAGCGGCGGCGCATAAAAAAATCACCGTACCGATGCGCGGCAGAGCCGAATCGCTCAATGCGGCGGCAGCGGCGGCAATAGCCGTTTGGGAAATGATGAAATGATTGAATACCTTATATGGCTGCAAACAGCCCTCGGTGCGGGAAATCCGCGCGGGGCGCGGGCGCTCGATAAAATAGGCAGCGCCGAGCAAATTTACAAAATGAATGATACAGAGCGCAGGCAAAGCGGTGTTTTTTCGCCGAAAGACCTTGAAAGGCTGCGCCTTACGAAATTGGGTGAGGCAAAGGCAATAGAAAAGGAATGCCGCCGCCACGGGATAACCCTGCTTGCCTACGGGGATAATAAATACCCCGAAAAGCTGAGGGTAATAGCCGCGCCGCCGATTTTGCTTTATTTAAAGGGCAAGCTGCCGAATATGGATGAAACGCCCGCAATTTGCATTGTGGGGCCGCGAAAATCAAGCGAGTTCGGGCAGAAAGCTGCGTATTCTCTGGGTTACCGTTTGAGTCTGGCCGGAATGACGGTGGTAAGCGGCGGAGCGCACGGCAGTGATTTTTACGCCCACAGCGGCGCTTTAAAGGCCGAGGGCAAAACCGTGCTTGTTATGGGCTGCGGAATAGAATCGGACTATCTGCCCGAAAATGCCGCGCTCAGGCGCGCTGTGGCTGAAAACGGCTGCCTTGTAAGCGAATATCCGCCCTTTGAGGGCGCCTCGAAATACACCTTTCCTGTGAGAAACAGGCTTATGTCGGCTTTAGCCGACGCGGTTATTATAACCGAGGCAGGCATGCGCAGCGGCGCGCTTAACACGGCTAACCACGCGCTCAACCAAGGCAAGGAAATTTTTGTAATACCAGGTTCACCGGCGGATGAAAATTACGCCGGCTCAAACGCCTTGCTCCGCGACGGCGCCCGACCGCTGCTTGATATAAGCGATATTTTGAATGAATATCTGCCGCGGTACCCCGATAAAATTGATATTGAGAAAGCAATTAAAAAGCGGGCAAAGCCCGAGGAAGAACACGCGGCGAAACCCGAAAAAACGGAAGTTCACAAAAAATTATCAATTGAAACTCTTTCAAATGAGGCAAAAATAGTATATAATCAATTGAATAAGCCTATATTTTATCCCGATGAGATAAATAATACTTCTTTAGAGCCGAGCGATATTTTAGCGGCGCTTACCGAGCTTGAAATAGAAGGGCTTATACGCTCGCTGCCCGGCGGCAGGTACGAGCTTATCAACAACTGAAGACGGAGGAAGGAAATGTCTAAGCTTATAATAGTTGAGTCACCCACCAAGGTGAAAAGCATAAAAAAATATTTAGGCGGCGGCTATGAGGTAATGGCTTCAATGGGTCATGTGCGCGATTTGCCGAAATCAAAGCTGGGCGTTGATACCGAGCACGATTTTAAACCGCAGTATATAAATATGTCGGACAAGAAGGACTTAATAAAGCAGCTTAAAACGGCGGCGGCAAACAGCGACGGCGTGCTGCTCGCAACCGACCCTGATAGAGAGGGAGAGGCAATATCTTGGCATTTGGCATATTTGCTGGCGCTCGATTTAAACGAGCCTAACCGCGTAGCCTTTAACGAAATTACCGAAAGCGGCGTAAAAGCAGGCATTGCCGCACCGCATAAAATAGATTTGAACCTTGTTGACGCGCAGCAGGCAAGGCGCGTGCTCGACAGAATAGTGGGCTATAAGCTAAGCCCGTTTTTATGGAAAAAGGTCAAGGGCGGGCTTTCCGCGGGCCGTGTGCAAACGGTGGCTTTAAGGCTTATTGTAGAGCGCGAAAGGGAAATTGAAAAGTTTAATTCCGAGGAATACTGGAGCGTAGACGCAAAGCTGCTTGCAGGCACAAAGAGCTTTAAGGCGGCTCTTTACGGCTTTGCCGACGGTAAGAAAATAGACGTAATTCCGAATGCGGAGGAGGCCGACAAAATAGTATCGGCGCTCGGCGGCGCCGAATATATAGTATCGGCGCTTAAAAAGGGCACGCGCAAAAAGCAGCCCGCACCGCCATTTATAACCTCTACCCTTCAGCAAGAGGCTTCGCGCAAATTGGGCTTTACGGGTCAGCGCACAATGCGCATTGCGCAGCAGCTTTACGAGGGCGTTGATGTTCCGGGAGCGGGCACAACGGGTCTTATAACCTATATGCGTACCGATTCGCTGCGTATATCGGAAGAGGCGCGCGCGGCGGCTTATAAGTATATTACAGGGCGCTACGGCAGGGAATATCTGCCCGAAAAGCCACGCTATTTCAAAACAAAGAGCGGCGCGCAGGACGCGCATGAAGCAATCCGACCCACCTCCATCGGCTTTACGCCCGAGTCGGTCAAGGAATCACTTACCGCCGAGCAGTATAAGCTATACAAGCTTATTTGGGAGCGGTTTATAGCCTCACTTATGGAGGTTTGCGTGCAGAACACCGTAAACGCCGATATTACTGCGGGCGATTATTTATTCAAGGCGAGCGGGTATTCGGTAAAGTTTGACGGCTTTACCGTGCTTTACGAGGAGGGCAAGGATGAAGACAGCGCCGAGGGCGGCGCTCTGCCCGAAATGAAAACGGGCGATAAGCTGAAATTAAAGGAGCTGACCCCAAACCAGCACTTCACGCAGCCCCCCGCAAGATACACCGAGCCGACCCTCATTAAGGCGCTTGACGAAAACGGGATAGGCAGACCTTCTACCTATGCGCCGATAATTTCCAATATATTGGGGCGCGACTATATTGAACGCGAGAAAAAGAGCCTAAAGCCTACCAATCTCGGTATGGTGGTCTCCGACCTTATGGTGGAGTATTTCGATAAGATAGTGGACGTTAAGTTTACCGCAGGGCTTGAAAAGCAGCTTGACGAAATAGGCGCGGGCAAGCGCGGCTGGGTTGATACGATAAAGGATTTTTATAAGGATTTTGATAAGCTTTATAAAAAAGCCGAGGACTCACTTGAGGGCAAGCGCGTAAAGGTGCCCGATGAGGAAACCGACGTAATATGCGATAAATGCGGCAGAAAAATGGTGGTAAAATCGGGCAGGTTCGGCAAGTTCCTTGCATGCCCCGGCTACCCCGAGTGCAAAAACACAAAGCCAATGCCCGAGGACGAGGTTAAGCAGCCCTGCCCGAAATGCGGCGGAAAACTGGTTAAAAAGACCTCTAAAAAGGGTAAGAAGTTCTACGGTTGCTCAAATTACCCCGAGTGCGATTTCGCAGCCCCGGGCATACCCACGGGCGAAAAATGCCCCGAGTGCGGCAGCTTTATTATAAGCGGCGTTCGCGGCAGAAAATACTGCATGAATTCGGAGTGCCCCACAAGGCAGAAGAAAGCGGATAAAAAAACGGATGAATAAATTAACTGTAATAGGCGGCGGACTTGCAGGGTGCGAGGCAGCCTATGCCGCGGCAAACCGCGGCATAAAGGTAGAGCTGATTGAAATGAAGCCCGCCAAAAGGACCGCGGCGCATAAAAGCGATTATTTGGCAGAGCTTGTCTGCTCAAATTCGCTGAAAGCATCTCGGGTAGACTCTGCCGCGGGGCTTTTAAAGGAAGAAATGCGCAGGCTCGGCTCTGTTTGCCTTGCTGCGGCGGATAAATCGGCAGTGGCGGCAGGCGGCGCGCTTGCGGTTGACCGCGATATTTTTTCAAGGCTTATAACCGAAAAAATAAAAAACCACCCGAATATCACCGTGACCGAAAGGCTTGTTACCGAAATACCGCAAGGCGGCATTACGGTAATAGCGACAGGACCTTTAACGGACGATAAACTGGCGGAAAAACTGGCGGGGCTTTGCGAGGGCGGCAATTTAAGCTTTTACGACGCCGCCGCGCCTATTGTAACGGCGGAAAGCGTGGATATGAGCAAGGCGTTTTTTGCCTCGCGCTATGATAAGGGCGGCGACGATTATATAAACTGCCCCATGAACAAGGAGGAATACACCGCCTTTTACCGTGAGCTGATAAACGCGGAATCCGCCCCCTTGCACGGCTTTGATAAAGCGCCCAATGTGTACGAGGGCTGTATGCCCATAGAGGTGCTGGCAAAGCGGGGCGAGGACTCAATAAGATTCGGACCGTTAAAGCCCGTGGGACTTCGCGACCCGAGAACGGGGCACCGCCCGTGGGCGGCGGTTCAGCTGCGGCGGGAAAACGCGGCGGCTACCCTTTTCAATATAGTCGGCTTTCAAACCAACCTTAAATTTTCAGAGCAAAAAAGGGTATTTTCAATGATACCGGGGCTTGAAAACGCCGAATTTATGCGCTACGGGGTAATGCACCGCAACACCTTTATAAATTCGCCGAAGCTGTTAAACCGCAATTTATCACTTAAAGCGGATAAAAATATTTTTATTGCGGGGCAGCTTTCGGGCGTTGAGGGATATATGGAATCGGCGGCAAGCGGCATAATTGCGGGAATAAACGCGGCGGCTGAAATAATGGGCGAAAAACCCCTTGTTTTACCCGAAACCACCATGACAGGCGCGCTGCTTTCATATATTACAAACCCGCTGACGGATAATTTTCAGCCCATGGGGGCGAATTTCGGAATAATTCCGCCGCTTGAAACCCATATAAGGGACAAGCGCGAACGCTACGCAGCTTTGGCTGCGCGGGCGCTCGGGATACTTGCGGAGAATATAAAAACGGAGGAAATGTGAAAATGCGTATTGCAGTTGACGCTTTCGGCGGCGATAACGCGCCGCTTGAAATAATAAAGGGCGCGGCGCTGGCATCACGGGAATATTCGGTGGATATTACCCTTACTGGCAATGAAAAGACCATAAGGGAAATAATAGCCCGCGAGGGTCTTGAATTTTCGGGCAACCTTAAAATAATTGATACCGATGACGTAATTTCAATGCACGACGAGCCCACATCGCTTGTGAAAGCCCATAAGGAAAGCTCAATGGCAAAGGCGTTTTACGAGTTGGCAGAGGGCAGAGCCGACGCCTTTGTTTCCGCAGGCTCAACGGGCGCCGTGGTAGTGGGCGGCACGCTTATAGTAAAGCGCATTAAGGGCATAAAACGCCCCGCGCTTGCAGGGCTTATTCCCGCGCCGGGCGGTACATATATGCTTATGGATATGGGCGCTAATGCCGATTGCCGCCCCGAAATGCTCTGCCAGTTCGGAGTAATGGCAAGCGTTTATATGGAAAACGTGGCGGGTATAGCTAACCCGAAAATAGGGCTTTTGAATATCGGCACGGAGGATACAAAGGGCGGCGAGCTGCAAAAGGCGGCGTATAAGCTTATGAAAGAGGCACCCATAAACTTTGTGGGCAATATAGAATCGCGCGAGATGCCCAAGGGCGTGTGCGACGCGGTAATAACCGACGGCTTTACGGGAAATATCGCCCTAAAGCTTATAGAGGGCACTGTTTCCACCCTTTTCGGGCTTATAAAGCAGGTGTTTTACAAAAGCCTTAAAAATAAACTTGCGGCGCTCACCGTAAAGGGCGATTTAGGCTCGCTTAAAAGCATGATGGACAGCTCCGAGGTGGGCGGCGCGCCGCTTATGGGCGTTCGCGGCACGGTTATAAAGGCGCACGGCAACTCGGACGCAAAGGCTATAAAGAACGCAATAGGTCAGGCGGTTAAATTCACCGAAACAGATGTGGTGGGTAAAATTTCCGCCTCGCTTTCAGAATAAAAAAGAAGGAAAAACAAAAATGGAAGGCTTAGAAGAAAAATTAGGCTATAAATTTAAAAATATTGATTTGCTTAAAAACGCGCTTACCCATTCCTCATACGCAAACGAGGTGCGCGGCGGCTTTTCTTCAAATGAAAGGCTGGAATTTTTGGGGGATTCGGTGCTTTCTATTATAGTATCGGATTATATTTACAGGCACTACCGCTCTTTACCCGAGGGAGAGCTTACAAAGCTGAGGGCATCGCTTGTGTGCGAAAAATCGCTCTGCGCCTTTTCAAGAGAGCTTGAGCTCGGGAAATACCTTATGCTCGGCAAGGGCGAGGATAAGGGCGGCGGAAGAGAGCGCGACTCTATTTTAGCCGACGCGTTTGAGGCGGTGCTTGCCGCAATTTATCTTGACGGCGGAATGGAGCCCGCAAAGCGCCACGTTATGAACTTTGTTTTAAGGGAGCTAAAGCATACCGACGACGAGGTTTTCAAGGACTACAAAACCGCCCTGCAGGAGATAATTCAGCGCAACCCCGAGGAAAGCGTTAACTATGTTCTTACGGGCACAAGCGGACCCGACCACGATAAGAGCTTTAAGGTTGAGGTGCGCCTTAATTCCAACGTTATAGGCACAGGGATCGGCAAAAACAAAAAGCAAGCCGAGCAAATGGCGGCAAAAGAGGCACTTAGGCTTATGGGTGCCGAAATATGAGCCGAAAGCACTCTAATATATCAATTTTTGTGCCGCACATAGGCTGCCCCAATAAATGCAGCTTTTGCAACCAGCGCTATATAACGGGCGCCTGCAAGGGCCCCGGTGCGGACGATGTGGGCGCGGCGGTAGCGGCGGCGCAAAGCAGTAAAAGCTACGACCCCGCCACCACCGAAATTGCCTTTTTCGGCGGCAGCTTTACCGCTATTAACCGCAACTATATGACCGACCTTTTAGAGGCGGCGGCGGTTTTTGTGCGCGCGGGTTTAGTGCGGGGAATCAGAATTTCCACCCGACCCGACGCGATAAATGAAGAAATACTAGGCATTTTAAAGGGCTACGGCGTGACGTCCATTGAGCTCGGCGCGCAGAGCATGAACGACCGCGTGCTTAAAATGAATAACCGCGGGCACACGGTAAAGGATGTTGAAAACGCCTCTGCCCTTATAAAACGGCACGGCTTTGAACTGGGGCTGCAAATGATGACGGGGCTTTACGGCGACAGTGATTCATCTGCAATTCATACCGCCGAAAAGCTTATTGCCCTGCACCCCGATACGGTAAGAATTTACCCCACCATAGTATTAAAGGATACCGATTTAGCCGCGCTTTACGCCGATAATATTTACAAGCCGCAAACGCTCGATAAAGCAGTTAAATTAGCATCCGAGCTTTACACTATGTTTGAAGAAAACGGTGTGAGGGTAATAAGGCTCGGGCTGCACTCAATTGAGGAGAAGGCGTATATTGCAGGACCCTGGCACCCCGCGTTCAGCGAGCTTTGCCAATCGCAGATAATGCTGACGGGTGCGCTTAAAAGCCTTAAAGATAAAGGAAATTATATAATTTATGTAGCCCCCGGGTGCGTTTCCAAAATGACGGGGCAGAAAAGGAAAAACCTTGTTTTCCTTGCGGGAAAAGGCTATAACTGCCGCGTAAGGGAGGATAAAGCCCTTACGGGACTTGATTTCAGAACAGAAAGAGAAGTGTGACAAAAATGCTGTTAAGCTCCATTCAGATACAGGGCTTTAAATCCTTTGCCGATAAAACGGTACTCAAATTCGGCAAGGGCATAACCGCGGTTGTAGGCCCTAACGGCAGCGGCAAGAGTAATATATCCGACGCGGTGCGTTGGGTGCTCGGCGAGCAGTCTACCAAAAGTCTGCGCGGGCAGTCTATGGAGGATGTAATTTTCGGCGGCACCGAAACCCGCCGCCCGCACGGCTACTGCGAGGTCACGCTTAATATAGATAATTCGGACAGAACCCTTAATTTCGATAACGATACCGTTGCCGTTACCCGCCGCTACTATCGCTCGCACGAGAGCGAGTACGCTATAAACGGCGTTTCGGTACGGCTTAAAGATATTCACGAGCTGTTTATGGACACGGGCCTTGGGCGCGACGGCTACTCTATGATAGGTCAGGGCAGAATTGATAATATAATCAGTTCAAAATCGGATGAACGCCGCGATATTTTTGAAGAGGCGGCGGGAATTTCAAAATACCGTTACAGAAAGTTAGAAGCGGAAAGAAAGCTTACCGCCGCAGAGGATAACCTTTTAAGGCTGCACGATATTTCGGACGAGCTTGAGGCGCGCGTGGGTCCCCTTAAAGAGCAAAGCGCAAAGGCGCAGAAATTTTTGGAACTTTCCGACCGCAAAAAGGAGCTTGAAATAGGGCTTTGGATTCACACTCTGGATAATTCAAAGGAAACCTTGCGCGCGCAGGAAAGCAAAATTGCCGCCGCGCAGCTTGCCTACCGCGAAATTGATGAGGAATTGAGCAGCTTTGACCGCCGCTCAGAAGAAAACACGGCGTATTTTGCCCGCCTTACCTCGGATATTGAGGGGGAGCGGCTTAATATTTCGCGCCTGAATGAGGAAATTCTCAAAAACGACGGCGCAATTACGGTTATTAAAAACGATATGGAGCACAACCGCCAGTCCTTTGAGCGCTTGCAGGCGGAGGCAGAGCAACTGGGCGTTTCGGACGCAGCAGCGGCAGAGGAAATTGAAAAAAGGCAAGCCGCGGCAGACGAGAAAAAGGCACAAAAGGCAGAGACAGAGCAAAAGCTCGCAGAGCTTGAAAAGCACCTTTCGGACCTGCTTACAAGCAGCGAGAATATATCCCGCAAAATAGAAAACGAGGTTAAGCGCCTGAACGCTTTAACCGCCGAAAGCGCCGATAAACGCGTGGAAATGGTAACGGCGGAAAGCGCCGCCGAGGAGACCGTTGCCCGCCGCGAAAACGCGGGGCAGCAGATAGCGGAATACACGGAACAGCTTGATAAGCTGACAGAGGAATTTAACGAGACCCAAAAGCTGATACAGAATATTGAGGAAGAAATTATAAGCCGCCAAAACGCAGTAAAGGGCTATGAACTGCGGCTGACTTCTAAAAAAGAGGCTGCCGAGAAAATCAAGGCGGAGCTTGAAGAAAAGCGGCTTGACGCAGAGGAAAAGCGCCGCAGGGCGAAAATTCTGCGCGACCTTGAAAACAGTATGGAGGGGTTCAGCCACTCTGTAAAGGAAATTGTAAAGCAGGCGGAAACGGGTACGCTGCGCGGCATTTGCGGTCCGGTTTCAAAGCTTATAAGCGTGGAAAAGCAGTACGGCGTTGCGGTGGAAACCGCGCTTGCCGCTTCTATACAGAATATAATAGTTGAAACCGAGGCGGACGCAAAGCGGGCTATAGGCTATCTTAAATCCACCAGGGGCGGCAGAGCTACGTTTTTACCCGTAGCCACCATAAAATCGCGCGAGTTTAAAGAGCACGGCTTTGAAGATATGGCGGGCTATGTGGGCATTGCGAGCGACCTTGTGGAAACCGATAATAAATACCGCGAAATAATTAAATATCTGTTAGGTGCCGTTGTTGTGACAGAGGATATTGACTCCGCCGCGGCAATAGCAAAAAAATTCGGCTACCGCATAAAGGTTGTATCTCTTGACGGGCAGATTGTAAACCCCGGCGGCTCGCTCACGGGCGGCTCGCTTACTAAAAACGCAGGGCTTATTAACCGCGCGGCGGATATAAAAGCCTTAGAGGACGCAGCCGAGAGCCTAAAGCAGAAAACAGCAGAGCTTGAAGAAAAGCTGCGGGAGGCGGAAGAAGCCGCTGCAGCGGTAAGCGCAGATATAACTGCGGTGCGCGCGGAAATTACCACCGCCAATGAGGATAAAATAAGGGCGCTTGCAGAGCTGCGCCGAATAGGCGACCTTAAAACCGCCGCCGAAGGCGCAATAAAGCAGCTGACCGCCGAAAAGGGCAGCTATGATGAAAAGCTTAAGCAGCTAAAGGAGACTGCCGCAGCGGCGGCAAGAGCCATTGCCGAGCTTGATAAGCAGAAAAATGAGGTTCAGGCAAGCGTAGCGGATATGACGGGCGGCAGGGATAATCTTAACGCTGACCGCGAGGAGTCAGCCGAGCAAATAACCGCCTTAAAGCTTAATATAATAGAAATGCAAAAGGATATTGAGGCGGCGGATAATTCGGTTGCGGCGCTTAAGGACTCGGTAAGCGGCAGGGCGCAAAGGCTTAAATCCATTGACACGGAGACAGAGCAGCTGAATGTGGCAAACAGCGCTTTGGAGCAGAAAATACAGAATACCGAAAGCGCTACCGCGGCTTTAAGGGAGCAGATAAAGCAATCGGAAACCAATATAAACGAAATGCTTGAAAAACGCGACCAAACCGAAAAAGCGGGCGTGGAGCTGCGCTCGGGCGAGCGCGAAAAAACCGCGCTGCGCGAAAAAACGGGCGGGGAATTAGCCCGCCTTACAGAGCGGCGCGAGGTAATGCTGCGCGAGTACGACGACGTTATAAAGCAGCTTTACGATGAATACCAGCTTACCCGCAGCGAGGCTGAAAAAATAGGCGTTGCAATTGATAAGCCCGCAGAGGCTAAAAAGAGCCTTGCCGAAATTAAGGCTAAAATACGGTCGCTCGGCAGCGTTAATGTTTCGGCGATTGAGGAATATAAGGAGGTAAGCGAGAGGTACGAGTTTATGTCGGCACAGATAAACGACGTGGAGACCACCCGCGCCGAGCTGCACAAGCTCATAAACCAGCTTACCCACCAAATGCAGGATATTTTCACCGAGGGCTTCGGCAGGATAAACGAAAACTTCCGCAAGACCTTTACCGAGCTTTTCGGCGGCGGCAGCGCAAGCCTTACCCTTTCCGACCCCGAAAACGTGCTTGAAAGCGGAATTGATATAAACGTTAAGCTGCCGGGCAAAAACGTACCGAGCCTTGACGGACTTTCGGGCGGCGAAAAGGCGCTTATAGCCCTTTCAATATACTTTGCAATAATGCGCGTAAACGCGCCGCCGTTCTGCTTCTTAGACGAGGTTGACACCGCGCTTGACGATATAAACGTTGACCGCTTTGCCGATTATATGAAAAAATCGGGCTTTGCCACGCAGTTTATCTGCGTAACGCACCGCCGCGGCACTATGGAGGCGGCGGATATGCTTTACGGCGTTACAATGCAGGAAAAGGGCATAACAAAGCTGATTGAGCTGAACGTTGCGGAGCTTGAAAAAACGTTATTGCAGAACAAGGGCGCGTAAAATATATTTCCGAAAGCAGGGTTAAAATGGGATTTTTCAGTAAAATTAAGCAGGGTCTTCAAAAAACGAGGGACTCAATTGCAAACGGTGTAAACAGCGTTATAAACAGCTTTACCAAAATTGACGAGGAGCTGTTTGAGGAGCTTGAAGAAACGCTTGTAATGTCTGATATAGGCGTAAACACGGCAGGCGAAATATGCGAAAAGCTGCGGCACAAAATAAAAGAAACGGGAGCGACCGACCCCAACGAAATTAAGGGTATGCTAAAGGAAATAATAGCTGAAATGCTGGGCGAAAACGAGGGGTTAAGGCTTGAAACCAAGCCCTCGGTAATACTGGTTATAGGCGTAAACGGCGTTGGCAAGACCACCTCAATAGGCAAGCTGGCTTCACAGCTCAAGAAGGACGGCAAGACCGTGGTGCTCGGCGCGGCGGACACCTTCCGCGCGGCGGCTATTGACCAGTTAGGCATTTGGGCGGAGCGCGCGGGCGTTGCAATGGTGAAAAGCCTTGAAGGTACGGACCCCGCCTCGGTTGTGTTTGATACAATAGCCTCGGCTAAATCAAGGGGAGCGGACGTTATTATATGCGATACCGCGGGCAGGCTGCACAATAAGAAAAATCTTATGGATGAGCTTGCGAAAATATACCGCGTTATAGGCAGAGAGCTGCCCGATTCATCGGTTGAAACCTTGCTTGTGCTTGACGCGGCAACGGGGCAAAACGCAGTTAATCAGGCGCGCGAGTTTTCAAACGTTGCAAATATTACGGGAATTATTTTAACAAAACTTGACGGAACGGCAAAGGGCGGTATAATAGTAGCTATAAAGAACGAGCTTGGCATACCGGTGAAATATGTCGGCGTGGGCGAGGGAATTGACGATTTGCAGCCCTTTGACGCAGCCGAATTTGCCGACGGAATTTTCGGGGAGTAAAAAATGAAAATATTTATTGCAACCAAAAACCACCATAAATTAGAAGAGCTTGAAAGAATTTTAAAGCCTATGGGCTTTGAGGTGCTAAGCGAAAACGACCTTGAAAGCCCGCTGCCCGAGGTTGAGGAAACGGGCAAGACCTACGAAGAAAACGCGCTTTTAAAAGCGTACTCGGGGCTAAATGTAACGGGCATTACGACCGTGGCGGATGATTCGGGACTGAGCGTGGATATTCTTGACGGCGCGCCGGGGCTTTACTCTGCGCGGTATTCGGGCAGCGGCGCCACCTATTCTTCAAATAACGAAAAGCTTTTGGCGGCGCTGAAGGACGTGCCGAAGGATAAGAGAACCGCAACCTTTGTTTCAGCTATTGCCTGCGTTTTCCCCGACGGCAGAAAATTCACCGTAAGGGGCGAGTGCAAAGGCTTTGTGGCAGAGGAATGCCACGGCAGCGGCGGTTTCGGTTATGACCCGCTGTTTATATGCTCTGCGGGCTGCTACGCCGAAATGACGGCGGAGGAAAAGGACAGGGTAAGCCACCGCGGAAACGCCCTGCGGCTTTTTAAAGAAGAGCTTAAAAAATATATTTGATTCGGAGAAGAAAAATGTTAAACAGCAGACAAAGAGCACAATTACGCGGGCTTGCAAACAGCCTTGATACAATTTTTCAGGTAGGAAAGGGCGGCGTTACCGAAAACACGGTAAAGCAGGTTGACGACGCGCTTGAGGCGCGCGAGCTTATAAAGCTGCGCGTGCTTGAAACAAGCCCGGTTTCCTCCCGCGAGGCGGCGGACGAAATTGCCGAAAAAACACATTCGGACGTGGTGCAGGTAATAGGCACACGCTTTGTGCTTTACAGGGAAAGCCGCGATAACAAGCAAATAAGGCTTGTGAAATAATGGGAATTACCGCAATTTTCGGCGGAACCTTTAACCCGCCGCATATAGGGCATTACGAAATGCTGCGTTCGCTTGAAAACAACCCCGATATTGAAGAAATTATGCTGCTGCCCGACCGTATACCGCCGCATAAGGTGTGCGATTTTTTAGCGTCGGATACAGACCGCATAAATATGTGCAGGCTGCTTTCGGCGGATTTTAAAAAAGCCGCCCTTTGCCTTATAGAATTTGAGCGCGAGGGCAAAAGCTACTCTATTGATACGGTAAGGCTTTTAAAGCGGAAATACCCGCAGAAAAGTTTTGCGTTTGTGTGCGGCGGCGATATGCTTATATCATTTGATAAGTGGTATAAATACGAGGAGCTTTTGCGGGAAATACCCTTTATAGTATTTCGGCGCGAGGGGTGCGACGGTGAGGAATTTGACCGCCGCGCGGAGTATTTTATATCGCTCGGGATGAATCTTACGGTACCTAAGGACAAAATACCCGACGTTTCCTCAACCTTTATAAGGAACAACGCGGAAAAGGCGCGGGAATATTTACCAAAACCTATTTATGAGTATATTAAAAACGGGGGAATTTACCGTGTGTGAAAATAAAACCGATTACGAGGCTTTAAAGCTTATTTTAAAGCAGCGGCTTAACGAAAAGCGGTATTATCATTCGCTGTGCGTGGCGGACGAGGCAAAGCGCCTTGCGGAAAAATACGGCGGAAACGCCGAAAAAGCGTATCTTGCGGGGCTTTTGCACGATATAACCAAAAATGCCCCCAAGGCTGAGCACTTGAAAATCTTCGCCGATTTTGGTATAATACCGAATGAAATAGAAAAGGGCGCCGAAAAGTTGTGGCATGCAATGTCGGGAGCGGCGTATGTAGAGCATATTTTGGGAATAAAGGACCCCGAAATTATTGACGCGATACGCTACCACACCACGGCAAAGGCGAATATGTCGCTGCTCTCCAAAATTCTTTACCTTGCGGACTTTACGTCTGCCGACCGCGATTATGAGGATGTGGACGTAATACGGAAATATGTGGACGAATCGCTCCAAAAGGCGTTTGTTTACGCTTTGCAGTATTCCATAAAGGATTTGGTGGAGCAGGCGCGCGCGGTGCATCTTGATACCGTGGCGGCATACAACGAAGCGGTGCTTTGAAATCGGTGAAATTATGAATTTTGAAATTAAAAACGGCGATTTTTATAAGGACGGAAAACCTATAAAGCTAATATCCGGCGCGGTGCATTATTTTCGCAATATGCCGGATACCTGGGAGGATATTTTCGCAAAGCTGAAAGCCTTGGGCTGCAACTGTGCCGAAACCTATTGTGCGTGGAATCTTCACGAGCCGGAGTCCGGCAAATACGATTTTTCGGGCAGACTGGATATTGAGGGCTTTATTAAAGCCGCCGAAAAAGCGGGGCTTATGGTAATAGTCCGCCTGGGACCGTATATCTGCGCCGAGTGGGAATTCGGGGGCTTGCCTTGGTGGATCCAGTGTGATGAGGAAATTGAAATTCGCTGTATGAACAAGGCTTATATCAAGCATTTCGACCGTTATCTTGATACCTTGCTTGCGAAAATTAAGCCGCTGCTTGCAACTAACGGCGGACCCGTAATTATGCTGCAATGCGAAAATGAATACGGCTATTACGGCGACGATAAAAAATATCTTGAATATTTAAGGGACGGCTACCGCCGCCGCGGAATAGACGTTCCGCTGTTTACATCGGACGGTACGGGTTATTCCGAGCTTGCCGACGGTACGGCGGACGGCTGCCTGCCCACCCTTAATTTCGGCAGCCGCGTCGAAGAAAATTTTGCTTGCCACGATAAAATGTTCCCGAACGTGCCTAAAATGTGTATGGAAATGTGGAACGGCTGGTTTGACGCGTGGGGAGATGAGCGGCACCACACAACAAGCGCCGATGATTATGCGGGCGTGGTGCGGGATATGCTTAAAAAGGGCAGCCTTAATATGTATATGTTTATAGGCGGCACAAACTTTGGGTTTACCTCGGGGGCTAACCACTATGAGAAGTTTGCGCCCGACGTTACAAGCTACGATTATGACGCGCTGCTTACGGAATGCGGCGACACCACCGAAAAATATTTTGCCGTGCGAAAAGTTATAGCCGAGGAAACAGGCGTAACACCGCCCGAAGTGCCCGAAAACCGCAAAAAGTATGCTTACGGCAGGTTTAAGCTTACACAAAGCGCGGGGCTGCTGCCCAACCTTGATATTATTTCAAGCCCGATACACAGCGATGTGCCGCGCGCTATGGAGCACTACGGCACGGGCTACGGCTATATAGCCTACACCACCGTTTTAAACCGCGATTATA
>OIYS01001004.1_pt1 | contig 16002 bp, 16 predicted proteins | sample 1588271 | NCBI WGS metagenome assembly OIYS01 (sample SAMN03283286) | human gut metagenome | biome: human-associated habitat; material: feces | host: Homo sapiens | place: Peru | collected 2012
TACGGCGGCAACACCCGCGAGCAGGGCTATACCAACATGGTGGATCTGGGCGGCATTGCCCGGCACACGGCGGACACCCTGCCGGGCGCACAGGCGGTGCTGGACGCACTGGACGAGTGCGTGCTCTATCGGGTCAACGGCAAATACCGCAGCGAGGGAACGGGGCTTTCCTGCTACTACTCCTACAGCGGCGATGTGGACGATCTGAACGGCTACATACAGCAGGGTGCAGGCGCGGCCTTCAAGTACCTGTACGCCTATCAGCTCACCGGCCAGCTGGATCAGGACGGCATGGACTATATCGCGCAGCTGGGCGTGGATACGCTCGCGCCGGTGGAATCCCTGAGCACCATGGGCTGGAGCAACGCACCGCTGACGCTGTCTGACGACGGCTACGCCACCCTGACGTTGGGGCCGGAGGCGGACAGCATACTGGCCGGCATCGGCTTCAGCCTGTACTGGCTGGACGAGGAAAACGACGCCATGCTCCTGCTGGGCACCGACAACGACATGACCTGCGACTGGGAAAATGGTGTATTCAGCGACAACTTCCGGGGCGTGTGGGGCAGCATCGACGGCTGTCTGGTGTACATGGAGCTCAGCTACGCCGGTGAGGACTATAACCTCTATTCCGTGCCGGTTCTGCTGAACGGTGAGGAGTGCAATCTGCAGGTGGCCTACGACTTCAACGAGGAGGAGTGGATCATTCTGGGCGCGCGGCAGGGCATCGACGATACCGGTATGGCCGACAAGGAGCTGCGGCAGTTGGAGGCCGGCGATGAGCTGACGATCCTGTGGTATATGGATAACCTGTCCAGCGACGGGGACAATCTGGAGGCCTACGCCGTCGAGACCATCACCGTTACGGAAAACACCGCTTTCGGCGAGTGCGAGCTGCCGGACGGCGACTATGTGATGATGTTCGAGATGCAGGACGCCATGGGCAACTACGCCTATTCCGACGGTGCGATGTTTACCTGCGAGGGCGGCGAGATCTACACCAGCACCCTGTGAAAATGAGGATATGAGCCGCACCCTGCGGTTTATATAGACAGCAATGTATTGAAATTTGGAGGATTATGAAATGAGCATGAAGAAGATTCTGGCCTGCCTGCTGGCACTGATGATGGCGCTGGCGCTGGTAGCCTGCGGCGGCGATACCGCCGGTGACGACGCGAACGTGGACGATCAGAGCCCGGCCGTGGAGGATGACGCCAATACCGGAGCAGGCGCCGGCACTCCGTTGGAGACCATGACCTTTGTGGAAGTGCCTGAGTACATCGTGGGCTCCCGCTGGGAGTTCTGCGGTGGCTTTGTCAACGGCACCGAGATGAGCGATGAGCAGGCCACCAACACCCTGAAGGGCTGCAACGGCGTGCTGGAGATCGACTTTAACGACGTGGATGCGGTGGATTACCTGAACGGCGACACGGTGCTGACCGGCAGCTGCGGCGCAGACGAGGAGAATATGATGGTGGTCATCACCATGCCCAACGGCGACGGCACCAGCACCGACCTCACCTGCCTGTTCGCGGATCTGAACGGCACCACCATCATGGTGATGCTGGAGGGCGACGACAGCAACAACGGCCTGTATTTCAGAATGATCGAGGAGGGCTAAAAGCCTCCGGTCAATTTACTTAGCTGCACAGAGCGATCCGGCAAGACAAGGGGAGAGGGTTCTTGCCGGAACGCAGACAATAGAGCGCGGAAACCTCTTTCCTCGTGCAGATTTTAGGCAGGACAAAGGACAGACGAATGGCGTCTGTCCTTTGCCCGTTTCTGCGCGCCGGATAGAATCGACCCCATCGGCTTTCTTGAAAGCCGATGGGGTCGATTTATCGGAAAAGATCTTGGTAAACCCTTTTTGGATTTACAGGTTCTTCTCGTAGGACTCGATCATCTTCTTGAACGTGTGACCCGTAGAAACTTCGGGATCGTCAGCCGGTGAAAACGCCGCAATCGCTTGCGGCACAACGGCTTGCGCCGCTGCCTGACGCCGCAGGTTTTGCAGGTGCTTTTCACAGCTCTCACCGGTGAAAATCTTGATATCCAGTCGGAGGGAACCGTCCTCTTCCGGTGTGACGAAGATCTTGTCAATATACCGGGCCACGAACTCCTTGGTAATGACACCCTTGGCGGCGTCCTTCTGGGCATTGCGCAGAACGGTGCGGATGGTGTCAAGCTGCTGCTTCATGTTTCCGGCGGACTCCTGCTGGGCGGTCAGCTCGTCCAGCTGGGCTTGCAGCACCTTGGCTTCTGCGGAGCACTGCTTGTTCATGGCAAGGAAGTCCGCGTCGTCCAGTTTGCCCTGAGCGTTATAGGTCAGCAGCTTCATGCGCTTCTGCTCCACGGTAGCCAATTTCTTATGCAGCGCGGCGATCTGAGAGCCCAGCTTGCCGCCGCGGTCCAGGGAGCGGTACATCTCCACATACTCTTCGATCAGGGCCTCTGCGCTGGCCTCCGTGTCGCGGAACACGTCCAGCAGCAGGGGCTTGATCTCGTCCTCGTAGATGGGGAAGGAATCGCAGGAGTCCGCGCCGTTTTTGATCTTGCCGGAGCAGACCCACTTGCTGTTTTTATGCCCCTGCTTGTCCTGAGATTCCCGACGGTAGTAGGCGGTGCCGCAACAGGTGCAGAAGAGCTTGCCGGTCAGCAGATTGGCATGGTTGCAAACGCCCTGTCGGTTCTTCACATCGTCGCTGCGGCGGCGGAGAATGGCATTGGCCTGATCCCACAGCTCCTCGGATACGATGGCGGGTACGATCTCGCCCGTCTCGTCCTTGAACATGACCCACTCCTCCGGCGGTAGGAACTTCTGCTTCTTGGTGAACATGTCCACCACCTTGACCTTGTTGCCTACATAGTAGCCCTTGTATTTGGGGTTGGAGATCATGTTGGACATGGTGGTGTGGGCGATCTTCTTACCGTTGAGATTGCGATAGCCCTTTTCCCAGAAGAGGGCTTCGATCTGTTTCATGGAGTATTGATCGGTGGCGTACAGCTCAAACAGCTCCCGCACCATGGGTGCCTGTTCCTCGTCAATGACAAGGCGGCGGTTCTCCTTGCGGTAGCCGAAGATGCGGCTGTTGCCCAGCACCACATTATTCTTGATGGCCTGCTGATGGCCGAATTTCACGCGGCTGCTGAGCTTACGCAGCTCATCCTGCGCGATAGAGGACATGATGGACAGCCGCAACTCGGAGTCCTCGTCAAAGGTGTTGATATTGTCATTCTGGAAGAATACACCTACGCCGCAGCCGAGAAGCTGCCGGGTAAACTGAATGGAGTCCAGTGTGTTGCGGGCAAAACGGGAGATCTCCTTGGTGATGATAAGATCAAAGGTATCCTCCGCCGCGTCATCGATCATGCGGTTGAAGTTTTCCCGATGTCTGGTGGAGATGCCGGACAGGCCCTCGTCAATGTAGCCTGGGACAAACGTCCACACGGCGTTCCGGCGGATGAAGTCCTCGTAGTATTGGATCTGGTTGCCCAGCGAGTTCAACTGCTCGTCAGACTCGGAGGACACGCGGGCGTAGTAAGTCACCCGCAGGGGAATGTCGTACAGGCTCTTTGTCCGCAGCTGCTGCCGGATGTCGTGGATGTCCATAACTACACCTCGCATATGAGTTCGTAATATCATGTTCTATATTGTAACAAATGAAAAAAGAGAAAGCAAGTGCTAGATACAAAAACTTGTCATTGTGCCGGACATAGTCTATAATAAAAGAATAAGATTTCAAAAGTGGGAGGGGAAAATGTGAGTGCAAGGAAAACCTTCGAGGACTATTATTACGAAAAGATCTACGATAAAGTGGAAGAACGAAAGAATGACCTCGTTCGTCGTTGGAGAGCCGGGGAAAAACTGCCGCTAATCAAGGTCAGTGGGCAGAAAAATACGGAGGATGAATGGCTGGAAGCACTGAGCGTGCGGTGTACTGCAAATGGAGAGATCACCGATATTGTGGAGTTTTCCAATGAGCCGATCTATGTGGTGCTGCGAACACAAAAAGGAAAAAAGGTGTTCTGCGAAGCGGTTTGCGTGGAGTATTTCAGACTGCATGAGTTGGCCGATAAAGGCACAGCGTTTCGACGCTACACGTATTTTGAAATGTACTACGATGATAAAGTGATTGCTTGCCTGATGGGGCTTCCGTTCTTTGAGCGGCGTGGAAATATGGACATATTGGAGATGAATGAGCAGGACTGGATGAATAGCAAGCGGCAGATGCGGGAGATATGGAAGGTGTTCCTGCCGGAGACGGTGGAGATGGAAACGGAAAAGATTCCGGAGAATTTCCAACGGCGCATAGAATTTTACAAGACGTGGAAGAAAAAGAAGGACTTTGCCAGAGCATACCCCGATACAAAAAGGAAGGATTGGTTTGGCCGCTGGCGGCATATCTGGTGTCCTTGCAGATGCTGCCGATGCTGCCGCAGAGCATGATGCCATGGTATTTGGTGAATTATGTGTGCAGGGATGATGATGCGGCAAAGGACGTAGTAGAAAGACTTCAGCGGTGGCTGGCGGACTTTCTGCAGGAAGACCCCATCGTGAATGAAAAAATCGGCTACGGATCGGCATTGCAACAGGCAGATATCAGTAACCCCTGCGCGGTGATACCGTATATTCAAACGGATACAATGCGCGTGCAGCGGAAAACAGCGGAGCTCATGCAAGAGAATACAGACCGAAACGGCGACTGGCGGCATTTTCCCTTCGGTACAAGAGTACCTGTTCTTGTGAGCACGGATGAGATCGTAAGCAGCGCAGTTCTCAATATTGCAGTAGACAGTCCGCAGGATCTACCTGACCGAGCCGAGCAGCTGCGAGAAGGGTTTCGATATGGCTTGAGAAACTGGTTACGAGAGTTCCCCAAAGAAGAACAGGAACGAGAGAAGCGGATGCGTCAGGGCAAGAAAGCCCTGGGCAGGGCTGCCAGGAATGCACGGGAAGTACTGGAACCCGATAAGCAGTCGCACGGATGGTCCTTTAGGCATAAAAAGCTGTTTCAGCTGTCGGCTAATCTTTTGACGCTCTATGGGAGAAAGAAAGATACGGAGGATTTACCTATAGCAGGTATAGAGTGGGCTATGCAGCAGGGAAAATTCTGGATTGAGAAGGAGCATCGAATTGAGGATGCAGCAGAAACATTGCTGAGTGAACTTCGCGAAAAATGCCAGACGGCACCTGAAATGAAAAAGAGTGATACCAGCATACCGGAGGATGGCGGACGCAAAACGGTAAACAACGAGGAACTGCTGGTATTTGAATACTCCCGCTTTAAGAAGCGCATAGAGGCAAGGTGGAAGACAACTTCTTATAATGATTTGAGAGAAAGATTGTGTGAGATAGGCGTTATGATCTGCTCTGGAGGAAAAGGCTACTACGCAATTAAAGCAGGTGGCACGACTATCAACGCAGCGGCATTTCCAGTTAAAAAGCTCATAAAAGAGTGAGCCATAAGGCAAGAGAAATTGAGGGCAAGCATCCTTCCCGTGTACAGGAAGGATGCTTGTTTTTTGAACAAATATGGGGTTGTTGCAGCACGCAACCGAGAAAAAAGGTGTTCTTTGCAACAATTATCCGTGTTAAGGGGATTGACGGTCGATATGTCGTACACATGATGCCGGCTTTGCTTGTGCATAGCTTGGTTGTGGTTGCGCAAAAAAGAAAAACCCTATGCGTATCAAAAGCAACAGCCTATTTTTGCTATGCTGCATGAGAGCATGCTGCAAAAACGCGGAGAGGTATGATGGGTCTGCGCTGCGCGGTGGGGCAGCAACTGGGGACGGCCAGGATATATAGAAAAAGGAAACGGGGAAAATGTAATGTCCTGTTTTTCTCTTAAACCACCAGGGAAGGGGGAAAAGCAAAGAAAAAAGAAAAGCAATTTTAAAAAGATACGGAACCCAACAGGAAAATAAGAACCATGTTGGGAGGCCACATTATGGGAAAGAAGATATTTTTGACATCAGACGGTTTTTCATTTCACACCCTGGAACTGCGATGGAATCCGACAGACGCTGTGTTTGCGAATGCGTTTGATCGGCTGCGGCAATGCAGCTGTGGGGGTGAGTTTTATCCGGTGAAGGAAAACAGCGGGGTATTTGCATGGCGGTGTAATGCGTTTTCAAGAAATGGGATCCAGGCGTTCCTAACACGCGGACACCAGAACATGATCTCGTTGACGGTCAACCCTCGCAAGCTGCTGGAACCGAATGTCTCGTATCTTGGTATTGTACCGCCGTATCAGGACATACTTGAGGAAATACGGGATAATTTCACATTAGTCATGCTTAAGGCGGGGCTGCCGGAGGATATGAACGCATGGAAATTACATCGGCTGGATCTGTGTGTCAACATCTGCTGGAATCGCAAAAATGCGGCGGCGGAATTGATCAGGCTATTGCGTTTGGATGAACCATTGTCCTCCACATTCGTCAAGGAATCCGAGTTAAGGCGTCATGCCGTGCGTTGGGACAATGGACGGGTCGAATTGGTGGCTTATGACAAATTGCTGCAGATGAAACGCAAGGGTCTGATGAAGGGCGAGAAGCTGCCAAAGAGCATTTTAAGAGTGGAACTACACTGTGGTCGCGCCTGGATACGGGATTTTATCAAGAAGGAACATCTGGAAACAACTGTAGATGCAATACAGGCTCTGAGCCAGAATAGCAGAAGGCTGATTCTGAAATATGCGCAGAAGTGCATGTACAGCGGAATGTACCGCAAACTGAAAGCACAGCAAGAAATCGTTGATAAAGCAGACGGAATGAAGAAGAAAATGCGAAAACGACTGAAAAGTATTTTGAGAACGGCGAAAAGTTCGTCCCTCAAAGAAGCGCGGAAAGGGCTGACAGAGGAACAATGGAAAACATGCTTGGACCATTTTCAAAGGTTGGGCATTCATCCCCTACCACTGCGGGAAAAATACCCCGTCAAGCAGCTTCCATCGCTGCTGATGATTTTGAATGAATTGGACGAAGAGTGGGATTGCGTGGAGATCCAAAAGAATGGCCGTTTAGCCCCCTGTATTTTTTGAAAGGCGGACGGACATGATAATGACTGGGAAAGGAGGATGGCGCAATGCCGACAGGAAAATTGACAAAAGAGAGTGCATATCGCGAAGGAATGTTACAATACTTTAATAGAACACTAATGGAGCAGGGTGTGATCAGCGAGACGGATTATAAGGAAATGCAGATGAAGATCCGATCGGCATATGCGCCAACGGTGAAGGAAAGCAAATACAGGTATAGATGAAGCCGAGGTACGTCTAAACAGTGTACCTCGGCTTTGCTATGCCGTGATTTTAATGTGCAAAAAACGGCATATTAGGAAAATATAAAATGAAATAACAAACATGAATATAATCAGGCGTGAGCTGCGCACGGCGGGATATGCCGACAAGCGTAAATCTTATTTCACGTCAAAAGGAGGTAAACCACAATGGTGCCTTATATCAATTACAATGAGCTTGACGAGTTCTATACCCTGAAAGGCGTCGGCAATCTTCTAAAAATGGGTAAGGAGACCTTGAAGCAGAGCTGCAAAAGATATGACATCAACCCACAGCGCAACGAGATCGGAGACTGGGGCTTGAGCCGCTATGACCTGCGCCGTCTGCATAATTTTTTGTACAAGGAGGGCAAATCTGGCGCTAATGGAAAGGATGACGATCCGTGGGCGTGACCGAACTTCTCACCGTAGCCGAGACTGCTGCGCTGCTCAGGACCACAAAGCAACAAGTGCGAAAAATGATTGCACAACAGTTGATCCCAGCGATGAAGATTGGAAGAGAATGGAGGATCAGTCGGCAGTATCTCGAAGATTTTTTGCGAAACAATATGGTTTAATATTTTTCTGCCAGCGACACTCTCTGTCCACCTCGTTTGCTATACTCCTTCTTACCACAACAAAGGAGGGCGTATCATGCAAAAAACATTGCTGGTGAAGCTGGTGGAGGAGTATTACGGCGCGGGGAAGTCCGAGCGGGTCTACGGGCGCTTGGCGGAGGAAATGCGGCTGGTGGGCCGCAGCACATGGATGCCCCTATGGCGGTGCGTCGCGGCACTGCGGCAGGAGTTCGGCCCGGAGAATGTGCTGGTGCTGGGCAGCACCAACGATTCGTTGCTGGCCTGCCTGTTGGGCGCTACGTCGGTGAATCCCCTGCCGCCCCACTACCGCTGCACGAACTGCCACTACACCGCCTTCAACCGTGACCATTACGAGGATGGCTGGGACATGCCGGACGCCGTCTGCCCGGTCTGCGGCGGCAGCATGGAGGGTGACGGTCATCGGCTCTCCAGCCGTTCGCTGGCGATGCGACTGCCGGATATCGGTCTTCGCGTCCCCGATGAGATGCGGCAGCTGGTGACGGACTTCATTCCGGACTACTGGCAGCGCATGGACGAGAACGGGACTCTCACGTTGGAGCCTTACAGCGATGAGGAGTTGACCGCGCTGCGTCTCATTCAGTCGGACGGTCAGCAGGGGATCATCGAGATCGGTGCGCTGCGGGACGATGCTCTGGCGCTGGAGGGTCTTCCGCCGCTGACGACCACCTACCACCACATCAAGGCCATGGGCCTGCAGCTGGCGGAGGGCGCGTGGAGTCGGGCGGAACAGGTAGCTATTCACCGGGGCGAGATTGACTTTCTGGACGTGATCGCTTTCCGCGAGGACGTGTATGACCTGATCCGCCGGCACACGCCGCCCAAAGCCCGCGCCGAGAACGGCATCCCCTGGCAGATCATGGAGGCGGTGTGCAAGGGAAAATACGCTCGCTTCGGTATGCCGGAGGAGCTGAAACGCTACCTCAGCTGCACCCTGCGCCTGCCGAAATACTACATCGGCGCCCTGAAACGGATCGAATATCTGCCGAGAAAGGGCGACTGCGTGGCGAGGTGGATGATGGAGGGGTGAGAAACGAAGAAAGGGGCCGTTCGGCCCCTTTCTTTATTTTAATGCATTCTCCAAGGATCAAAGATTTTCGAGAACAATGGTCGACTGTCTTGCCGCCTTTGCAATATCCGGCGTATTGACCTCGTTGATCTCGGAAGCGCCGCTCTTTTCAATGACCAGCTTTACCTTGCACATTTCAAAAAGGACACCCACCAGCAGAACGGTATTCTCCACCAGTTTTCTTTCGTCATGGGAATAGTCATTCCAGTCTGTTTTCTCGCTCACCAACCGCTTGAGCCTGTCAAGGTGGCGGCGGTATACGCTGTCCACGGCTACGAGCTTATTATAATAATAATCCGCCGCTTCACGAAGCTTTTTCAGATAGGCGCATATCTTGTCTATCTTAACTTCGGCACTCAGCATCTGCGAGTACGCTTCGTCCGCCTTGTCGGACAGCTTTGAACCGGTAAGGTTGAAAATCAAGCCGCCAACCAAAAGGCCGACGCCCGCTGTGGCAACACCCAGCATCGTGGTACCCAGCGCGATACCGCCGCCACCGGCAGCAAGCGCTCCGCCGCCTATCGCAGCGAGAGTTGCGTTTGTCAGTGCGGCGCCGCTCAGTGTGCTGATAGCCGTGCCGGTAGATGCCGCGCCCAACGCCATAACGGCCGCCGTTGTTGCGCCCGCCGCGGCAAAGCCGCCGGCTGTGCCAAGCGCCGCGCCGCCCAGACCACCCAAAAGCGCTCCCGCGCCAACGGACACCTGCTTAATCGCCTCACCGTCATATTTGGGGATCGTTACGTCACCAATGGTCACGGATGCAAATTCGGGGCGGTTATGGATCCTTTCAAACGTGTCAGAGAACTCTTTGAAAGAACTGAGAATATCCATTTCATATTTGCCCAGGCGATCCATCTCAATGGTGGTCGTTCGATTCTGATCCTCGCAGCGGGCAATATTTTTCCGGTTGCGCTCCTGCGCGGTTTTCATGGTGTCGTTGGCTTCTTTCATTTTCTTTGCGCCACCAATAGCGGCGGTTCCTCCGATGCCCGCTGCTATTGCCGCACCAATTCCGATAAACAAAGGCAATGGCATAACTTTTTCCTCCTATTTCATCTTTTTTATCATATCACAGGCGTCGCTGTTCAGCCTGTCATATTCTTCTCTTGTATAAATGTCCTTAAAAAAGGCGTCGTAGCTCTCATCCACCCGGCACAGGGTCGGGCGCATCTCATATATGCCACACAGATTGCCCACCAGATAACGGCATACGCCGTCTCCACGATCCAGCGCGGCATAAATGGGTGACGCGTTGAGATGGCGGCAGCATTTGCCGCACTTGTCACATACAAACCCCATCGCTTACTTAAATGTCAGAACCTGCTTGGGATCACGCATGAATGTATCAAACGATCCGGCACCCCACGGGGTCTCGTAATCGGAAGCCTGATAGATGGCAATAAGCACCGTGTTCAGCTCCTGTTCGCTTCTGGCACCGCAGATCGCATCGGCGATTTTGCCATTTCGAGCCGTTTCTTCTTGGAAGCGTTTAATATCCAACTTCTCCAGCTTCCGCAAATATTCATCCAGCGCCGCATTCATCTGCTTGAAGGCCTCAATGCTGGCGGACAGCGGATCCACGATGCCGACACGCAGGCAGATTTCTTTCAAAACCAGCTTCACAAAGCGGCACCACGCCACAAGATTCAAACGCATGAAAAATGCTAGGAAGTTTCCGCCGGAGCGAATGGCTGCATCTGCCCCATCGATCACGCACAGGGTTCCGTTCCCGACAAGCAGCATGATCCGCAGGTCTTCATGCCGCGCGGTAGGGATACACTCCTTTAAGGGGCGTTTATATTGGAAATAGCTCCTTAACGCCCAAATCAGCCGAATCAGGCAGTTTGTAAGCAGCACAGGAATCGCCTGCGCCACGCCGAATCGAAAATCATAGCCTTCCTGAAAGGCGCGAACGGCAATCTCCGCCAGCGTTTGCTTATCCTTTCCTACATTGAAGCGTCCAAAATCGCAAAGGCCAAACAGTTCATAGAACGGCATAACGATACCGCTGCCTCTATTGGCCGCACCGGAGCTTCCGGCAACATCCGACGCGAGATGCCAGAGCCAGTTTGCTGTACCGCAGAAAACCTTTGCGACAAAATTTTCGCCCTGTAATTCAAAGGTATCGGTCGCTATGGTAATCATTTGCCCATTTGAGATGAAGGTCGCCGTACTGGTAAACTGATTCAGCACAGAGAAAAACCATCCCACTACATCCGGTGAATGCGCCAAGGATTTCATGTGGTGATTCTTGGTACTCATGGGAAATGCGTTTTCCACTTCCGCTGCATATCGGTGGTCGTAATTGACCGCGTGGCTCACCTGCTTCTTTGTGTTTACGCCTCTCTCAAAGAAGCCAATCGCGCTCTTAACATTATCCTCTTGTCCTGCCCGCGGACTCCACCCCTTTTGTCTGGCAAAAAACTTGACGGCTTCATCCACCTGCTCATCCGTCCAGTTCCCCAATGTTGAAGCGCCGGGCGCTCCTACAAAGAAAACATCCACCAAACCACCGATCACGCCGCAGCCCGCCGCCACCAGATAATCGAACTTATCGCAGCGGCTCTTTTCTTTTAATAGCGCAATACACTGCTCGTTGCTTTCCTGTAATGTAATTTCTTCGCTCATCATTTTCTCCCCTTTTCTCACTCAACCCTCTCCACATACTCCCCCTGACTCCTCAGCCACATGTCGATGCCCTTGCCAAACACCTCCGCCGAGATGAGCCAGCCGGTCTCTTCCGTCTTGATCACCTGCGCCGTGGGGAGTCTGTCCAGCACCGCCTCCAGTGACGGGCCAGTGTAACGGAAGCGGATATGCTCCAGCTTTCCACCGTACATGAACTGCACCCGCTTGCGGAACTCGCCCTCCTCAAACCGCTTGGCGTAGGGTACGCGGAAGTGCTCATTCAGCACCTTCACCGACTTAATGCGGTCAATGCGGTAGATGGTGGGAAACAGGTCGTCGGGGTTATCGAAATCCGTCTTGTCCTCCAGAAATGCGGTCAGGTAGAAGTAATACTCCGAAAACATGATGCCTACCGGCTGCATCCGGCGCTTTACCAGCTGCGGATCTTTCATGCGCTGATACGCCACCTCAATGACCCGCTGATCCCGCACGGCCTGTCCCAGCGTCCACAGCGTGTCCAGAATGTGCTGACCATGGTGGGGCGGGATGTAGTGGAGCTTTTCATTGGCCACCAGCGCCCGCACGTCCCGCTGGTTCTCCGGCGGCACGGCGCAGTCGATGAGCTTGTCCAGAATGGGCAGCATATCATCCGCCGGGAGAGAGCGGCTCTCCAGCAAGATCTTGCACACCGCCAGTACCTCGCTGTCCGTCAGGCGGCGAGGATCGCGGGACACCATGCGGTAGCCCTTCAAGTGCCCGTCATAGATCACGTCCTGCTCCAGGTGCCGCTCGGCGAAAAAACAGCGCAAGTCCTCCATGTCACGCTGGATGCTCCGGGGCGTGACATGAAAATCCTGCGCTAATTCCAATTTTTTCAGCACGGCGCCCTGACTCAGCCGGGAGTAGATCTCCAACAGCCGCGCCGACTTCAATTCTGACCGCTGTTCCATGTTTCCTCCGCTCCTCATGCGCCACCAAACACATATTTATATCTATACGATATAATACTATATGCGTCAGCTCATGTCAATTGCTGTCCGTTTTTGCTACCATCGTGGGTGGGAGATGATGCGCATGAAATCGATTTACGCAGACAAATACCAGCAGATCGGCTTGAAGATTGCCTACTACCGGAAGCTGCGGGGTCTGACGCAGGAGCAGCTGGCGGAACGGCTGGAGCTGAGCCCCGCCTTCATCGGCCATGTGGAGGCCCCCAACATCAACAAAGCCGTGTCGCTGGACACGCTGTTTGACGTGGCTGCTGCGCTGGACGTGCCGCCCTATAAGTTCCTGCTGTTCGACGAATAACGACCCTTATAGGGCAAGTATAGCACATTGAGTGGACACTGTGTGTCACTCTGCCCAAATTTATCATCCTTTTCATCCTTGAAAATGGCATAATTTCCAATAACTGTAAAACCTCCGCTGGTGGCGGAGGTTTTACTGCTTTTTTTGTGGAAAAGGACACTGGTTGTCCAGCGCTCCCGGTATACTGCGGGTATCAACATTGAGAGGAGAATTTTTATGGAAACCTTGAGACTGATCGGATTTATTGTCTATTGTCTCGCGGGCTACTGGGCGGTGAACCGTACCATCTACGCCAATTATGTTATGTACGGTGATCTGTCCACCATCTTCATGCGCAAGGTGATCGTGGGCGTGCTGGCCGGGCCGGTGTGTATTCCGCTTGCCATTATCAAGACGGTGGCGGGGAAAAAGGGCGGGGATGAGTAGGTTTCCGATTCTCCCCATCCCTCCGAATATATACTATAACCATGAAGGCCTCCGGGTAATTCCCGGGGGCCTATTTCTATGTTTTGGAGGAATTTCGCCATGACTACACCTATTCGCACCTGCTCACGCTGCGGCTGTACCTCAGAAAATCTGATCGAGTTCCATGACCGCCTGCTTTGCCCGGACTGTCTGGAGGAAATGACCGAGGTCTGCGTCGACTGCGGCACCCGGTTCTGGCAGCGTGAATGCCTGACCAACGACCACGGAGACCCGATCTGCCCCGACTGCTGCGACCGCAATTACACCCGCTGCACCCGCTGCGGCAGCCTTATTTCCCTTGATAGCTGCTGGTATCCTTACGACAATGACGATCCCTATTGCAGCGACTGCTGCTCCGACATTGAAAACAGCGCTATCCATGATTACTATTTCAAGCCCCGTCCCATCTTCTACGGCACGGGGCCCCGCTTCTTCGGCGTAGAGTTGGAGATCGACGGTGCGGGCGAGGACAGTGAGAATGCCTCGACGTTGCTGAACATCGCCAACCGGAAGCACTCCCTTGCCTATTGCAAGCACGACGGCAGTCTGGACGACGGCTTTGAGATCGTCACGTACCCCATGTCATTGGAGTACCAACTCCACGAAATGCCGTGGGATGAGGTGCTGCACGAGGCTGTCGCACAAGGTTACCTGTCCCATCAGGCAGGCACCTGCGGCCTACATGTCCATGTGTCCCGGAAAGCCTTCGGGGATAGCTATGATGCGCAGGACAGCGCCATTGCCCGTGTGCTGTTCTTCGTGGAATGCCACTGGCGGGAGCTGCTGCGGTTCTCTCGCCGGACGCAGCGCCAGATGGATCAGTGGGCGGCGCGGTACGGCTACCGTGACCAGCCCCATGAGATGCTGGAGCATGTCAAAAAGGGCTCTGGGAGCCGGTACACCTGCGTCAATCTGACCAACTGTGATACCATCGAGTTCCGCATGTTCCGGGGTACACTGAAATTCAATACGCTTCTTGCCACGTTGCAGATGGTGGATCATATCTGCGACGTGGCAATTTATCTGTCCGACGATGAGCTGCGGGATCTCTCTTGGAGCAGTTTCGTCAGCGGCATCAAGGAGCCGGAGTTGATTCAATACCTGAAAGAACGGAACCTTTACATCAATGAGCCGATTGCGGCGGAAGGGGAAATCTGAAATGTGCTGTTTGTTTGGTGTTTATGATTACAAGGGTGGCCTGACCGCCGCCCAGAAGCGCCGTCTAGTCTCCGCACTGGCCACCGCCAGCGAAGCACGGGGTACGGACGCAACTGGTGTTGCTTACAACTCAGACGGCCATCTGGCTGTGTATAAACGCCCGTGGCCCGCCCATCTGATGCGCTTCCGCCTGCCGGAGAACACTCGCTGCATCATGGGACACACCAGAATGACCACGCAAGGCGACGAGAAGCAGAACTGCAATAACCACCCGTTCGTAGGCGCGGCGGGCATCCCATTTGCTCTGGCACACAACGGAATCATTTACAACGACAAGGAGCTGCAGCAGGAGCGAAAATTGCCCGATACCAACATCGAGACGGATTCTTACATCGCCGTGCAACTACTGGAGCAGCAGGGTAAACTGAACTTCTCCGCCATCCGCACCGCAGCAGAAGCCTTGGAAGGCACTTTGACGCTGACGATCTTGGATAAACGGGATAACCTCTATATCGTTAGGGGCAACAACCCCTTGACCTTATACCACTTCCCACGGCTGGGACTCTACGCCTATGCCAGCACGGAAGCGATCTTGCGAAAGGGTCTCAAGAAGGGCCTGCCCCGCGCAGATCGTCCGGTGGAGGTGGTGATGAAGGAGGGGGATATCCTGCGTATCGACCGCCATGGCCGCTATACCGTGGAGCAATTCGATACCTGCAATCTGTGGAATGGCGCAATGTCCTTCCGTTGGCCGTATTGGGACGTATACGCCGAGGACACGGAGTACGTTCGTGATCTGAAATCCGTGGCCCCTGCCTATGGGTACGACCCCTGTGACATTGATGCATTTCTTGGCTATGGCCTGTGTCCGGAAGAGATTGAGGAACTGATCTGTTGTGGGGAGGTATAAAAGTGCGGGTAACAATTTGGGCGCGGAAGGAGGAAGTATTGTGAGGTGGAACTGGAAAATCGCATTAGAGCTTTGCGGTATTGTATTGGCGGCATTGCTCAAGCTCTGCGTTCCGCAGGACGATGACCACGATTGATGTGCCAGTAGGGTGTACCCTAACGGCACACAGAAAAAGAGTCCCAATAGGGTCACTTTCCACATTCTGGCACGTGCCATCTGCGGAAGGGACTCTATTGGGACTGGTAAATGAGAGGAGGTACCTTGCACTTGAAAATCGGATACATCCGCATATCCACCACCGACCAGAATACCGCACGGCAGGAACTGCTGATGGAGCAGCTAGGTGTGGACGAAGTTTATATCGACCGCATGAGCGGCAAGAATACCAATCGCCCGGAATTGCAGAAAATGATGGAATACGTCCGGCGGGGTGACACAGTGATCGTGGAGTCCATCAGCCGCTTTGCCCGCAATACCCGCGATCTGCTGGAGCTGGTGGAGAAACTATCTGCCAAGGGCGTGGAGTTCGTCAGCAAGAAGGAAGCCATCGACACCACCACGCCTA
>OIYS01001008.1_pt1 | contig 15941 bp, 16 predicted proteins | sample 1588271 | NCBI WGS metagenome assembly OIYS01 (sample SAMN03283286) | human gut metagenome | biome: human-associated habitat; material: feces | host: Homo sapiens | place: Peru | collected 2012
GAGCAGCATCTTCCGGTCAATAGGCAGGAGCATTGCCTGCTGTTCCTGATTTGCCATAGGCAAAAATAATTCCTTTCTTTCAGATTTTTAAGATTGTGTGCCTCTGTGGAGCTACCCAATCAGGACGGCTTCACAGAGGCTTTTGGCGTTAACTCTATCATCTTTCGTGCCTTGTTTCGCTTCTGAATTTGTTCTCCGCCCTTGATCCACCCATTCTTTGTTTCCCTGTATTTTTTCTTGTTTCCTACCTTTATCTCTATCCGTGTGTTTATCCCATGTTGAATTTCTTGCGCCCTTGGTATGCTCTGCCATAAATTATGCCTTCCTTTTATTGACGTATTGTGTACAATTTCAACCAGTAGCTACAATATATGATTATTGAACCACAGCGTAAAAAAGTTAGATTAAATATCTATTGATGTGAAATATATAAGTTTGCGAATCTCCCAAGGATCAGAATGTCGTTGATTTTATAACGATATACATAAGGACATATGTGCTGTTGTACTTGGAACGTTGCCACATGGATGAGAGGAAAATGCTGGTCGAAGAAAATTGCTGGGTGCGTACACCGCTTCTAAGAAATTAGGCACATGAATCCCATTGCCAACAGGCGGTCCCAAAGCTGTGATTTTACCCTCCGTTATTGGCCAACAGTCCACAAATACACTTGAACAGAACAATTTTTCCGGAGCAATTCCATCAGAATTGACAGCAGTGCGGCGAACATCTGTATGATTTCGTCGTTATCCATACTGGTTGCAATCAATGGCAGTATTTATTTAGCGTTAATAGCAAAATAAATACTATCCTCCTGCTCATTGGAAATAGCATTTCTGTCTAGCATAAGATCATAGATTGCAAAGTCGTCAAAAAACAGATAGTGCATTTCATTCACCTTATCCGAGTATAGTGACACTTCCCAATCCGACCGATCACCCGTCCCAAGCATAGTTGCAACATTGGGATCTTCTAGATCTAAAACATGCAGTGATTGTATAATTTCATGTGCTTCCCTTATTTCATCAGGAATCGAATAATCATCAACATTATCAACCGTGAATTTTCTGATTTTTCCAATGCGGATGTTGTTGTAATAAAGGTTCCCGCCGGTGCCTTCTTCTGCATATTTATAACCATGTGGCAGCACTAACCTATGGCTACCCAAATCGATTTCCGATGGATTTAACACAGATATAAGCAAAAGGGCTGTGATAATAAGTATAGGCACAATTATTTTAGTACCAAGTTTAAGCTTTTTCATGCACTTTCTTCTTCGTGTGCCATTACATATCCGTCAACATTCACAGGTGCAGAGAATTCCAAATAGAAACGATTTTCTTCCAAACTTGTGGTAAGATATTTAATTACAGTTGATCCTGGCCCAACCGCAAAATTTGTATCCTTATCTAGACCGTGTGTGTAACACTTAAACCAAATTTCTGACTTTCTGGGATATCGACTATGAATACTCACTTCATAGCTGGTTGTTCCGTAGAATGCTTTTTCTGTATACAGCGTATCTTTAACAGACGTACCATCAATTTCATATTTTCCCTTAGTGATTACATTATACTTTTGAGTAGGGATTTTTACCCCCCTGGTACTCATAATGTCATCTGCTTTATCATCATTGTTTGATTGAACAGATGCACGAATTCTTTCCGCTTCTAACGCTTCATATTCTTCACCAACCGAGATCACAAGTGTATATCCCTGTGTTCTAGCAAGGTTTTTATAATATGCCTGATTATTATAGAACTCCATGTATTCAAGATGCAGTTCGTTTTTGGAAGACTTTGCATCAAGGTCTCTTGCTGAACATGGAACGGCACAAGACAGTATAACCGTCAAAACAATAGCTAGACTTATAATACGTTTCATACTAACTCCTTAATGTTATATTTATAAGTTTCTGTTTCAATAGTTGATTAGATGCAATGTAGCGATTCGCCGCTATTATGTACAGCCGTTTTTTCGGCACCTTCTTCTCCATTTAATTCTGTTTCGATCCTCTTGCTTGGACGAATTGGTTGATAATACAGTGCTGAGCATAGGGGTGGCCAGCCATATGCCTCTTTATCCGCAATATGTTTGACCAACTGTTTTGCCGCTTTCTCAATAATGATCTTCTGTTGCTTCATTTCCTTTTCCTCCTTTTTGAATATATGCAAGGACTAACGTTAACGCAGCCATTACAATGCCAAGTAAAATCCCAGTAATAAACTGTTCTAATTGTACTTTATGTAAAATAATTAGTAGTAGGACCAGAATAAGAAGTCGTTTTTTTGCGCTTTTAGCACACGCCGTCGATTCTGCGGCTGACAGAGCAATGTTAGGATGGTTATATGGTGCTAAAATAAAGATTGAAATTATTGAAATAATTAAAAGAGAAATAGATGCCGTGTCATTCAAAATACATGGTAGAATTCCCAAGAAGATTATTTCTGATATTATTGAAAGGATAAGGCATCCTGCCAGCGTTTTAGCATGTAGGCCGTTTATTCTGGATCGAAGAAAGTAGAAACCAATATAGAAAGCAATTGCCATTGCAGGAGTGGAAACCAGCGATCCAATAATGAGCATGGGAATGGAGATAAGAATAGTGGTCAACCGTTTTTCTATTCCATAATAAAGCCAGGGGGCCTGCTCCTGAGTGATGTATCCTCTAGTAATACATTTATCCACAGCACCTACTAATTTCATTTTATCCCTCCCATTTGCTTTATTTTATCAAGCTTTCCTGACACATGCCACAAATCCAACGCAACTGCTATTTTTTTGCCCTGAAATCGAATTCTGCGCAATGTTCGCCACAAAGTTTATTTTTCAATAGTAAGCAGGCAGGGGAAGGTGTACCTTCGGAACACCTTCCCCTGCCTGCTTACTAGATACCTAAGGAATTTCTGCTACAAATTGAAACCAACCGTCATTGTATGCAAAAGTGTACTCTGCATTTAGCTGTTCCAGTATATACTTTACAGCTGGAATGCCAAATCCATGTTCTGTCACATCTGGTTTACTCGTTGGGATTTCGTTATTAACAATAGCAATCGGTTTTGACGTATTGCGAATGGATATATAAACACTGTCCTCCTTCAAAATGGTGCATAGAATCTCTTTCCGCCCATCCAGTCTAAGGCATGCTTCGATTGCGTTATCCAAGAGATTCGATAGTAGGACTACCAGTTCATCTGTCCGATAGGAGATGGATGAAAGATCGTTTACCTGAGCACGCATTGTGATCCCGTTTTCCTGTGCAAGCTGATGTTTTTGGTTTAGGACAACATTTATAACCGGGTTATTTGAATTGATACAGAAGACCCTTAAGGTACGATTCGCCTGTAAGGTTTGGACATAGTTTTTGGCGGAATCATACTCTTCACGGTCTAGCAAGTCTTTCAGCACCTGGATGTGTCGTTCAAACTCATGGGTTGATTTTCTTTGCACATTATAGTTCTTTTTTAGGGCATTATAGTTTTCGGCCTGGAGAGATATTTGCTGTTTCAAAAGCCTGGTATCTTGTTCATGTTCCGTTGCTTTTTCAATGCCGGATATGATATAAAGCATCGCAATATTAGCAATCATCAAGACACCACCGAAGATTACAATATTGATAGATATGTCTTCATCCCTTGGCCCATAGTAAAAGAACATTAAAAACATGAATATGCTGATTACAGGGAATAACGCCGATAAAAGCAGCCACCTGCTGTGCTGCTTTCCTAAATCCCCCTTTTTCCTGAAACGGTATAATAACCATGCGAAGAATACTGCGATTGACTTGTCAGCTGTAATCGATGTGGTATATAACAGTTTCCTCCAAACGAAGGTATTGTAGTCAATTTGAAGTAATCCACATATTCCGTTTACCGATATACCATCTATAGCTGCTATGAAAATATAGCAGATGACTGATAAAAAAATATGTGCAGTATAGGTTCCGCTGTATAAGATCAAGGAGATTCCTGCGTAGATAAACGGTAAGAAAATTTGTCGAAGAAATGGGCTAATAGGCAAATACGTATATAGATTTGTAAGCCCCCATATAGCTACAGCCACTACTGCATTTCTTTTCTTACTATTCTTTTTTGCAAGAAATGCGCCATTAAAAAAGGCAACACAAAGCAGTTCCAAGGCCGACCATATGGCACTGATGACATATTCCATTATTGCCACCCCTTCCAAAGAAGGAACTTCTGTTTGTTTTCAGCATAGCTCTTTTCCCCCACGCGCAGAGTCATCCCATTGTCCAGAGTTGCTTCTCGGCATTGGAATTTCTTCAGATGCTTCATGTTTACCAAATAGCTCTTATGAATTCTCAGGAAGCCAAGCGGTTCTAACCGTTCCTCCAAATCAGTGAGGGATGCGTAAAAGTCGTATTCTTTTTGCTTCCGGTCAGGTGTCAGCTTTCGTGTCACAACGGTTACATTATGCTGTTGTACTTCCAAATATAGAATGTCGTCCAGGGGGACTCTGATGATTTCTCCGTTGATCTGAATGGGCAGTGTTTCTTGATTTAACTGTTTCAATGCCAGTGGAAGGATTGCACTCAAATCTGCCTGTAAATCCCGTTTGAGAATATAGCGGAATGCCCGTACTTCATATCCAGCTGGTGCATATTCAATAAAGTTTGTTACAAAAATGATAACCGTATCACTCCGCAAAGAACGCAGTTTCCTTGCAATATCCATTCCGTTTTGTTCAGCACCATCAAAATCAATATCTAAAAGCGCAATGTCACAGTCAGATAGGATTTGTTTGCTTATGGAAGCGGTATCCGTAAATGTACGGATTTTTGCTTTGGCCCTCAATTCCCTCAAAACATCTTCTGTCGTGGCCCTCATTGCAGCAACCATGCTGGTATCATCATCGCAAATCAGAATACTAAGCATAGGGTCCCCTCCTAAAAAACGGCTGTATTCCAGCCTTTTCCTCTCTATCATACATAATCCCTCCTAAAACACAAATCAAAAAATAGATAGTTTCGTATAATTATACTCGCATATATCAAAAATTCAAGTATATAAAACTACTGCGTTGTAAAATATAGAAGAAGTTCAGTGTGGCAGGAGTAATCAGTTATGTACGACCTTGGTTATCGAATTAGAGAAACTCGGACCCAAAGGGGTATATCACAAAGCGAATTGGCCAAGCGTATCAATAAAAGCAAATCCGCCGTTTGTGGATATGAAAGCAATGCACAAATACCGCCTTCGGAAGTGCTTGTCAGTATTGCAACGGTACTAAATGTTTCTCTTGACTATCTCGTTGGTTTTGATGTGGAAGAGCCAGTTTCCCTGAAGAATTTTAACAGCCAACAAAAGAAAGCGATTGGTCTACTTCTAGAGGAATTCTCAAAACCTACCAACTCGTCACCAAAGCTCTCACCGCAGCAGATAGCAATTATCCAAGAGTTAATTCTTCTATTCAGCGGTTGCAAATAGCAACCACATACCACAATTCAAAAAACACCGGCAAAGAGGAGAAACAAATTCCGTTTCTCCTCTTTGCCGGTGTTTGCTTCTGTTCGCAGTTGTGATGTTTTTTTCGCAGTTGCGCACGGAAAGATGCAAACCTATCTTTGCAGCATTATAATTGCACAAAAGCCAGACGACGAACGCAGAGCATTTTACGGAGGTTTCCATTATGGGGCAAACAAATCATCCATCACTATGGGTTCCATGCCCAATCTGCAACAGTAAGACACGTACCAAAGTTTACGAAGATAGTGTGCTAATCAATTTCCCTCTTTTTTGCCCTAAGTGCAAAAAAGAGACTTCAATCAACGTTGTAAAATTGAAAATGACCGTAAGCAAATAAGCCAGACAATTGTCGCAGAGCCTGCTCCCCATTTAGTCGTGGGAGGCAGGCTCTTTTGATTTTATGACTATCCCATTATCGCCCCGCATAGCAGATAATACAATCTGACACACGGAAAATAATGTCGCTGCCTCTTCTTTGCTACAGCCATCGATCAATGTGCGCAATTGGTAATGCTCTAGAGATTCCTTCGCTATTTCCGGATTAAAAATATCCCGTGGATCAATACGCAAGATCCGGATTAACGGATAAAGGACATTCATTGTGGTGTTTGCATTATAGGTTTCGATATTCATGATCGTGCGTTCATCTGCATCAATCAATGCAGCAACCTTATTTTGAGATAAGCCCATCTTTTTTCGTGCGGCTCTCACCGTATCACCCAGAACTTGTGAATATTCTGACATATAATTCACCCCTGTAGTATTTTACATTACAGCAGATTCTGATTGAATACGACAGATTATCGCTAGATACCGAAATATATTACAGTTTTCAAAAGGAATAAACATGAACTTATCCCGATTCGCTGATACGAACCAGAATAGAGTGAATTTCATTTCTACCATAAGCTTGGCTATACATTAGCCACTGAAATATATTTCTGCCCCAGGTGCCGTTCTCCTCCATCTCATTTGAATCTCAACACTGATCAGATGAAACGGAGGAATATTGATGTTTAATAACCAGAGCGACTATGCTCTCAATAAAAAAGATTCAACTGCTATTGTTTACCAGGATGCCAATGGTACGATTATCCGCCTTACCGAAGAGGCTTTTTCCAGCAAGAAAGAATTTCGTAAATGGAAAAACTGGATAGATATGAAATGCCATTCCGAAGAGAAGAAAGAGCATATCCATGCTAACCACACGGTAAGCCTAGATGGTCTCGATCTTGTGCTACCGGCCTCCTTAGGTATTGAAGAGGTGCGGTTGGAGGAAGAAAATCACCATATTTGGAGGAACGCACAGTTTGCAATGTTGCACCAACTGCATTCTCTTCTTACAGAAACCCAATTTAGAAGAATGCTGCTGTATTACGGAGAAGGAAAAGATACCTATGAGATCGCTAAAATAGAGGGTACCTGTCATCAGGCAATTTCCCAATCCCTTGCCGCTGCTGAAAAAAAGATTGCGTCCAAGCTGAAAAAGGCATAGACAAAATGCCTGCAAATCGGCGATAGGTGAAGGGACAAGTTCACAACTCCCTTCTCTGTATCTTGAAAACTGAATACAAGATGATATAAGTACACACACCCTGTAAGAGATTGCCGGTTCGCCGCCATGACAAGGGGCTTCTGAGATTCATCCCAGAAGCCCCTGAGAGCGATCTACGAACTGAAAGGCCCCAGCTGGTATCTGGGGTATCCTCTATTACTGTGATGAAATGGAACTTGCTCACGCGCTCCCAAGGACTAGGGGGCAGCCCTGCAGTATACGCCAGCTTGATGGCAGCGATACACGCAGAGTTATGACAGCCTTACCAAAGGCGGCTTATATCATACCCGCCAACCGGGGAGCGTGGCAAATTGGTTGGATTTCAATGCAATCTAGTATCTTATAGTCTGCGGCACGCAATATGTATGTTAAAACAATTCAAACAGGCCGTGCAGCATATTAAAGCTAGATACCATGCGTTGGTTGGAAACCCCACCAACGCATTCATGTGGCTTTAATCTTTCCTATCTTTCACCCAAACAAGCCATTTTGTGGAATAATGGCCACTTCGTCTCACATACTATAGTAAATTATTGCATGGAGGTTATATGTATGCTCTCTCTTGAAATACGCCGGAATAATACCACCATCCGCATTCACGATGAATATGTTGACAATACTCCAGAATCCACAATCTCGCATCTGAGCTTCATCGTTACAAATCACTACAAGCAACAGTGTCGCAGTCATTATGAGGCCAGCTCATCCGGCCCCATCCCGAGCTCCTCCGCAGAATAAAGTTCCCTTTTCTTTCCATCAATTCCAAAACTACAACATTGCTTTCGCAACTTCTGATGTGATACAATCTGTAGCGAAAGGAGCTACTGAAATGGAGCAATACGCAATGTATCTCCGCAAATCTCGCTTTGACCGTGATTATGCCGAACTATCAGTTGAGGAAACACTGAAACGTCATAAGGCAATTCTTGACAGGACCGCGAAAGAGCGAAGATACTACATTGCCCAAATTTATTATGAGGTTGTTTCTGGTGAATCTATTGCAGCACGACCAGAAATACAAAAACTTCTCGAAGCTGTCGGAAATGAGTTGTATGCCGGAGTTCTAGTCGTTGACCTTGAGCGTTTAGCCAGAGGTAATAGTGCTGATCAGGCATACATTAGTCAGGTCTTTCAGTTTTCAAGCACAAAGATAATTACCCCAGCAAAGACGTATGATCCAAACAACGAATACGATGAGGATTTCTTTGAATTTGGGTTGTTTATGAGTCGGCGCGAATACAAAACAATCAATCGACGTTTGATTCGAGGCCGTGATAGTTCCGCATCCGAGGGGAAATATATCAGCAGCATCGCCCCTTATGGATACCAAAAGAAGAAACTGGAAAACGAAAAGGGCTTTACTCTGGAACCTGATCCTGAAGAAGCCGATGTTGTTAAAAAAATTTTTCAGATGTTCTTACAGCACAACGGAACCAAGACGATTGCCAATTATCTTAACGATCAGAAAATCCCCACCCGTCATGGTGATCTCTGGACATACTCGACAATCTCCAACATCGTCACGAATCCTGTTTATGCAGGGAAAATTCGGCGTGGTTGGAGCAAACAAGTAAAGAGTATGGAAGACGGCGTAGTAAAAAAACATATCAAGCGAAATAAAAACTACGGCGACTATCCCGTATACGAAGGCCTCCATCCTGCCCTTATTTCCGAAGAAATTTTTCTTCGGGCTCAGGAGATTCGTCTTGAAAAATCACCTAACACAAAAGTTAAAGGCGATTTTGAATTGCAAAACGCCTTTGCTGGTCTACTGTTCTGCAAATGCTGTGGAAAAAGAATAGGTCGTACAACACTAGCTGCATCGCAAAACCACCGCGTTCGCCTCAGATGTGTTAATGCCCGGAATTGCCATAACAGTTCTTCCGACTACGACGTGGTTGAAGAGGAGATAGTTAATGCACTGCGACTGTGGTTTGATGGGTACAAAGTAAAAATTGAAACAGTCGGCTATGCGGATGACATCAATGAATGCAATGCTCAAATCAAGCGTTTTCAGCAAGAAATTGATAAGCTCAATGCGCAATTGACAAAAGCATTCAATCTTGTTGAACAAGGGATTTACACACTTGAAATTTTTCAGCAGCGTAGAGATTCGTTGAGCAACTCTATTGCTGATGCCCGTGATCGCCAGCTTCAAGCAGAAAAACTTCTGCATGATTATGAAGAAAGCGAGGCCAGCAGAAACAGCTTGATTCCGCAAACCGCAACACTCCTTGAATGTTACGAAGAAATGAGTATTTCCGAACGAAATGCCATCCTAAAGGCAATTTTAGAGAAGATTGAGTACCGCAAAAGGAAGGACGGGAATATCGAAATCGATCTTTATCCCAAACTTCCTAAAAAATAAACTCTCGTTGGTATCATGGACGTACCCATGTGCTGGTGAACGATCCGACGGCGGGGTACGGGATCTTTATTGAGAATATGCTGGAAGCGGCGGGATGAAAAACAGCTCTCCCGGAGAGGTTTTCCGGGAGAGCCAGTTCGATAAACTGGAATTTACTTAATGGATCTGGTGGCTATATAAGTTGGTACATTGTACTCATGCAGCATACCTGAACCACTTGTATCTTCGTATAAATTTGTAAGCACAAATCCTGCTTCTAATTGTCCACCAATTTGTTCCTCAATAGTATGCGAGAATGTGATACCCCAATCATTTTTTATGGAGTCTTCATAAGCTACGGGATCTTTCAAAGGATTAAAAGGTAATTTATATTTAATATTGCATTCGGTTTCATCAAAAATATATCCAAAACCATTCGCTAAACCACACAAAAGAATCCCGCCTTTCTTTAAAATGCGATAACATTCTTTAAAAATCGGCTTTACTTCTTCGACATAGCAATTTGATACAGGATGAAATATTATATCAAAAGTTTCGTCATCAAAAGGCAACGCTTTACTCATATCAGCTTGAACTACATTTACTTCATACCCTTCTTTATCGGCTAGCAATCTTTCGCTATCACATTGCGCAGTAGAATAATCTAATACCGTACAACAAGCTCCCAATGCTGAAAATATTGGGATTTGTTGACCTCCTCCGCTTGCTAAACCCAACAAGTTTTTCCCTCTTAATTCTCCAAACCATTCATGTGGAACATATTTTGTAGGAGTTAAAAGCACATTCCATTTTCCTTTTTTTGCATTTTCATATTCTTCATGTGTTATAGATTTCCCCCATTCCCATCCTGAATCACACCATGAATCAATCGTTTTAGCATTAAAGTTTTGATAGTTCATAATTGTCTTCCCCTCCATTAAATACATTCATAAATTCCGATTTATGAATGCATGGACAGCAAATGTCATCCCCGTAAAATTATTCCCTTTGGATTCGTTTTTCAATGTCTTCAATTGATGGCAGCTGCCGTTGCAGTTCTTCCGGTAAACTACTGGTTACTTTATACGCACTGACACCCATAGGCTTGGACATATCCTTGAGCGCATATTCCGCTACCAAATCATTTTTGCTCTTACACAGCAGCAAACCAATAGAAGGATGATCGTTCTCCTTTTTCAGGATCCCATCTACCGCCGAAAGGTAGAAATTCAGCTGTCCTGCGTATTCCGGCTTGAATTCACCGGTTTTCAGTTCGATCACCACATAACAGCGAAGATTCAGATTGTAAAACAGCAAATCAATGTAAAAATCATCTCCACCCACATTCAGGTGATATTGATTTCCAAGAAAGGCGAATCCTGTTCCCAATTCCAACAGTAGCTTTGTAACATCTTTCACAAGTGCCTGTTCAATATCCCGCTCCATCATATCTTCTTTAAACGGGATAAAGTCAAACACATAGGGGTCTTTCATTGTCTGTGCGGCAAGCTCACTTTGCGGGGAAGCAAGGTGCGTTTCAAAATTATTAACTTTGTTTGCAATAACCTGTCTTTCGTATAAATTGCTTTCAATTTGATGAACCAATACACTGTGCGACCATCCATTTTCAGCCGTTTTTCGGATATACCACTCCCTCTGCTCCTCTGTTTTTACCTTATCCAGAATTGCTACATTATGAGACCATGGAATTTGTGCAGACACCGTCTGCACAAATTCCCGATCCGGATAGGTCGTCGCAAATTTCGCCATATACTTGAGATTTCGCACCGAATACCCTTTTGCTTCCGGGAATGCCAGCCTAATGTCTGTAGCAAGGTTCTCAATAAATTTATTTCCCCAGGTTTTATGCTCGTTGATGGCTGACCCAATGTCGTAGTACAGGCATATCAGTTCCCTGTTGACATTCAGCGCTGCCCTATATTGCGCACTTTGGATTTCCTGCTTGATACTCTGTACCAAATCCAAGTACTCTCCGCTGTTCATCAGCATTTGCAAATCCTCCATTCTCATAAAACGAAACATACCTTTTTCTCCGGATATTTTACCATACAGCGCAAAAGAAAGCAATTGGCTTTCAACAGCACAAAGGAAAAAGCTTTACAAACATATCGTGTTGTCCATAATGGCAATCACCCGTGAGCGGAAGTCCGATTATTCAGGACGGCAAGCTGGTAGGCGCTGTGACCCATGTGCTGGTGAACGATCCGACTACGGGGTATGGGATTTTTATTGAGAATATGCTGGACGCGGCGGCGTAAGGCAGCGGAAAGGAGAGTCAGCATGGATTTTCAGCAAATGCCCATTGGATTCGCCATGGCGCTGGCACAGAATTCTGCGGCTATGGAAGCCTATGCGGCGCTTTCCCGTGAAGCGCAGAGCGACATTCTGACCCGGACGCACGGTGCCCGTTCGGAGGCGGAAATGCACAGGATCGTATCCGGAATCGTAAACGGCTGAGGGCGGGGATATCCCCGCCCTCAGTCTGCAAACGGCCAGTCCGCAGACTGACCCCAACATATTTATGCTAACATAGCGCAGGGAATATGTCAACAATAAATTGGTTAATACGCTGGAATTCTATGTTATGCAGTAAATAAAATGGTGTATTTTATACAAAATTCCGGGTTGCATTTCAGAAAGGAATATGTTATTTTATAGACACAAAGAGGTGATACCAATGTACAGGTAAATCTTCTCAGAGACGACGGCTTCCCAAGGTAAATCTCCCGATCATATATGGTCTTCCCAAAATGTAAAGAAAGGAATTTTCACGGGAGGAATTCCAAATCTGTAAGGCGGAACGCCGACGTCTACTCCGCAGAAAGAGAGGTTAACCAACAGATGTTAGATACCAAGATCGCAGAGGAATGACCCTCGGCGGCTGTCGTGACAGCAGGCCGGGGGTTATTTCTATTTTCCGGTTTTCCACCTGTTGGACACGGTGCGCGCTGCCTGAAAAAATCAATGGACAGTCTGCCGTTTCTATGGTAGAATCGTCCCAGTATATCCGTCGGGAGGCACTTTTTATGCAGGGCGAATTGCCGTCGCAGCGCATTACGGAGGGCGTGATCTGGAAGCAGCTGCTTTTCTTTTTCTTTCCCATTCTGCTTGGGAGCTTTTTCCAGCAGATGTACAATACCGTGGACACCATCATCGTCGGCCGGTTCGTCGGCACCCGGGCGCTGGCGGCGGTGGGGGCTACCTCTGCACTGCTGAACCTGATGAACGGCTTTTTCATCGGACTGAGCACCGGTGCGACGGTGCTGCTGTCCCAGTTTTACGGCGCGAAAAGTAAGCAGGGCGTGCAGGATACCCTCCATACCGGCGTGGCGCTGTCGCTTGTGCTGGGCGCGGTGGTGATGACGCTGGGCTACTCCCTCGGCCCTAAAATTCTGGGGCTGATGAACACCCCGGAAAGCTGCATGGACGACGCCGTTCTGTACATAAAAATCTATTTTGCCGGCGCGATCGCCTCCATGCTCTACAACATGGGCGCGGGCATTCTCCGGGCCATGGGCGATTCCCGAAAACCTACCATGTTCCTGATGGCTGCCTGCGGGGTCAACATCGTGCTGGACATCCTGTGCGTGGTGGTGCTGAAGCTGGGCGTGGCGGGGGCTGCCATCGCGACGGTCTTCTCTCAGGTGGTCAGCGCGGGGATGGTCACGGTGGCGCTGCTCCGTCAGCCGGAAGAAACACGGCTCTCTCTGAAAAAGATCCGCTTTCAGGGCGGGCTGCTGAAACGCATCCTTTACGTTGGCGTCCCGGCGGGACTGCAATTCGTGACATTTGACCTTGCCAATCTTCTGATACAGTCCGGCATCAATTCCTTCGGGGACGTGGCGGTGGCGGCATGGACGGCATATGTTAAGACCGACAGCCTGACTTGGATGATCTCCGGCGCTTTCGGCGTATCGGTGACCACCTTCGTGGGGCAGAACTTCGGCGCACAGAAATATGACAGAATTCGTCAGAGCGTCTGGGTCTGCATGGGTATGAGCGTGGTGCTGACGGGGGCGATGAGCGCGCTGGTCATCACGTTCCGCCCCTTCATTCTGGGAATTTACACCACCGACCCGGCTGTGATCAGGCTGGGGGCGTATGTCATGGCGTGGACGGTGCCGTTCAACGTGCTGTTCATGCCGGTGGAGGTATTCGCCGGAGCCATGCGGGGCACCGGCTGTTCGGTGCTTCCCACGGTCATCACCTGCGTATGCGTGTGCGTGTTCCGGGTGGTGTGGATCTTCACGGTGGTGAGGACGTGGCACAGGATCGAGCTGCTGGCCGTCTGTTACCCCCTGAGCTGGCTGCTGGCGGCGACGGTATTTGCGATCGTATATTTTCAGGGCGGCTGGCTGCGCAGGCGCATCGCGCAGTGCGGCATGGAACCGGAAGTACGGGTATAGGAGGAAAGAGAATGAAAATAAGATTTTTACGGCTGATCGCGCTGGTTCTGACGGCGGCGGTGCTGCTGTCCGGCTGCGGCATGGTGGACTTTGGCGAGTATTTCGGCGCTGTGCGTTCACTGGTGGATGGGAACGCCATTGTCCCCTACGAGAGCATGGCCTACGAGCGCCCGGACATGACCCAGCTCCAGCAGACGCTGGACGCCGCCTGCGAGGCGGCGGAAGGGGACGATGTTTCGGCCATTCTGGACGGGATATACGACTTTTACGACGCCTATGACTGGTTCAGCACCTACTACGCGCTGGCGGATATCCATTACTGTGCAGATCTGACGGACACCTACTGGGAGGACGAGTACAACTACTGCACCCAGAACGCGGCCACGGTGGACGCCGCCTTACAGGAGCTTTACCGGGCGCTTGCCCAGTCCCCCGCCCGGGAGAAACTGGAGCAGGATGAATATTTCGGCGAGGGCTTTTTTGACAGCTATGAGGATGAGGAAAGCGTCTGGGACGAGACCTTCACCGCCATGCTGGAGGAGGAAGCCCGGCTGCAAACCCGGTATTACGAGCTGTCCGCTCAGGCGGCGGACTATCAGGACGATACGCAAGGCTACTATGACGACTGCGCGGACGGCATGGCGTCCCTTCTGGCGGAGCTGATCGCCGTCCGGCAGGAGATAGCGGAATACTGCGGCTATTCGGATTACCCCCAGTTTGCCGAGGACTTCTACTTCTACCGGGACTACACTGCCGCGGAGGAAGAGCAGCTTCTGGAGGACATCCGCCGGGAGCTGGTGCCGCTGTACCGGGAGCTGGACGCCGACGCATGGGAGGCGACCGGTGAGTACGCTTCGGAGAGGGAGACCCTCAACTACTTAGCCACGGCGGCAGAGGGCATGGGCGGCACGGTCAAGGAAGCCCATGACCTGATGAAGACGGCGAAGCTCTACGACACCGGCTACGGGGAGAACAAGTACAATTCCTCTTTTGAGCAATACCTGACCAGCTATCAGGAGCCGTTTATCTTCATGAACGCTACGCTGACGGCCTATGACAAGCTGGTTCTTGCCCACGAGTTCGGTCACTTCTGCAATGACTATGCCAGCTACGGCAGCGCCGCCGGGGTGGACGTGTCGGAATTCTTCTCCACGGGTATGGAATATCTGAGTCTGTGCTACGGTGGGGAAGACCTGACCCGGGCAAAAATGGCGGACAGCCTTGGCAATTACGTGGAGCAGGGAGCGTATGCCAGCTTTGAGCGGCAGATGTATAGCCTGACCGGCGACGCGCTGTCTGCGGAGGGACTGTACGCGCTGTACGAGCAGGTCGCGCTGGACTTCGGCTTTGACAGCGTGGGCTACGACCGGCGGGAGTTTGTGGACGTGACCCATTTCTATACGAACCCCATGTACGTGTTCAGCTATGTGGTCAGCAACGACGCGGCGATGCAGCTGTACCAGCTGGAACAGGAACAGCGGGGTGCGGGTCTTGAGCTGTACGAGCAGAACCTGACGACGGAGGAATCGTATTTTCTGGCGTTTCTGGGCAGCGCCGGACTGGAAAGTCCCTTTGAGGCGGGAAGAATCAGCTCGGTCAAGGCAGTTTTTGAGGCGGTGCTGGAGTAATTTTAACGGAATCCGCCCTTGGCTCTCCCTCTGGGAGAGCTGTCACGGCGAACGCCGTGACTGAGAGGGCCGTTCCGATACGGTGTCATTCCGAGCCAGTGGAATGACTGCGCTATTTGATGCGCTGCCCCGCTAAATTCCCATTTACTGAAGTACATGGAGATCATTCACAGAATCTGTGCCAAGCTTATAAAAACGCTCCCCACACCGAACCGGTGCGGGGAGCTGTTCACAGTTATTTAGGTTCTGTTTTATGAGAGAGACGCAATTGCGTTTTCAATCCGGGTAACGGTGCGTTCCCTGCCAAGCAGCTTCATGACTGTGTACAGGTCGGGAGAAGCGGTCTTGCCGGTGACGGCGACCCGCAGGAAAGTGGAAACGTCCGCAACAGTGCCGGGGAAAGCGTCGGGATTTGCCTTGTATGCCTTCATATCCGATGCAAATCCGCACTCATCAGCAATAGCCTTCACATTGTTAAACCAGCCGTTGTTGTCAGCA
>OIYS01001010.1_pt1 | contig 15930 bp, 20 predicted proteins | sample 1588271 | NCBI WGS metagenome assembly OIYS01 (sample SAMN03283286) | human gut metagenome | biome: human-associated habitat; material: feces | host: Homo sapiens | place: Peru | collected 2012
CACAGGACTTAAAATCCTGCGGGTGTTAAAACCCGTGCCGGTTCAAGTCCGGCCTCGGGCACCATCGAATATTCAGCGAGTCAATCTCGCTTTTTTATTTTGTATTCATTTCTGTTAACTTTTCCTCTGTCCAAACAGGAAGCATTTTTTTCAAAGGGTAAAATCCTTTTTTTGATTCTATTAATTTTTTTTCTTTCCCTGAAACTTTGTAATCCAAATTTCTTATTGATAATTTCAATTGAAGATTGTCTTCATCAACATCTACAACCCTGCAAAAAATTGTTTCACCTATTTTAAAATAATCTGAAACATTTTTTACAAATCCATTTGCGATTTCTGAGATATGAATAAGACCATCATAATAAGGATCTACATTTACAAATGCCCCATATTTTTCAATTCCTGTTATCTGGCCTCTTATGATATCCCCTACTTTATATTTTTCCATAAAATCCCTCTTTTTTTATTATAGCATAATCAGTAAATATAAGGTATAATTTTATTGGTGGTTTTATGAAACAGGAAGAAAAAATAAAAAAAGTTATAGATAATTTAAGACCTTATTTGAACCTTGATGGCGGCGACATAGAATTTATAAAATATGAGGATAAAACTTTATATGTAAAATTATTTGGTAACTGTGTACATTGCTTAATGCAAGATGACACTTTAAATGATGGCATATTAAAAATGATTCAAGAAGAAGTTCCAGAAGTAGAAAACATTATTAACGTTGAGTTATGATGTTTTTTTTAACCACACGATTTTTTCAAATGGAGCATAGAGGTTTATTTGGTTAATAGTAAAATCCAAGAAGTCTTCATACTCATTTACTTTACTAATTATTTTTAAAAGTTTTTCTTCATTTTCTTTACTATCGGAGTCGAGATAGTCTTCAAACGCATCAAAATAATATGACGGATATATTAGCCTTGCATAAAAAAGGCCATAATTAAACACACTAAATTTTTTCACTTTCAAAAATGATTTCAACTCATCATAAACAAAGTCGCTTGTAAAAAACAAAGATTTGAAGTATTCAGCATAATCTCGAACTTCATAATCAATTATAAATGACAAAGGATTTAAATAATTTAGTAAATAATTAGGTGAAAAAATTCTACGATGGCATATTGTCAAAAAGTTATTCTGTGAATCGTATCTGAAATGACTATCTACATAATTTAAGTATTCTATTGCATTTTCGGCCAAACCAATATAGTACGAAAAAGAATCTAAGATTATAGCTTTATCCTTTGCATATTCTCTAACCTGCTGCTCCAGATAATCATTTTTTTGCATCCATAAACTTTTCCAATTTAAATTGTCATATTTAACTTTTGAATCTGTTACTCTTGTTTTATTAGAAAACATAATCATATCAAAGCAATTTATTTCTTCTTTATCACGATTTGTACTTCTCAATAAAACATAATGTTTATCATTAAAAGTACATAAAACATCCCCAAATTTATTGATTATAATATCATGGCATGGTATGTTTTTTTCTTTTATGCTTTGACTAACAGAAATAATATCTTGAATTGCTTTTTTATCTCTTAAATATGGAACAAAATAATAATTGGATTTATCATATAAAAAATAACCTATTTCTCCATTATCTTCTATATCGACTGTAATATCAAAATAATATTTTAATGCTTGTTTCATATTTGTTCTCCTATTTAAAAATATGCGAAGTAAAAAAAATAACAACTATTTAGTTGTTACTTTTTATCTTCGAGACAATTTCATCAAACATTTTTTCACAATTAAGCAAAAACTCTTTTTTCAACGTCTCTATATTATCATCGTTATCTTTTGGGGTTTCTACAACCGAGCTTGAATTTGATAGTCCTTGTGAATCTGGTGAAATATTATTTAAAACGTCTGTATTAGCCTGAGTGCTATTATTAATATCCTCAATTGGCATCATATTACTATTTGGAACATCCATATTATTAAGCGGTGAATTACTTTCCACAGCTATATTTGAAGGCTCTGGTGAAACACTATTAGGTAGAATATCACCAGTTGAGTCAGGCATTACAGTGTTATTAGTATTTTCAGTAGTTTGAACATTATTATTTATAGCTTGACTATTTTCTGCCGGCATGTCAGCCAATAATGGATTAACAACAGCATCAGTACTATTTTGCTCTGGCAATTCGTGTTGCTCATTCAAGACAGGTGCTGGGGCTTGCTCAACAGGGCTGTTAGAAACAACTACACTTTCAGATGGCACAGCTTCTTGGCTTGCATTGTTTTCAAACAATGTTTCACCTCCTACAGGTGCAGGATTCATTTCTACTTCCTGTGGCTTATAAGAATTCTTTAATACATCAAACGAAGCTAAAGGCAAAGTTAATTGATTATAAAAAATTTCATCTGCGGTTAAACTTTGGGGAATATTTATATACTGTACATTACCACCTGATATTATGCTTTTTAAAGCTTCTTTAACACTTGTCCACTCATTTTGATCTAATATTTTTGATAACTTTTCGCCACTAAAAGCCGAAACTAAAATAATTGGTAATCCCATAGAGCCAACGCTCTCGGCATCCATAACTACATATTTTTTTTCTCCTACTGAAAAAGCACTTAGCAATGACTTTTCAACACTATTACCTGTTGGTAAACTCAATTTAATCTTTGTCACTACAATCCCTCTCTATTCTAATAATTATTATAACAGAATGATTATTACTTTTCAACGCTTATTTTCTTTAATATAAAATAACGGCATCCAAAAGCACAATAATCTTTTAAATAATTATCAATTAGCTTACAATCATTGATTTTTTTATAATTTTTATTAGTTTTTTCGTTAAAACCTTTAAGTCGCAACTTTCCATATGCCCAATCTCCGACGATATAGTCATAAGTTTTAAAGTAATCCGTTGCTCTTTTTAAAACTTCTTCTTTATCATAAGCATCTTTATAATTTTCCATTAACTCATATTTATTATCATTTAAAACTATTTCCATTTTCTACCCCACAAATATATTTACTAAAATTAACCCAATGCAAATTGCTAAAATAACGCACAAAATTGCAATAATATTTACATATCCTCTAGCAGCACTCAGTCTGAAGTTATAACCATTGTTTAGTGATTCTAAATTATTTTTTTCATCATCTATCTTAATTTCCGCATCCAATAATTCGATTTCTTCTTTTTTTTCGGGTACAACTAGTTTTTCTTTAAAATATTGTAATAGTTCAGCATTTTCTAGTTTAGCTAAGTCTCTCGTAAAATTTAAAAGTTTATCCTGGCTTAGTAAAACCACTTTTCTTTTTTGGAAAAACATTTCTACTAAATCAACACCCAATATGTAGAGTTCATTGTTTTCATGAGACGTGTAATAATTGCTAAGTTTAGCAAAAAAGTTATAAACAAATTCTTCACTAGCTCCATATTTCATCATATTGATAACCAGGGCTTTTTCATCCCGTGTAATATAGGGATTTATAAAATCTAAATCTCCAAATACTTGAAAGAGTAAATCGAATATAACAAAATCTTTATCATTACTCTCATTTGTAAGTTTTTCATTTTTTGCTATTTTATCTAAAACATTAACAATTAGTTCATTCTTAAAAATAGTATTTTTCATACTCTCACCTAATATAAATTATATCACAACTATTTTTCATTTGAAATATCAAATAATCTTGTTTCTTTTTCATATGTGCCTCCATAAAAACTTGGTACTTTTCCATTTATTATAGATGACATTATAAGAAAGTTATAAGATGTTTTTAACGAATCTTGCGCTACAGGTGTTAAAATTTGTTCATTTATCGTAATATTAATATAAATTTCTACCAAAGCGTTATTTAAGCCATAATCTGTTATTTTAGTTTTTAAGTTTGTTAAAGCATTTCCCACAATATTTATTTTTATAGGAATTTTTGGACCTAAATCATTTAAAAAAACATTATTAAACATGGCGCCAACAGGAACATTTACAATAACAATATCATTGTTTATCGTAGATATTAGGTTAGACGTTAATTCTTTCACAATTAAATAAGCATTTTCAAGATAAAAGTCAACCATTATTATTTCATCATTTTTGTTTTTATTAATTTTTAATATATCATTTACGGATTTTTTATTTTTAAAAAAAGTATTATTTATATTAGTATTAATACTTCTATATACAAAATCATTGACTTGATGAGAACTTATTTTATAAACTTTTGGGGTTAATTTTTTTCCCATGACATATAGTATTATTATTGTATTAATAGCCACCATTAAAATTATTATAATAATAAAATTATATCCCCCATAATCTTTTTTGTTATTATTAAAAATTTTCATACTTAATTATATGAAAAAAAAAGAAATATATAAATTTCTTAAAATAAATTCCAGTTTAAAAAGTTATTAAGTAAGGCAACTAGACCAATTACAAACCCCATTACTAGCAAAACAATAACAATAATAAGTAAAGTCTTGTGTGAATTAACCTCAGCCTTAAGATCATTAAAATCGTCAAAATCGCTATCAGTAAATTGAACAGAATTGGTATAAAATGATGAATCAATACCTGTCATTTTATCAATTTCTTTTTCTGGTATTTTTGGAGTTTCTTCTTCTTTTTGGGTATCTTCATTTGTTGGCTCAGTATTTTCTAAAGTGGATGATTCGCCAAAGTTTCCATCCAAAAGTCCTAGAGGATCAATCTCTTTTTCCCGATTTTGCATTTCTCTTTCAGTAATTGTGTTAATTAAATTTATTAATGTCTTTTCTTCCTCGGTTTCGCTGTCTTCCGAAGATTTAGAAAGGTTTAGGTTACTTAAAATATTAAACTGTGTATCTCTAAGCTTTTTTGACCTTTCTTTTTCATAATTATCCTCTTTTTCTTCTTTTGCTTTTTCTAAAATAGCATTTATGTCATATTCCTTAGTTTCATCAAGGTCAATTTTTTCTTTTTCATCTTCAATATCAATTCTAATTGATTTTCTTTTAGGAGCTCTGTTATATTTTGTATCTAATATTTTTTTGATTTTTTCAACATCAATGTTATTGTTAACATTTGAAAGAACTGTCGCATTATTAGAAATTTCAAATTTATCAATTTCGCTATTACTTATCTCTTTATATAAGTCAGCATTTTTCTTAGAACGTAATCCTAATTTTTCGTCTTCATGATAATATTTTTCCATTCTAGAAGCCATAAAACCACTCCTTATAGTAAAATCATAACACAATATGACATTTTTTTAAACTAAAAAAATTGCTTTTTTTCAATTGTTTAATTATAATTAACTAAGGAGATGATTTTATGAAAAAATTAGTAGTTGATGAAAATTCTTGTATTGGATGTGGAGCTTGTATTTCACTAGATGAAAAACATTTTTCATTCTCCGATGATGGACTTTCAATGGCTATTTCAAATGATGATCTTGAAAGCAGCGAATTAAAAAGTGCTATTGAGTGTTGTCCAACTAATGCTATTAAAATTGAAGAAAGTAAATGCTCATGTGATTCTAATAGTGAACATTGTGATTGTGAAAACTGTGATTGCGAACATTAAAAAAGGCTTAAGAAAAGCCTTTTTATTTGTTTCGATATAACTTTTTAACTTCTTTTAAAGAAAGTGCACGATATTCTCCTGGTTTTAGTCCATCAAGAGTTAGAAAATCATATGATATTCTACTCAACTTAATAACAGGATGGTTAAGTAGATCAAAAAGTTTTTTTACTATATGATTTCGCCCCTCAACAATCGTTATTTCAACCAACATATTTTGCTTTTCTTTATCTTTTTTTCTTACTTTAAAATGAGTAACATTAACCTTCCTATTATCAACAGAAAGGCCTTTTTTTATTTTAAAAATTTCTTCAGAAGTTAGTAATCCCTCGATTTTAGCAATATAAGTTTTCTCAACATTATTTTTTGGATGCATCAATAAATTTGCTAATTCACCATCATTTGTTAATAAAATCAAACCGGTAGTGTCATAATCCAGTCTACCAATAGGATAAATTCTATCCTGATTATTGATTAAATCTACAACAGTCGTGCGCCCTAAATCATCATGTACGCTACAAATGGTTTTCCTTGGTTTGTATAGCAAATAGTAAACTTTAGGATTTTGAAAATCTATTTTTTTGCCATCAATCGATATAATATCACTACTAGACACTTTAGTTCCAAGGGTGTTAATGACTTTATTATTTACTTTAACTTTGCCTTGTAAGATAAGTTCTTCTGCTTTTCTACGAGATGTATATCCACTATTTGCAATTACTTTTTGAAGACGTTCCATAAAATCACCACAAAAAGTATATCATGATTTTAAAAAAATACAATATTTTTATCCAAAAAAGACTCTAGTTAAAACAAAAGCCGATATTATTCCAACTAAATCTGCAAATAATCCAACTGGAACTGCATGTCTTGATTTTGAAATCTTAACACTACCAAAATATAATGCAATAACATATATGGTAGTATCGGTGCATCCTTGTAATATACTTGCTAATCTACCCACATAGCTATCAGGTCCAAAGGACGCAAAAATATCATTCATTATTGCTAGTGATGCTGTTCCTGAAATTGGCCTTAATATTGCCATTGGCAAAATATTAAGAGGAATATTAACGCTCTTTAATACTGGAGTAACTTTTTTTAACAAAAAATATATAACTCCACTATTCATGAAAATATTAATAGCAAATACCATTGCTAATATGGCTGGAAAAATATCAAAAGAAATCTGCAATCCTTCTTTTGCACCTTTTAAAAATGAATTATAAATATCAACTTTTTTTCTAAGACCATTTAAAATAACCGCTAAAACAAATACCGGAATTATTATTTTAGAAAATGTATTCATGATTTTTTCCTCTTTCTAATTATATAATCTAACGTAAGTCCTGATATACAAGAAAGAGCCGTTGCAATTACCGCTGGAGGTATTATTTCAGCAGGATTGGAACTATTATACATAACTCTCATTGCTAAAATGGTTGTTGGAATAACAGTCACTCCTGCTGTATTTAACACTAAAAATGTAACCATTGCTTCACTTGCTTTTGTTTTGTCAGCATTTTCTTTTTGGAGTTCTTGCATTGCTTTTAAACCCGCCGGCGTGGCAGCTGATCCAAGTCCCAAAGCATTGGCAGCAATATTGGATGATATATATCCAAGAGCTTTACTACCCTTTTTTACATTAGGAAATAATTTTTTTAAAAAAGGTTCCAAAATTTTGGCAAATTTATCAAGGACGCCGCTTTCTTCAGCAATTTTCATAATACCTGTCCATAACACTATAACCGGCATTAGTTCTAACATTAGATCTAATGCTTTTTTTGCATTGGTCAATATTTCATTATTAAGAGCGTCGATATTACCAGTAAAAAAATAATAAATAATTCCCGCAGCTATTAAAAGAGCCCATATTATGTTTATCAGCTAAACCACCCCTTTATTTTTTGCCAAAGGCTTTTTTTACCATTATTTTTTTCTTTTGTGGCAAATATTTTTTCTTTATATAATAATGTATCACCTAAATATATATCTGCACTACCAATATAAGTATCTTTAGTAATTTTAACATCATTTAAAATATTGTATTTAACACTTATTTTTTTTTCATCACCGCTTTTTATTAAAGCATAGTAGTCATTTTTCATATATGTTTTTATGTTTTTCTTGTTGTATTTTGTTAATATTTTAAAATTATTTTTGTCAATTACCAAGACAGCATGATACATTTTAAAATATTTTTCATATAAATCTTTATGATCTTTAAAGTCATTCGGATCATTTAAAGTTACTATTACTAGGTTCATATTGTCTTTTTTGGCCGTTGTGACTAAAGTACGACGCGCCTTTTTAGTATAACCTGTCTTACCACCAGTAATATATTGATAACTATGCAAAAGCTTATTTTTATTTGTCCAGACATACGTTTTAAAATTGGTTTTTACTGTATACTTTTTGGTTGATACTATTTCTCTAAATATATCTAATTTCATTGCTTCTCTCATTAAAATTGCCATATCATACGCTGTTGACATATTGCCATCTCCATTTTCATCTTCTAGACCATGATTATTTAAAAAAATAGTGTTTTTCATACCGATATTTGTAGCTTCTTTATTCATCAATTTAACAAATTCATCCATATTTTTTGAAATATTATTTGCAATTATTATCGCAGCATCATTTCCACTTCTCAGCATGAGTCCATATAATAAATCTATTAATTTAAGCTTTTCACCTACTTCTATATATATTGCCGATCCGTAGGCTTTTAAAACTTCCTTATCTACCACTACTACTTTATTAATATCACCATACTTGATAGCTACATAAGCAGTCATGATTTTTGTGGTACTAGCAATAAGTTTTCTTTCACTAATATTTTGCGAAAATAGTATTTGGTCACTATTTAAATCCATAACGATTGCCGAAGAGGCACTAATAGCAAGCGCTTTCAAAGGTAATGCAAAAATAATTAAACCTAAAAATATAACTTTTTTCATAATTCACCTATTAATTAATATGAAAAAAAGGACTATTATAGTCCTTTTTTATCTAGGTGATCTAGATGATCCATAAACTTCCGGGAAAGCTACGCTAATAATAGTCTTTATATCACCATATGATTGATTAAATGTCCTAGCGGTTTCTTCCAATGCCTCATCAACAGTTTTTCCCTGTTCAAGCAAAACTAAATAATAAGCATATATATCATTATAATTTACCGAAAGATTAGTTTCATTTGGATCAAAAACAATTAATTCATCAACAGGAAGCTTATTAACATCCATATTTTTAATAAAATATTTAACATGAGTTACATGGGTTTTCAAGTAATCAAGTAAATCCTTTATATAATTTGAATTGTTTTTTAATTCTACTCTCATTAAATACTTACAAGTTTTAACAACCTCCGCAATATTTCCTCCACAAACTTTTGCATATTTAGCAAACGTTTGATAAATTTCAAATATTTCTGGGTCCTCAAGATATTCCGTTGCTGTTTTTTTACTATATTTTTTAGTTGGAACATCACTTGTTAATAATTCTGCGGTTATTAAAGCTTGATTGTTTTGGGCAAATTCAAGCATTTCAGATTTTGATCTAGTTTTTTCCATTAAATTTCTTATAAAATAGTGAACATATAGTTCATCATATTCAGGCCAGGTCTTTTTTATAAAACCAATTTTAGAAGCTCCATATTTGTGATATGCTTCATAGGCTTCCATAGAAATAGGTACACTACCATATTTAACATAATTATCAAATTTCATAAGGTTTCTTTTTAACCAAAGCATTGTAGTATGATAAAACCTCCAACGTAATTGTCGATCTTCTAGCCCATTATTTAACACATCCATAAGTGTCTTATAGTAAGCTGGATGTGCTTCCGCTAGTGAAGAAACAGACCTATCAATTACCTCTTTGGGAACATTTGGAAAAAAACTATATAAATCTATTTTATCATTTGGCATGTTTAATAAATCCTTTCTAATATAATTCACATTTATAGCCTATTTTGCTATAAAAGCTTTTAATACTTTCTATATCTTTTTTTGGCAAATAACTAATGCCATTTATATCTAAAATAACCATTAAAGTTATTCTATTATCATCATAATAAGCTTTTCCTGTAATATTATTTATAGTTAAGTTACCACTATCATCTATTTCAGCAATTTTATTTTTATAATCCTCTTGGTTATTAAACTCAAATATGTAATAATTAATTATATTTGTTGCAACGTTATTTGCAATAATATAATTATCAATCGAAATAAACGTTCCATTAAAAGAATCGGCTTTCAAATCTTTAGCAACACAACTATAAACATTACTTGCATCACTAGAGATAAAAACACTGCTAAAAGATTTGCTTACATTTTTTTTATCATCTCTGGCTTTAATGTAAGCATCAAATATTCCAGTATCGTTATTCACGATTTGTTCTTTCAACTGATCAAAGTTTTCTAATTCTAAATGACACTTTGTATCATCTGAGCATTCAATAACAAAATCATTAACACTCAAATCACTATTTTTATTCTTAACTACAGGATGAGTTAATATTACTGGTGCTACAGTGTCAACTACCGTTATTTTACCACTATATTTATTTACACCACAAGATATCACAAATTCATATTTTCCTATCTTTGAAGTGTCAACATTTTTGGTATTTAGTATGCAGTTCGCTGGATTTACCTTTTTAAATGTGGCATAATCATCTAGTTTTAAAGATAATTTTTCATTTATGCCTATAGTTACATCTTTAGTCTTTACAGCATTTTCAGCAATTGTTCTAGTTTTAGACAAATAAAAATGAATTCCAAACCCAATTAAAGCAATTACTATAAAAACAATTAAAATAAACAATAGTCTTTTTAACTTGCGCTTTTCCTTGTCTGGATCTTCAGTGGCCCCAGGAGGAACTTTTCCAATGTTAAAATATTCATTCTTTTTATTAAATACACTACTATCACTAGCTACCACATTACTAGTTGATTTATTTGTATAATTAATATTTTCTTGGCCAAATCTAGTTATATCATTATTTTGCAAATCTGTTGGCTTAACATTATCATCATTCATATGGCCCTCCTTATTATAATTATAATAGTATGGTCAACTAAAAATCAATATATAAAAAGAAATCTACTTATTTTTAGACTTCTTCTTTGCAACCTTTTTACTACTTTTTTTAGTATTTTTTGTTTTCTTTTTAGTTTTTCGAGGTATATTATTAGTTTTCTTACTATTATTAGGGCCTTTAGGTGATGATTTCTTTGAAGTACCACCTTTTTTCTTGCTTACTTTTTTCTTTTTAGCATCAGGCATTTTCATTTCATTAACTTTAATATTTTCTTCTTTTTTATCTTTGATATACTTGTTAGCAACATAAAATAATATTGTAAAAAAAGCTATTAAATAACATGAAATTAATATTATAAAAAGTATATCGATTGGATCAAAATGCCTTATCATAACGTCCTCCTATATTTTATTATAAGAAACCACATATATCTTATTATCGTCTTTAATAACGGTTACCTTTCCTTCTGTATCGTATCCTAAATCTTTCTTATAACTCCATTTCAAGTTAATATCATAAGCTAAATATTCTTTACTGTCAATTGTAACTGTTGTACTTTGTAGTGAAGTAATACTAATATCTTTTACTTCTGGTAATTCTTGCTTTCTTTTATCATTTTTAGTTTCTATATAACTATATAATGTATCACTCATGATATTTTTAAACTTTTCTTTTTCACTATCAAGAACAAAATCGACGCCACCTATATCATATTTATTAATCTTATTGTCCAAAGTAAACACATCAACAATAAATATTTTAGAAAGAAGTTTAGCATATTCTTCGTAATTAACATCCTTACTTTTTAAAAGCTTTTCAAGCTCTTTAAAAATAGTTTTTTTAAGTTCAGTGTCATTTTCTTTAAGTTCATAAGAAAAACCATCTATAACATCTAACACCTTTATTTTAGAAGGTTCATCTTTAGATTTTTTTAATATGAACATACCTCCAGCAACTAATAATATTAAAACAATTATAAAAATTATAACAAGAGGGAATTTAAATTTATTTTTCATTACTTTCTTCCTCACTATTAATCTTATTTAAATTTTCTTGACTAAGCAAATTATATACAACTATTGAGTTGGAAACACTTAGTTTATCATCAACAAGCTGTAAATGTTTAGTAATATAATCCTCAGGTATAACTGCACCAGTTTTAATGATTTTATATTCTTCAGTAGAATTATTATAATACATCTCATTAGTCAAGAAATTTCCGTTAGGGAACACTACCGTGTTATTTGATTTTATTGTAAAAATATCATTGCCTAATGCATATTTATTTTCAATTCCTAACATATTTCCAAGAGTTGGCATTACGTCATACATTCCCATAACATCATTAACAACTTTTGGCAATTTACTTTGAACTTTTTTATTTTTTGACCAAATTATTAAAGGAGTTTTTTTATTTAATTCATGATCAAATGAATCGTATAATCTATACCCTTCATCATCTTTTTCCTTAAGCTTACCAGTCTTTGGATCATAATTATACAAATAATTAATATTAGCTTGAGATAGTTTTGCTTCATGATCACCATAAAATACAAAAACAGTATTATTAAATGAATCTGATTCGTTTATATAATTTATAAATTCTCCTAGAGCCTCATCAGCATAATGAACGCTATGGAAATAATTTCCAACAGCTTTTTTTTCTAAATAATCAACTTTTTCAAGTGTCTTTTTGTGAGTAACTGGATCTATGTTTTCTACTTCAACCGAAAGATCATAATCACCATATTTATCTAAAAAAGTAAATGGTGAGTGATTTGATAAAGTAAGTACAGTACCCATGTAATTAGTATTACTTTTTTCGATATTTTCTAAGATTGGCATTGCCTCTTTAAAAAACAACTTATCGTTTATTCCCAAATTAATAACATCATCTTCGCCAAAAGTAAACGATTCTTTAAAATACATATCTTGATATCCTAAACTCTTATGAGCTTTATTTCTATTCCACATAGTAGCCGCATTACCATGCATACTAAAAGTATAATAGCCTTTTTCTTGCAATAATTTAGGTATAGTAATATAATCTCTATCAAAATAACTTACAAATATAGTTCCACTAGCCGCAGGCATTAAACTAGATAGTAAGGTAAATTCAGTATCACTTGATGTACCGGTTGATATTTGTGGATAAAAATTATTAAATAACAAACCTTCTTTAGCTAGTTTATTCAAATTTGGCGTTAACTCTTTACCATTAAATTGTTCATTCATAACAAAAGATTGCATGCTTTCCATATGAACAAATATAACATTCATGCCTTCTAAAACGTTTGTATATTTATTATTACTCTTTTGATAAGGATATTTTTTATAATAATCTTTAAATACTTTAACAGCATCTTCATATCCAAATAGACTTCCAAGCTTTGGAGTTAGAGTTTGAAATAAGTCATTTCCCTGATATAATATGATTCCAAATCTTTCAACTACAGAAGAACGATTCCATTGCTTAGCAATACTTGCATAATCAGCTTCAGTAGCAAAAACAAATCTTATAGCAATAAATGCTGAACCAACTAATAATGTTTTTAAAAAAGAAGACGCTCCTTTTTCAATTTTGGCAATATAATTATAATAAGGTGAATCTTTTAAGTTTTTATGTACTAAAGAAAAAATAATAGGCATCAACACAAATAATAGATCATGCCATTTAATCTTTTCAAAAACGGAATTAGTAACCGTTTCAACTTGCGATAAACTTGCAATTTCACCAGCCGAAGCAAATGTATTGTAAAATGTATAATAAATAGAGTTTATTGTAAATAAAGCCGCAAAAAAGCACACCAATGTCATAAAATAGCGATATTGATTTTTAGGTTTTATTAAATATCCAAAAGAACCAATGATTAATACAAGACCAAATTCAACTACAACTGACCTGATACCTAAACCATGACCAATTGTAAATGATTTAACTAAAATACAACCTAAAAAAGTAATTATCACATAAGATAAAAACAATCTATTAGTCAAAAAATATGAATAAACTTTTTTATATAAAGATTTTATTTTTTTCATTTTTACCCTTCTTCTCTTATTATTTTAACACTTTTTTTAAAACAAATCTACTTTAAGGGAAACGTCGCATAAAAAATTAAAAATGCTACAAGTAGTGCTATAAAAAAGTACAACGTTTTAAATACTTTTTTTACCACAATTCTAAATTTTCCCTTTAAATGATTGTCTAAAAAATTATTAACGGGCTTATAAAGCGTAGCACCAAGCCCCTCTTCATAAATTTGTCTTATATAACTTTTCATCTTGCACCTTTTGAAGTATCAACTTCATCTATTGTAACTTTACTAGTGTGTGGAATTGGCTTCCATGTTACATTAACAAACATTGCCGCATACATTGTGTATCTTCCAATAATATCAAATGTTGGCCAAGTTAAAGTATATAGAACTTTCTTCAAAAAGCTAATCTTTTTAATACGCTTTTTTTCTACAATAAATATATATATAGCATTCCAGGTATTCACTAAGTATATACCTATTCTATATAATATGCGAAGCCAAATAGCCAATAAAGCACTTATAAACATTGCCTTATAAGATGGAGGAATGTTTACATATTTTATACCAAATAACTTAGTTAACAATTTGCTAAGCCAGGTTCCTCCGGCAAAAAGTGAAAGATTGTTGATTCCATTTGTATAGCAAAAACAAGAATATAAAATAACCGAAACTATTAACCATCTTAACAAGTTTATTACAACTATTGGTGTTAATTGCATTAAAGTATCATATGATGCAAAGCGATGCCTAATAGACTCTAAAATATCTAAGCAAACACTTTTAAAAGTTTTCTTTTGTTTTTTATTTTTTTTCTTATTAGCCCAATCTTTTTTTACAAACAATTTTCCAAAAAAGATATTTAAAAATAAACTTGGACCTGTTTCCTTAAATGCCAATAAATGACCTTTTGACCATCTCAATCTTTGTCTTAGAGCTACCTTTAGATTTGTAGGCTGTTCATCAAAAAACTCAGCCTCATCTTGGTATGTTATTTGATATCCCTGAGCAACAGCATCCGCAGTTAATGCTCTATCTTCAGTCAAAGAAGTGTAATGCCAACCATCCTTTACTATTTCATTAGCAAACAAAAAGCCTGTACCTTGAATATTTGTTGCAAGGTGCAAAACGCTTCTAGCACGATGGTTCATTCTTATTGATCTTATCCAATGAAGAGCATACGTTGAAGAAATCCAATTTTCATCAAAGTTTTTAGTATTACGATACGATGTTATTATTTTTTCGCCAGAATCAAAGGCATTATTCATTTTAGAAATATAGTTTGAATTTAATAAATTATCTGCATCAAATATAAAATAGCCCTCAAAGCTTTGACGCCCATAATCCTTTTCTATACAATCTAATAAAAATTCTAGAGCATACCCTTTTGTTCGATGCTCATCATCAAACCTTTCATAACAAATAGCTCCTTTTTTTCGAGCAATTTGTGCAGTGGTATCTGTACAATTATCAGCAACTACAAAAGTTGTTAATAATTCACTAGGATAATCTTGCTTCTTTATACTATCTAAAAGATTTCCAATGACCTCTTTCTCATTACGGGCTGCGATTAATATTGCATACTTGTGATTTTTTTTAGCGGGTTTAAACTTTCTCGTAAATAAAAAACCAATCGCATAGTAAAATGCTTTATATATTACCATGGCACTTAATAATGTACCTATAAAATTATAAACACTCTTTCCAGCCGGGTATAAACTACCAAACCAATCAATAATATTTCCTAATAACATCTTATACCTCATATCTCTTAAAATTATATCATAAGTAAAAAATATTGTGAACTATTAACTTAGGTATTGAATTATTAAGTTTTTTTTGATATTATTAAATCACGCAGGTGTAGTACAGCGGTTAGTATGCGGCCTTGCCAAGGCTGAGACGGCGGTTCGATTCCGCTCACTTGCTCCATTTGAAATCAACTTACGGACTTAAAAGTTCGTAAGTTTTTATTTTTATATAAAACTTTAAAAGTTCTCTTTCTAGAAAGGAGGACTTTTTTCATGCCTGAATTTAAAGTAATTGAAAATCTAAAACCTAATAAAGATTTAACCAACATCTTAAAAAACTTTAAATATAAGGTTAAATTAGGACAAATTAAAACTATCTTGCACACCAACCTACAAGTAGTAATACCTACTGAATACCAAGTTACATATCCTACTATTCTTACAATACTAGAATACAAAGTTAATGAAATATCAAATAAGCCTTTTTATATTAAAGAACATAATCAAAAGTATAATTTTAAAGAAATTGCACAATTTT
>OIYS01001011.1_pt1 | contig 15912 bp, 11 predicted proteins | sample 1588271 | NCBI WGS metagenome assembly OIYS01 (sample SAMN03283286) | human gut metagenome | biome: human-associated habitat; material: feces | host: Homo sapiens | place: Peru | collected 2012
CAAAATTATAGGGGTATCTATAGGAATTGCTCTGGTACTTCTAATTATAATTGCTTCGACTTATGCCTTATGGCAAGTAACTAAAACGCAAAAAGATAAAAATAGTATGATTGCGGCATGCCTAGATCTTGATCTTAACAAAACTGGTGAAGGTAGTGTTATTAACCTTGAAAATAGTTGGCCTATGAATGCGGTTGATGCTGTAAAAGAATTAACAGGATATACATTTACCGTAACTAATAATTGTGATACGCCAATAAGTTATGTAATAGGACTTGAATCATTAGAAGATGAAAGGCTAGCAAGTTTAAGTGCATCAGCAGTTGCATTAGCAATTGATGACGATGTGTTAGGAACGTTTAATAGCTTAAATGATATCGAAGGCCCTGATACATATATTTTATCAAAAGAAATAAAAACTGCTGAAATCAAGGGAAAAGAAACCAACACGCATTTATTAAAAATATGGATTGATGAAAGAGCTCCTATTACGGAACAGGGAAAAGCTTTTAATGGAAAAATATTTATAACTGGTGGTCAGGGAATTTTAAATGATAATCCTGGTCTATTAGCTACTCCAGAAAAATGTTTTACAATAGATTCTAATGGAATTATTTCTAAATATGATGATTCTTGTGGAGAAATGGTTGTAATACCTGCAAGCGTTAACAATGTCAAAGTAAAAAAGATCGCTACTAACGCATTTAGACCAGAAAAAGATGTTACAGATTTTTTGCTTTGGCAAGATTTAAGTTCTTCGGTGTATGATGAAAAAGAAGATACGACTACAGGAATAAAGTATTATATAATAGTTAAAAATGACAAAGCCAAGAGTAGAATAGAAGAGTTTTTTAAAAAAGTATCTGAAGAAGAAGCCTCAAATTACTTTTTCATAAATAACGAATCAGAACTTCCAGCAACAGCGAGTGAAACAGAAGAAGGTAAGTATGGCATTATCGCCAAGGATGAGAATGGCGAGGATGAAATTTTATTAGCTCAAACTCCTTATAAGGACAGTATATTTACTATTAAAGGAGTAGATTTTTCTAAAGCAATTTACTTAGAAGAAATAGAACCATACGCATTTACCCTTTATGATGGTACGACTGAAGCTGGTCTTGATAAAATTTCAGCAAATTATAATAAGAAAACTGCTAATGGTAAAGATAATTTTGATAATTCTTTAGATTTTGGATTAACTTATATTAATTTTGGGGCTAATGATAATGCCATAAAAATAGGTACGGGGGCTTTTTTGTTTAGCAAACTTGATAAATTAACAGTTTATAATTCGCTTACAGGTACTATAGAAAAAGGATATAACTCACAATCATTTGGTATGAGTTCAATTAATACTTTAACAATTAAACCATCTAAGGATAATACTGTGATTGACTATAAAGATAAAACTGTTGATGATACAACTGTTGGCGGAGCAATCACATCAATCTTAAGCGGCCAATTTGCACTCTCTTATATTACAACTGTTAACATAAGCGAAGGCATTACTAAAATAAGTGAATTATCATTTCCAAGCGTAGCTATAAAAAATGTAAATTTGCCAGAATCATTAGTCGAGATTGGCGGAAATCAATTTGCTTTTAGTGATGAAGATAGTGAAAACAACTTTTTATTAACTTCTATAGTCGTGCCTAAAAATGTTAAGATTATTGGCGAAAAGGCATTTGCTGGTGCTATAGAAAAAGACACAATAATTATGAAAAGAGCAAATCTAGATGGCATGACTTTAGGTGAAAATTGGAGTAGCAATGCAACAATTAAATTTGAGCCTTAATATAGGGCTTTTTTTATGTAAAAAAATGTTTATTTATTTAATTTATATTGACTATCCAAAAGAGTTAATTGTATTATTAACATAGAAAGTAGGTTAATATATGGAAAATAGTGTTAGACGCAATAAAATTATTGGTATGTCTATTGGAATCTGCTTAGTTCTTTTAATAATAGTTGCTTCGACTTATGCCTTATGGCAAGTAACTAAAACTCAAAAAGATAAAAATAGCATGATCGCGGCATGTCTAGATTTAGATCTTAATAAAGTAGGTGAAGGCACACCAATTAGTCTTGAAAATAGCTGGCCAATGACTAGTGCTAATGCCCAAAACGATTTAACTGGATACACTTTTACAGTAACAAATAATTGTAGTAATGCTGTAAATTATATTATAGGATTGGAATCAGTAGATGGGGATGCAAATACCGAATATATGTCTGATAGTGCTGTTGCACTATCTATAGATAATGAGGTTTTAGGAACATATGGTAGTTTAAATGATATCGGAGGTCCTGACACTTATAGATCATCAAAAGAACTAAAAACTGCATCTATAGGCGGTAATGCCACTAAGACTCATTTGCTAAAAATATGGATTGATGAAAATGCACCTATTACTGAACAAGGAAAACAATTTAATGGAAAAATATTTATAACGGGTGGACAAGGAATTAAAAATGACAATGAAGGTTTAGTTGCTACTCCAGAAAACTGCTTTACAATAGATTCTAATGGAGTGATTACCGCATATGATACTTCATGTGGAGAAAATGTAGTTATTCCTGAAAGTGTTAATAAAAAAGATGTAAAGAAAATAGCAACAAGTGCATTTAGACAAGAAAAGGACTTAACTGATTTTATGATGTGGAGTGATTCATCAAATGCAACATATGATTCTACTAACGATGTTTATATAGGAATGAAATATTATATTCTTGTAAAAAATGAATCTAATAGATCACGCATAGAAGCATTTTTTAGTGGATTAACTGCAGAAGATCAAACTGCAACTGTTACTTATGTAACTAAAGAATCTGATGTACCCGAAACGGCTACAGCTGGTGAAGAAGGATTATATTATATTTTACCTGAAAGCGAAGCTGGTGAAATGACGGTTAGCCAAACGCCAAAGGTTAGTCCTTCTTTAGTAATAAAAGGTGTTGATTTTTCAAAAGCCACTAAACTAGAAGAAATAGAAAAATTTGCATTTTCAAACGCTATTTATAAAGAGACGACAAGTGATGGAAAAACATTATATGAACTTGATACATCGCAAACCCAAAGATTTGGATTAACAAGTCTAAATTTTGGAGTTAATACTAATGATATTAAGGTTGGTGCTGGAGCATTTGCCTATAGTAATATTGATACTCTAGAACTTTATGGATCATTAATATTTAACCCTGTAAATGAGTATAGTGAGATAGGATATTTTGAAGGATCAACCATTAATAATTTAACATTTACGTATGTAACTGGTCATGATATTTTAGGCCATATTAATACTAATGAAACAGTTGCTATTGGCGCATTCACAAACATGAAAATTAATAAATTAGAAATTGCCCAAGGATATACGGAAATTTATAACGCCGCATTTGCTCAGTCAACAATTACAAGTGTCATTATTCCAAATAGTGTAACTAAAATAGATGATAGAGCATTTAATGGCCTAACTAATGCATCAACAATTACTATAAAAAGAGCTGATGCAACAGGAATGACTTTAGGAAGTTACTGGAGCGGTGATGCTGTAGTTAAATATGAATTATAAAGAAGCAATCGCTTCTTTTTTTGTGTCAAAAAATGTCTAATTATGTTTACAAAACAAGATTTAGTACTTATAATAAAAACCAATAACTTGAGGAGGCAAGATTATGAGTAATGAACTACCTGTTATGCTATTAAAAAGCTTTGTTATTTTGCCTAATCAAGAAGTAAAACTTGAACTTAATAATGAGATAACAAAAAAAGTAGTGAGTGAATCATTAAAAAATGCTGAAGGCAAAGTTTTAGTGGTATGTCCACTTGATCAAAAAGAGGAAAGCCCTGATGTTACAGATTTGCCAACTGTAGGCGTTTTAAGTAAAATTGTAAGTAAATTAATTTTACCAAATAATAATCTAAGGATTACTTTAAAGGGCTTAGAAAGAGTCTCAGTTATTGAATATAAAAATAATGATGAGGATAGTGAAATGCTTGATAGTATAATTACAAGTGTTCACATTCCTAAGTATGATGCTTCCGAGGAAGAAGCAGTTAAAAGAAAATTAAAAGAAATGCTTAATAATTACGTTAACGCTGCGCCTCATATTTCCAACAGCATTTTTAGCAGATTAGAAAAGTGCCGTTCTCTATTTTCAATGACAGATATGATAACCTCATTTTTGCCTTTAAGTATAGAAAAAAAGCTTACTTACATGCAAGAAATAAACGCTATGTATCGTGCTAAAAATTTAATTGAAGATATTAACTTTGAGATTCAAGTATTAAAATTAGATGCTAAAATAGAAGAATCGTTAAGTAATGATTTGGATGAAGCTCAGAAGAAATATCTTTTAAAAGAAAAATTAAGAGAAATTAAAAAAGAATTAAATGAAGAAGATTCTTTGATAAAAGAAGATGTTAAAAACTTTAAAAACAAATTAGAAACTTTAGAAATTAGCGAGCAACTTAAAAATAAATTAAAAGGTGAAATTGAATCTTATGCTTTAATCTCAGAAGCAAGCCCTGAAATGAGTATTGTTCGTACCTATCTTGAAACTATACTTCTTTTACCTTGGAATGTTAAAAGTGCTGATGAAACAGATTTAGCAAAAATTAAAAATTCTTTGGATGATACTCATTATGCTCTTCTTGAAGTTAAAAATAGAATTTTAGAGTATATTGCTGTCAGTACGCGAAATGATTCTATTCCGTCACCCATAATATGTTTGGTTGGACCTCCGGGGGTTGGTAAAACAACTCTTGCTGAAAGTATAGCTAAATCGTTAAATAAAAGCTTTGCTAAGATAAGTGTTGGAGGGCTAAATGACACAGCAGAATTAATTGGACATAGAAGAACCTACGTTGGAGCTAGTGCTGGAAAAATAGTAAATGCTTTAATTAAATGTAAAACTGCTAATCCGGTTATTCTAATTGATGAAGTTGATAAAATGGTCAAAGACATAAAGGGTGATCCGGCTAGTGCTTTACTTGATATTTTAGATAGTAATCAAAATAGTAGGTTTATAGATAATTATATTGACGAAGAATTTGATTTATCAAAGGTATTATTTATTTTAACAGCCAATGATTTAAATTTAATCCCAGAACCGCTACGTGATAGATTAGAAATAATTGAAATTCCAGGATATACTGAGTTTGAAAAAATAGACATTGCTAATAATTATATAATTCCAAGATTGTTTCAAAAAGTAAAAATAAAAAATGAAATAAAAATTAACAATGATATTATAAGAAACATAATAAATTCGTATACTTCCGAGGCTGGAGTAAGAGAACTTGAAAGGTCACTTGATAAAATAATTAGAAAAATAATTACCGAGTCTCTATTAAATAAAACCCAAGTAAAGATCAGTTTAAAAAAAGATGATTTACCTAAATATTTAGGTGAGAAAAAGTTTGATAATAGTATTAATAATAACAATTATTTTGGCACTGTAAATTTACTTGCCTATACCTCTCAAAAAGGATTGGTTACCCAAGTTGAATCAACTATGTATGATGGAACAGGAAAAATTTTAATAACTGGTTTGCTTGGTGATTCAATGAAAGAAAGTGTTGATGTAGCTCTTAGTTACTTAAAGGCTAATGTAGATAAATATGAGATAAATGAAAATTACTTCTATAAGAAAAATATTCATCTTCATTTTTTATCAGGTGGTCAAAAAAAAGATGGACCTAGTGCAGGAGTTGCTATATTAACATCCTTAATAAGTTTGTTTACCAAAAAAAAGGTTTCTAAAGATATTGCTTTGACTGGTGAGTTATCACTAAGAGGTGACGTCTTAAAAATCGGAGGCTTAAAAGAAAAAATAATCGGAGCTTATAATAGTAATATTAAAACTGTTATCATACCTGATGAAAACAAAGATATTTTAAAAGAGCTTGATAAGAGAATCCTTGATAACATAAGTATTATTACTGTAAAAAATTATCAAGAAATATATAATTTAATATTTAAAAATGAAAAACAATAGTATAATTAATATGAGGTGGATTATGACTTTAGAGGAAATAATAAACAATATTGATTATACTTTTTTGTTTAATAAAAAAGATATAGAACTTGGCGAGTTTTCAAAAGACACAAGAACAATTGCTGAAAACGACGTTTATGTTGCTATAAAAGGAGAAAACTTCGATGGCCATGATTTTATTATGGAAGCAATTAAGAAAAAGGCATCTTTAATAATTAGCGAAAAAGAACTACCTGAAGAAATAATTAGTAAAAATGTTCCGATTTTAATCGTAGATAATACTATTAAAACTTTACAAGATATTGCTTTATACAAAAGAAATAAATACGATATACCTGTAATTGCCATAACTGGTAGTGTTGGTAAAACTAGTACAAAAGATATGGTTGCGTCAATAGTCAGTGAAGAATATAAAACCCTTTATACTAGCGGTAATTACAATAATCATATAGGACTTCCTTTGACAATTTTAAAACTAAAAGATCATGAGGCCTTAGTTGTGGAAATGGGCATGAATCATCCTCATGAAATTGAAGTCTTATCAAATATTGCTAAACCAACTGTAGCGGTAATTACGAACATAGGCACCGCTCATATAGGAATCTTAAAGAGTCGTGAAAATATTTTAAAAGCTAAATTAGAAATACTAAGCGGATTAAATGGCCCCTTAATAATTAATAATGACAATGATTTATTGCATGAATGGAACAGTAAGAATAAAACTATTGATGTTATAACTTATGGAATAAATAACAAGTCAGATATAATGCCTTCTAAAATAGATAAAGAAGAGGATTATACTAAGTTTAATTATAAAGATCAAACTTTTTTAGTACCTGTTGGAGGAGAACACTTTTTATATAATGCTTTGTGTGCTCTAGCTGTTGGAAAAGTATTAAATATTAGTTTAGAGAAAATTAAAAATGGCTTGGAAAACTTTAAATTATCTAGTAACCGTATGGAAATTATTAAGGGTAGCTTTACAATAATTGATGATACATATAATGCTAATTATGATTCCATGGTTGCGGCTTTGAAATATTTAGACACTTTAAAGGGTAGAAAAATTGCTGTTTTGGGAGACATGCTTGAATTAGGAAAATATAGTAAAACGATTCATAAAAATATTTCTAAAGAGATAAACATGCTTAAATTGGATGTTTTGATAACTGTTGGTAAAGAATCAAGTATTATTAATAAATATGTTAAAATACCTAATTATCATTTTCAAACAAATGAAGAAGCAAGTGAGTTTATAAATACTATAAAACATAAAAATGATTGTATTTTATTAAAAGCTAGTAATGGCATGCATTTCAAAGAAATTTTAGAAAAAATTAAGTAATATTTGACTTTATATTCGCACTCTGCTAATATATTCTTTGCAAAAAAGGTGATTATATTGAAATTAAAAAAAGTAATAGCCGTATCTCTTTTATTTACTCAGCTTTTAATAACTAGTGCATGTAAAAGTAAGGAAAAAGAATACACATCTTTTGAAGAATTAATAGAAGATTGTTATTATAGCCCAGATCTTTCTTTGTTTCCTTATGTTTTTAATAAAGAACGTATTTCTTTAATTAATAAAGTATTAAAATATGCTAGGTATTCAAACGAGTTTAATGATATAGTTTTAGAAATAGTTAAGAAAAAAACTTCTTATTATGAGGAAATGACAAATGAAGATAATTTAAAAGAGTTATCGGAAATGGAAATTGATGAAGCATTAAATTGGGCTTATACTAATGAAAAAGAAATATCAAAGTGTCGTTTTTCTAAAAAAGAAAGAGAAACTTACTGTGAATATTTGAAAGATAATAATGTTTTGAGTGCTATTAATTATATTAATCATTATTTAAATAATGAAGGATATGAAATTATTCTAAATGCTTTAAAAGACTATTGTAAAGTTGTTAGGGCAGATAGATTTGATTATACTTATGGTGATTTTAATTTAAAATATAGTAACTATGATCCTTTAAAAGTAACTCCTTATAAAGAGGAAAGAGAATTAGTAGAGGCTTATAAAGAATTATATTATTTAGATAAAAGTACTGATAGTAGTTATGATTATGATAGAAATGAAATATATAATGATAGTATAGCTATGATATTAAGAAGATAAAAGTAACAAATTGTTACTTTTTTTAATGTTTATGTTATAATAAAACTTGTGGTAAATATGAAAAGAAACGATGTAGATTTTGAAAAATTAAGTCCAATGATGAAGCAATATATTGAAATTAAAAACGAATATCCAGAAGAATTGCTTTTTTTTCGCTTGGGAGACTTTTATGAACTTTTTTTTGAAGATGGTATAACAGCATCTAAAGAACTCGAATTAACATTAACCGGAAAAAATGCCGGACTTTCTGAGCGAATTCCGATGTGTGGTGTTCCTTTTCATTCAGTAAAGCCTTACCTTGAAAAGTTGATTGATAAGGGATATAAAGTTGCAATATGTGAGCAATTGGAAGATCCTAAAACAACTAAAGGAATGGTTAAACGAGGTGTTGTTGAAGTATTAAGTAAGGGAACTATTGCAGACTATGAATTACTAAGTGAACATGATAATAGTTACATTGCTAGTGTGCTTGACTTTAATTATATCTATATGATTACTTATGCGGATATTTCGACGGGAGTTATTAATTCTTTATCTATTACTCATGATTTGACAAAGTTAATTAGTGAACTATTAAGTCTAAATGTTAAAGAAGTTATTTTGGAAAATAATTTACAGGTAGAGCTTATAGATACACTTAAAAACAACTATGGAATTGAAGTATCCATTAGTGATAAATTTCTAGAAGAAAAGTATGAAAAAATAGTTGATTCAGTAAGTGATGCACGAGCTAAAATGGGTGTTAAGCATCTTTTGTATTATCTAGTAGTACGCGAGTTAAAGATTCTTGATCATATCGATAAAGTTAATGTAATAAATAAAGACGATTATCTAATAATGGATGTTCATACCATTAGAAACCTAGAACTTGTGGAAACTCTTCGCTTAAAAGAAAGAACATATTCGCTAATTTGGTTACTTGATAAAACTAAAACAGCGATGGGCAGTCGTCTTTTAAAAAATTGGTTACTTAATCCATTAAAAAATGTTAATTTAATTAATGAACGTTATGATAAAATTGAAACTTTAAATAATGAGTTTATTTTAAAAGATGAATTAAGAAATAAATTAGACATGGTTTATGATATAGAAAGATTGTGTGGAAAAATCACTTGTGGAAATATAAATGCTCGTGATTTGTTACAATTAAAAACTAGTTTAAGAGTATTTCCTGATATTAGCAAAATAATTAAAGATTTAAAATTTAACTATGAATTTAAAACGTTTGATAATTTATATGAATTGCTAGAAAAAGGTATTTATGAAAATCCTCCTGTTTCTCTAAAAGAGGGATATTTAATAAAAGATGGCTATAATAAAGAATTGGATGAATTAAAAAAAGTTCGTAGTGGAGGAAAAGACTTTTTAGCTAATTTTGAAAAAGAGGTTAAAGAACAAACAGGGATAAAAAATCTTAAAGTTGGCTATAACAAAGTATTTGGATATTACATAGAAGTATCTAAAGGTCAAGCCAGTTACGTAAAAGATGAATTCAAATGGGAAAGAAGACAAACTTTAAGTAATTGTGAAAGATATATTTCGCCACTTTTAAAGGAAAAAGAATCACTTATTTTAAACGCTGAAGAAAATATTATTGAGTTAGAATATAATTTGTTTTTAGAAATTAAAGACAAAATTAAAAGTGAAATTTTAGATTTAAAAAAAGCTGCATACATAATTAGTGAATTAGATGCCATAACATCACTAGCTCATTGTGCGGAAGAATACAACTTTGTACGTCCAACCTTTTCAGATGAATTTAAATTAATCGTTCGTGATGGAAGGCATCCTGTTGTAGAGAAAGTAATTAAAGATGAGTATGTTCCTAATGATATCGTTATGGATAGCAATATAAATACTTTATTAATAACCGGCCCAAATATGTCAGGTAAATCAACATACATGAGACAGCTTGCAATTATTGTTATAATGGCTCAAATGGGCTCATTTGTACCAGCTAAAAGTGCGACATTGCCCCTAATAGATCAGATTTTTACTAGAATTGGAGCCAGTGATGATTTAGTTAGTGGATCATCTACATTCATGGTTGAAATGACCGAGGCTAAAAACGCTATAGTAAACGCTACCAAAAATAGTTTAATACTTTTTGATGAATTAGGTAGAGGTACAGCTACATTTGATGGAATGAGCCTTGCCGAAGCAATACTTGAATATATTACTAAACATATAGGTTGTAAAACATTATTTTCAACTCATTACCATGAACTTACGTCATTAGAAAAAGTTTATCCATCTATTAAAAACGTTCATGTTAGAGCTTATGAAGAAAATGAAAAAATAGTTTTTCTGCATAAAGTCAAAGATGGTGCCATTGATAAAAGCTATGGTATTCATGTAGCTAAACTTGCGGGCATGCCAGATGAACTTATCAAAAGAGCTGATGAAATATTAAAAAAATACGAGAATAATCCAACTAAAAAGAAAAAAGAAAATAATGTTCAATTGTCTATGTCTTTTGATAATACCTTACAAGAGTCTAACAAAATTTTAGAAGAAATAGATAGACTTGATATTTTAAATACAACTCCAATTGATGCCTTAAATATTTTATATAAACTTAAAGAAGAGAGAAAGAAACATTAAAAATGTTTCTTTTTTATATACATATTATTTACATTAAATGTAAGTATAAATTAAAAAATCGAATAATAATATGCTATTATTATTATAGTAAGGTGTGTGATAGAATGAATAATGAGAAGGTTTCTGTTCATTATACTGAAATTAGAAATGAAATTAATCTTATTAAAAGATATATTTCACAACTACAACTTAGTATTGATTCTATGTTAAACGATGCCATTTCTAATGGTGAATGGAAAGGCAAATATCAAGAGGAATATGATAACCATATTAATGGTAAAACAGAGAAATATTTAAGAAAATTGGTAACCTGTTTTGAAGATTTTAATAATTATTTAGAAAAAACTATGCAAGGTTACCAAAAAATAGATCAATAAGTAGGTGAAGAAATGAACGATAATACCCAAATGGTCGATTATGATAGACTATTAGCCAAAGCAGATGTTTTAAACGCTAAGAAAAATGAAATTTTAACTGATATTAATGTTATAAAGCAATCATATGAAAAAATAACCAGCGATTATTGGCTTGGTCCAAAATCTGCTATTTTTGCAGAGAAAATAGCTCAATTTTTTGCTAAAAATGAAAACTCTGGAGCAATTTTAGATAATGTTGAAAGTGATTTCGATGGATTAATAAAATTTATAAAAGACGCCTGTAGTCAAGTTGAAGAAACTGATGATGCAATCGGGCAATCAGTAAAGTAGGTGAAGGTATGGTTAAAGTAAAAATAGATACAAATAATATTTTTCTTGCATATCAGATAGCTAAAAAGTTTCATCCGGCAACTTTGATGTTTTACGGAAAAAGAGCAGCTGAATTAAAGCGGAGATCATATATTATTGATAGAATGTTGAGCTATATCCAAAATGAAGGCATTATGTACCAGCTAAAAGATTATAGCAAAGCGGTTGATTTAGTAATGAATCCAACCGATGGTTTACTTGCCCTAAAGTTATCTTATGAAAGTAAATACAAAGCGTGCAAAACTATAGATGAAGAAATTGCATATAAAGATCATGCGGACGTTTATATGTTGACTCAACAAAAGATTATAATATCTTCGACACTTAAAGAATTAAAAAAGAAAATCATCAAAAAGAAAGAAGAAATAGTTTCTATTTTAACTACAATTGTGGAAATAGAGGTTACTCCTTGGGAAACCTATAATTCAGATAAATATGAGATAAACTTAGCAACTTTTGAGAAGCAAGTCATTGAGCCCTTAAATAATATAGTAAAATATTTAAATATGCAAATGTTGAATATGAATTCCATGAGGTCAAGTGATTTTCAAATTCCAAGTGGCAATGACGATTTATCTTCTAGTGATTATCAAGTTAGTACCTTTTTCTATTCAGCGTGTAATAATATAAAAGTTAATATTAAAAAATGTCTTGATGAAGCAACTCGCCAATTAAATTCGTTAAAATATCATTTTGCCAAGATTAAACAATTTGAATATCGTAATGACTTTGAATATGCTAAAGAAAGAAGAAGGGCTAGTAGTGATAGTACCTCTTCTAGTCACGGAACATATGTTGTTGAAAAAGGTGACTATTTAATTAAAATTGCAGCGAAATATGGAATTGATTGGAAAGATCTTTATGAAGCAAACGCTGATAAGATTGATAATCCAAACTTGATATATCCAGGACAAGTGCTTACAATTCCAGGTCAAAAAGAAGAAAATAATGATCCTGTAAGTGCCGCAGATGTTGTTAGTAAATACACAGGTCTTAAGTTTGAGGAAAAAGAAGAGGAAGCATTTGATATTAACCCTCCAGTATTTGAAGGCGTAATTGGTGCTGCAGCCATTGGTTCTGTTAGTGTGGCAACTAAAAAGACTGACGAAACAGAATCTGGTAAGGATGATAAAAAATCCGAGGTTAAAGAAAAAACAGAAGTTAGAGAGGCTGTATCTAAAGAAAGTGATACTAAGGAAATTAGTGAAAGAGAACAAGCAATTAAAGATAGAAATGAAGCGGCACATAAAAGAGCAAATGAAAAAGGAGTATCCGCGGCTCAGACAAGCACTAATACTAGCTCTCCTAAAGTAGAAGTATTAGATAGTGCTTTAGCAAGTTGTTTGGATGACAGATTCGAGCCAGGATTTAGTGCTAAACTAGAACAAGTCGCTAAAAATGTTAATTGTGATCCAAATGATTTACTTGCTCTTATGTATTCAGAATGTGCTCTTGATCCATCTCATATTGAAAGCGGTAGTAGAGCTGTTGGCCTTATCCAATTTATGCCAAGTACTGCTCGTAATCTTGGTTACACAACTGAACAGATAGCTAATATGTCCGCAACAGATCAACTTGATTTAGTTGAAAAATATATTAAAAGCGCTAGTCCTTACAAAAATGGCGAAGAATTAGATGCCGGCACATTATATGCGGTTATGTTCTTACCAGGTAGAGCCAAGAAAAATGCTTTATGTGTCAAAGGCGAAAGCTATTATTCTTATAATAGGGGTTTAGACGTGGATGGCGATGGAGTAATAACTAAACAAGATCTAGCTAATCGTTTAAATAAGAAGTATACGGAAATGTTACGAGATATAATGTAGAAGATTACAGGATGCCCTGTAATTTTTATTTTAATGTATTTAATTTTATAATTGATTTAATGTGAGAATAATATTATAATTAACATGATAAAGAATAGGGAAAGAGACGTGGTAATATGGCCATAAATACAACTGATTTACAAAATTGGATTTTAACTTCTCGAAGAATTGCTCCGAATTCTCTTTTTGGTGATAGCGAAAGCGATCCTTGGGTGGGGTTTGTTGCTTTTCAAGTTGGCCAAAAGTTAAGAGATATGGTTAATAGTGTTGGATATCCATCTGTTAATAATGTAATCAATCAAATAAATAAATTAGATGAAATGGTTATACTTGTTGAAGAAGAAAAAATAGATCTTCAACAATTTATGGATGCTCTTGATAATTGTGCCGCTATGAAAGAACATGTAAATGATGGTACGGCTTCGCCATCTGTATGGGAACATTATATGCAAGAATATTATAGGGCTAAAAATAAACTTATTGATACTCAACGTAGAATTGGTATTTTAAGAGAAGAATTTAAAATTTATTGGAATATACCTGCAGTTCAGGGCATGATAAGAAATGAAGTTTTCGGTATCCAAACAGATTTTGCAGAAAACGTTACGACTTTATTCGAAAATCTTATTACAATATGTGAAAATACAATTACTGCTTTAGGTAATTCAACATATGATAATCGTACTTTGGAAGTTATATCAAAGTATAATGGTAAAGCGAAAATAATAAGAGAACCAATTGGCACTTTTAGAAGTGTTATCATAAAAAATATCGAGAAAATAAAAAGTGCTGCTACAGATGTTACAGTTAAAAGTAAAAATCATATTGATAATATTACAAAATATGAGAATAATGAAGACGTTGTTTTAATAGATTTAGCAGATGAAACTTTAAATGAGGAAGTAGAAGGAGAGAAAAAAACAGAGCCTTTGAAATACACTATTGCAAGCGGTGACTCATTAAGTAAAATTGCTGAAAAGTATGGTGTTGATTGGGAAGAAATATATGAAGCAAATAGAGATACTATTTCTAACCCAAATCAAATAGAAGTTGGCCAAGTTATAATAATCCCTGGTTTAGCTTCAACTGTAAAAGGTGCTTCTAATGATTTAGGAAATGTAACTAAAACTTATATTGATGCCGAGAAAGAAGAAGAAATAGAGCCATTAGTTATAAATAAATTAGCTTCTTACGAAAAACTTTCAAAATCAAGTTGGAGCGTTGAAGCCTCTTCTTTTGAAAAAACAGATATAAATTTGCCATTAAATAAAACGTATAGAGTTACTTCAACCATAGATTCGAGATGGAGTGAAGACGGCACTGGTAATGGTTATTTTGATCATAGAGGCTGTGATTATGTTCCTGAGGGATCACGAGAAAACGTTTCTATAAAACCTATTCAAGAGGGAGTCGTAGTCTATTCAGGATATTCAAATAATGGCTATGGTAATGAAGTTGTTATGCTTCACGAGGTAATAAATGATGATGGAACTATATCGTATTACATGAGTAGATATGCCCACTTAAGAGATACTCCTAAAGTTAAAGCTGGTGATGTTATAACAGACGATAGTCCAATTGGTATAATGGGAACTACAGGAAACCGATCAACTGGAGTTCATTTGCATTTGGAATATGCTAAAACAGACTTTACTGAAGAAGAGTTAGCAGGTAAAAGTGCTGATGAGATTGCCAATTATTATCAAAAGAAACAAGGAGTTGATACAAGATTAAAAAAAGGCTCTTATATAAATACAAGCAACATTTATGCGAAAGCAAATAAAACTTCATAAAAAAGGGAGATTATTATGAATACAAAAATTAAATATCAAGATGTTTCTGATGCTTGTCAAGATATCGCTACATTAATCCAAAGAGTGCAAGAAAATATTCCATTAATTCAAAATTTAACAGGAAATACCACAGCTTGGAGTAGTAAATATCAAAGAGCATTCGATAGACATATAAATGGAGAAACCATCGTATATCTAAAAAAAGTAGTTAATGGATTAAAAGGTTATAATGAAAAACTTTCAAGATATATTAAAGAATATCAGCAAATAGATATCTATAGGTAGGTGAATTATGCAAGAAAAATATATAAATACAGATGAAGTTTTAAATATATCATTTAGGCTAAAAGACTATATGAATTCAACTATCGTAAATATTGAAACTATTTTAAAAGACTTTAAAAATCTTGAAGAAAACAAATCATGGATTGGTCCAAAAAGTGAAAGGTTTTTTGAAGATTTTAATAGTTTTTGTAATAGTGGCTCACAATCTATTATTGAGACATTACAAAACGAACTTGCTGATATGACAAAGTTTATAAGCGACACTGTAGCAGCTGAACAAGGTACTGATTCAGAAGTTTCAAAAGACATTGAAAATGCTAGTGATAGTATTAAGATTGAATCAATGGCACTAAATAATGATAGTGCTCATAATAATTAGATTTGCATATGTAAACACGAATATATCGTGTTTTTTTGTTTGACAAAATACGCCGGGGGGGGTATAGTTAAATAGAAGGTAGGTAGTTATGAATAAGAAGAAGATAATTTTAACAAGCATAATAGTAATGTTATTAATAACACTAGTAGTAGCAGGA
>OIYS01001012.1_pt1 | contig 15907 bp, 20 predicted proteins | sample 1588271 | NCBI WGS metagenome assembly OIYS01 (sample SAMN03283286) | human gut metagenome | biome: human-associated habitat; material: feces | host: Homo sapiens | place: Peru | collected 2012
ACCAAGACCTGGAAGTGTTACTTCATCTTGTGAGGCAATTGATTCATCGATAGCTTTAGTTAATGTCTCATAATTATCACCTTTAAAATTATTTATTATATGTTCTCTTATACTCATATTATAAAATCCTCCTTTATATATATGGTGTGATTAATGTTATGTTTTTATACATATTTAGGATATATAAATAGTATTTTTATAAAAAATATTGTAAAATATATTTGGTGATATTATGAAGCTTGATGTTGATGGTAAGAAATATGATATTGTTATAGATAGGAAAGTTGGTACTAGAAACACTTATATTAGAGTTAAAAAAGATTTGGTGATATATGTTACTACTAATAGACTTACTAGTACTAGGACAATTGAAAAGCTATGTGATGATAATTATTTGAAAATTGTTAAAATGATTAGAGAACAAGAATTAAAAAAAGAAAATAATGAAGGCTTTCGTTATTTAGGTAAAAAATATGATATTGTTTATGTCTCTTATACTGATATTTCTTTTGGTGAAAATAAAGTATTTTTGAATAAAAATTTAGATATAGATAAATGGTATAAAAAGCAGGCAAAGAGTATATTTTTAGGGCATTTAGATTTTATGTATAATAGATTTAGTAAAAAAATTCCTTATCCTAGTTTAAAAATTAGAAAAATGACTAGTAGATGGGGTGTTTGTAATACAAGATTAAAGACAATTACTTTAAATCTGGAACTTATTAAAAGAGATCTAAAGTTTTTAGATTATGTTATTGTTCATGAATTATCACATTTAGTTCATGCTGATCATTCGAGGGCTTTTTGGAATTTAGTAGAACAAAATATGCCAGAATATAGAGAATTAATGAAGGAGATGAAGACTTTTTGATAGTTATTAGTAGTTTAGATAATGATAAAGTTAAAAAACTTAGAAAATTACAGATGAAAAAGTATAGGGATAGATATAATGAATATATAGTAGAAGGATTACATTTAGTATATGAAGCGTATAAGATAGGTGTACTAGATGAATTGATTTTATTGGAAGGTGAAAATTTACCTTTACCTGTTCCTTATACTTATTATAGTAAAAATGTAATTAAAAAAATATCTGTAATGGATACGCCTAGTACTGTTATGGGTCTTTGTCATAAAAGAGAAAAGGATGAAATTGTGGGTAATAGAATTCTTATCTTAGATGATATTCAAGATCCTGGTAATTTAGGTACTATAATTAGAAGTGCTGTAGCTTTTAATATAGATACAATTGTTTTATCTAATAATACAGTTGATTTATATAATTCTAAGGTTTTAAGGGCTACTCAAGGAATGTTTTTTCATACTAATATCATTATTAGAAATGTATTTGAAATAGTAGCACTTCTTCGTAATATAAATATTCCTATATATGGTACGGATGTTAATGGTGGGGTTGATGCTAGAAGCTTGACGGATGATGATAAAAAAAGATTTGCTTTAATTATTGGTAATGAAGGTAATGGAGTAAAAAAAGAATTAAATGATTTATGTGATAAAAAACTTTATATAAAGATGAGAAAAGATGTAGAGAGCTTAAATGTTGCAATTGCTGGTAGTATTCTTCTTTATGAATTGGGGATGTAGTTATGGAGAAGGTATATGTGGGTAGAATAGTTTCTACACATGGTATTAAGGGTGAAGTAAAAATACTTAGTGACTTTCAATTTAAGGAGAAAGTTTTTAAAATTGGGAATAGTTTGATTATTGATGATGAAAATTATACTATTAGAAGTTATAGAGTACATAAGGGATATGACATGGTTACTTTAAATAACTATGATAGTATAAATGATATCTTATTTTTATTAAAAAAGAAGGTTTATTTTGATAAAGATAATTTAAAACTTGATAGTATGGAAGTACTTGATTCAGATTTATTGTCATATAAGTTGTTGACTGATGATGGTAAGTGTGGAATAATAAAAGAAATATTTTTTGGGGGAGTTAACAATAAGATTATTAGAGCTATGTTTGATAGAGAGATTTTGATACCTTTTAATTCTCCTATGATACTAAAAGTTGATAAAGAAAAAAAAGAAGTCATTGTTAAACTAATTGAGGGTATTTAGAGGTGATAGTATGACTATTGATATTTTAACTTTATTTCCAGAAATGTTTAATGAGGTTTTTAATTCATCGATAATAAAAAGAGCAAAGGATTTGGAAAAGGTTACTATAAATATTCATAATTTTAGAGACTTTTCTAATGATTTACATCATAAGGTTGATGATACACCTTATGGTGGAGGTTGTGGAATGGTTCTTGCGTGTCAACCTATATTTGATTGTGTTGATAGTCTTAGGAGGGAAGATACTAAGGTTATTTTATTAACACCTGATGGAATTCCTTATAAGCAAAAAATGGCTTATGAATTTGCTGGATGTAAGCATTTGATTTTAATTTGTGGTCATTATGAAGGCTTTGATGAAAGAATTAGGAGTATATGTGATTTTGAAGTTAGTATAGGTGATTTTGTTTTAACAGGAGGAGAACTTGCTAGTATGGTTCTTGTTGATTCTATTGTTAGATTATTACCAGGTGTAATTGAAGAAGAGTCTCATATAAATGAATCATTTAACAATAATTTACTTGATTATCCAGTTTATACTAAGCCTAGAGTTTTTAGAGGAATGGAAGTTCCAGAAGTGTTATTATCTGGTGATCATAAAAAAATTGCTGAATATAGAAAAAGTGAAAGCTTAAAAAGAACACAAATACGTAGACCTGACTTATTAGAAAGTAGGGATGATAATGTATAGTTTAAATAAATGTGATATGAATGGTTCATTTAAAAGTGCTAATATTACTTTTGATGGGATCATGATGGGTTCTAAAAATAAAACTTTTAATATTAATGGTATGAAAGTAAAAAATATTTTAATTGTAGATAAATTAATGGCTAATTCATTTGTAATGTGTTTAGTTAGCAAAAAATATAATAAGTTAATTGATAAATTAATGCTTTTATTAACAAGTGATGATGATACAGGTGAAAGCTTTAGAGAGGCTTTAAATATAATCGAGAAATTCAGATTAGAGATTAAAATTAAGTATCGAAAGTTTTTAGAGAAAAAAGTTTTAAAACAAATGGCTTTACAACTTAAGCAATTACAAAAAGAAGCAGAAAATAGATTTTTAGAATTACAGAATTATTATTCTGAAAATATGGAAAACAGTAAAAGTGGTAAGAGCAGATAAATTTAATAAAAAGATTGATTTTTAGCTTAATTTATGATATATTTATTTTCGTCTTGAATGATCCGCTGTTCGATGGATTATGATCATTTGTAATATATATAGAGAGGAGAACTTATATGAATATTATTGATAAGATTAATGAAAAACAAATTAATCCTAATATTCCAGAATTCCGTGTTGGTGATACTGTAAGAGTTGATGTTAAGATCATCGAAGGTAAGAGAGAACGTATTCAGGCATTTGAAGGTGTTGTTGTATCTCGTAAAGGTGGTTCAGTTTCTGAAACGTTTACTGTACGTAAAGTATCAAGTGGCGTAGGAGTTAAGAGAATTTTCCCAATTCATTCACCAAAGATTGCAGGTATTAAAGTTATCCGTAGAGGTAAAGTTAGACGTGCAAAACTTAATTTCCTTGATGAACGTGTTGGCGGATATCGTATTAAAGAAAGAGGAGAAAAATAAGGCTTGCCTTATTTTTTGTTATGTAGTGTGATATGAAGAAATTTTTAAAAGAATATATTCCTTATATTATTATAATTATATTAGTTATAGTTGTTAAAGTATATGTTGTTACTCCAATTAGAGTAAACGGACCTTCAATGAATGATACGCTTCATGATAAGGATATAATGATTTTGGATGAAATTAGTTATAGATTTAGGCCTATAAAAAGATTTGATATTGTAGTTATTAGATATAAGGATGAATATATAATTAAAAGGGTAATAGGATTACCTGGAGAAGTTGTATCTTGCAAAAATAATAAAATCTATATAAATGGAAAAGTTATTGAAGAGGTTTTTTCTCGTAAATATACTAATGATTTTGATGATTTATTAGTTGGCGATGATTCTTATTTTGTATTAGGCGATAATCGTGTTAATTCAACTGATAGTAGAATTATTGGTACTGTATCTAAGAAGAGTATTAAGGGTAAAACGTCTCTAACAGTATTTCCATTTTCCAGATTTGGTAAGAAAAATTAAGTAGCTTGGCTACTTTTTTAAATACTATAATTATGTAGGGGTATTTTATGGTAAATGCAAATAAAGGAAAGTTTTAATCTTTATATGATTTTAATATAGATGGACATGGTATTGATCTAAAACAGTTATTGAGTGTAGCTTTTGAATTTAAACTTACTGTTAATCTATATGGTTTTGATTAGAATGATCCTGATGAAAACGAAAAGGGACTGTTTTCTAATTAATTGTTCGGAGTTATACCACTTACTTCTGATGAAGTAGGGATGATTGATAAAAGTGATTTTATAGATACAAAAGGCTTGTAGAGAAATGTTAATTATGTTAAATCAGTTAATTCTATGTAAAGTATGACTTTTAGCATATATACTTTTGTTGTTTTATATATTATAATTGGATTGTAGGAGACATTTGTTATTGATTAAGTTCTCTTCCTTCTAAGAAACTTAGGAGTATAAAAATAATTTTCAAATATTAATATAGAAAGAGAGGAATTTATTAATGGGATTTATTAAAGCATTTACTGGAGCATTGGGTGGAACTTTTGCTGATCAGTGGAAGGATTTTATTGCACCAAGAAGTGATGTTCCAGCAACAGCAGCAATATTTGGTGCTGAAAGAAGAGGAACAGATGCAGGTAGAGGTGAGAATACTAAGGGTTCTACTAATGTTATTACTAATGGTAGTAAAATAGTTGTTCCAGAAGGAACAGCATTACTTACAATGCAAGATGGAGCAATAACTGGATGTATTACAGAAGCTGGTGGATTTATTTATTCATCAGATGATCAAAATTCACAATCATTTTTAGCAGGTGATGGAATTATTTCATCTACTTTAAAGACATCTTGGGAAAGATTTAAATTTGGAGGAGTTCCAGGTACTGAACAAATGGTTATATATGTTAACTTAAAAGAAATTCCTGGAAATCGTTTTGGTACACAATCAGAAATTTTCTGGGATGATGCATTTTTAGGTACACAAGTTGGAGCTATAACAAGAGGAACTTATACTATGAAGATAGTTGATCCAATTTTATTTGTTAAGAATTTTGTTCCAGCTGGGTATTTAAGACCAGATTCAGGAGTGTTTGATTTTGCTGATATGGATAATGCTGCTGGAGAACAATTATTTAATGAAGTAGTTGGAAGTTTGTCTGCTGCATTTTCTAATTATACAAATGATCCAAGCAAGGGAAACCGTATAACTAAAATTCAAGCTGATCAAATTGGATTTGCTCAATCATTATCAACTGCTGTTGAGGAAGCTTATAAATGGAAAACTGATAGAGGTTTAGAAATAGTTAAAGTTGCTATTACAGCTATTGAATACGATGAAGATACTAAGAAATTACTTAGTGATGTTAAGAAAGCTGATGCTTTATCTGGAGCTAGAGGTAATTCATTTATGCAACAATCTGTTGCTAGAGGATTCCAAGCTGCTGGTGAAAATGGTGGTTCATCAGGTATGGCATTTATGGGTATGGGAGTAAATGCAGTAGGTACTACTATGGGAGCATTCCAACAACCTGTTCAGCAACAACCAGCTCAACCACAATCTCAAGAGGATCCATATGAGAGATTAGCAAAACTTAAAAAACTTGCTGATGATGGTGTTATTTCTCAAGAAGAGTTTAATGAGGCTAAAAAGCAAATATTAGGAGTATAATATGGCTAATGAAGAGAAGAAGGTTTTGACAGAACAAAATAGTGATAATACTGTTGTTGTTAAAACTGACGAAGGTGCTATTGATGGGCAAAATAAATGTCCTAAATGCGGAGCAACTGATATTTCTTTAGATGTAAAAAATGCTAAATTAAGATGTAATTTTTGTAGATATGAGTTTGACGCTAAAAAATTTGATTTCATGGAAAAAGACATAAGTCAATTAAATGGTGAAATTGTTGGTTCTGGTGCTCAAAATATAACTGCAAGTGCAAATGATATGATAACTTTAAAGTGTACTAGCTGTGGAGCGGAGGTGGTTATAGATACTGCTTCTGCCACTCAGGCTAGATGTCATTGGTGCAGAAATACATTATCATTAAATCAACAGATACCAAACGGTGCTGTTCCAGATACTGTTTTACCATTTAGTGTTGTTAAAACTGATGCTAAAGCAGCTATTGAGAAGTTTGTAGGTAAAAGGAAGTTTTTTGCTCATCCGAAATTTAGAAGAGAATTTACTACGGAGAATGTTATGGGTGTTTACTTACCATATATGATAGTTGATGCTAATGCTCATGCTAAATTAGTAGGTCAAGGAGAACGTGAAACTAGATCTTATACTGTAAAGCGTGGAGAACATGAAGAGACTTATTATGATGCTGATTTGTATAATGTTGGGAGAGAGTTTGATCTAACTATAGAGGGATTAACAGTTGAATCTAGTAAAGATAAGCTTAATACTTCAGCTAGAGATAAAACGACAAATATAATTAATGCCATTATGCCATTTGATACAGAAAACTGTGTAAAATGGGATGCTAATTACATAAAAGGATATACATCTGAAAAAAGGGATACCAATGTTGAAGAACTAAAAGATCTTGTACATTCACAATCAATGGATATTGCTAGGTTTGCAGCTAATAAAACTCTAGATAAATATGATCGTGGTGTTAGATGGGATAGTGAAAACCTAGATGTTAAGGGTCAACAATGGAAGGCTGCTTATTTACCTGTTTGGCTTTATAGTTATCAAGAAAAGAAAGGCAATCAGAGTTTACTTCACTATGTAGCTGTTAATGCAAGGACAAAAAAAACTATGGGTAGTGTTCCTATTCATATGCCTAAATTATTACTTATTTCGGCACTTCTTGAAGTGCTTGGGATCTTTTTAATGATGAATACAATTAGTGATGATAATAAGCTGCCCCTTGTATTTTTACTGATAGGTTTTGTTTATTTTTTCATTATGTATTCTAGGTATAGAAATAGTGGTGCAAGGCATAAGTATGAGAATGAAACTAAAAATGAAATGAAAAATCTTGTTTCTAAAGATGAATTTGTAAAACATAGAACGGAACTTAGTAATTACAGGATGAGTGGAGCTAATAATACAAGAGTATCTGGTAATAGTAGTGCAATTGATTTTATAAATTTTATTAAAAAATAGTAAAAAATATAATTAATATAATGAGCAGATAAGGATTGATGATCATAATCTGCTTTTTCTTTGTAATGATTTCATGGACTTTGATATTATAATTTGATACAATGGTTTTGGTTATGATTGGAGTTTGATAATATGAAATATGAAATGAAGTTACATAATAATCCATTTAATCTTATAAATAGTGGTAGCAAAACTATAGAGTTAAGATTAAATGATCCTAAGAGACAATTACTTAAAGTGGGAGATACTATTGAGTTTACAAATAGAGATACTGCAGAAAAGCTATTAGTCGAAATAGTTGATCTAGTTAAATATCCAAGCTTTTTAGAATTATATAAAGATAATGATAAGGTTGCGATGGGATATGGTTTAGATGAAGAGGCTAATTATAAAGATATGGAATTATATTATTCTTTAGAAGAACAGAAAAAATATGGAGTTTTAGCAATTAAAATTAAAAAACTTTAGGGTGTATTATGAAAAGAGTTACTATAAAAGATAATTATGATATGTTAAGAACAGTATCCAGTGATGTTGATTTTGAAAATGATAATTACATGGATTATGTTAAAAAGTTAGAGAATTATTGTCTTAATAATAGAGTTTATGCGCTTGCACCTGTTCAAATAGGAATACCAAAGCGAATGATTTATTTACGTAATACGACTGAAGATATGACTAAAAATATATGTTCTAATTATAATGAAGGAATTGTTTTAATTAATCCGGTAATTATTTCTAGAACTGGCCATGCTAAATTCTTAGAAAGATGTGAAAGCTGTTTAGATTATGTTGGGGTAATTGATAGGCCTTATAGTGTTACAGTTAAATATTTTGATATTAGTAGAAATATTCATGTTGAAGAATTTACAGGATTTAGGGCAATTGTATTTAGTCATGAATTTGATCATTTAAATGGAATTTTACATATGGATAGAACAGATAAAATTATGCAAATGAATTGGGATGAGACTAAAAAATATAGAGATAATCATCCTATGGAAGTTATTTCTAAATTAGGAGATTATAAAGATTCTTTTTTCGATAATATGAAACAAATAATAAAAAAGAAGTAGGTTATTTTATGAAGAAGTTTAATGAATTTAAAAGAAAAGCTAGAAAAAATTTGTTAAGTCACTATTATCTTATAACATTCACTTGTTTGCTTTCAGCTTTTTTAGGAGTTGAATTTACAGGTACACTTGCTTTTGTTAGTAGATTTAATTTAAACATTAAATTTGGTAGTAGAGGTTTTATCGCTGGAGTAATTAATCTTTTTACTTCTAAAACTTTGTTTAACTTTTTGACTAAGACTATTAATACAATAGTTGGTTCTAAGAGAAGTACGGAGATTATTTTAGTTATACTTGGCTTTTTAATAACTTTTATTTTTTGGGCTCTTGTTAAAAATGTTTATAGGGTTATATCTAGAAGGATAATTTTAGAAGCACGAATGTATAAAAAAGTTCCAGCTAGTAAGTTCAGTTTTTTAATAAAAGTTAAGAAATGGTTTAAGACAGCTAAGACTATGTTTATTTATAGTTTTTACTATTTTTTATGGTCTTTAACAATAGTTGGAATATTTATTAAACGATATCAGTATTTTTTAGTTCCTTATATAGTTGCAGAAAATCCAAATATCTCGGCTAGTAATGCTATAAAGTTATCACAAAAAATGATGGATGGTCATAAATGGGAGTGTTTTCTATTAGAATTATCTTTTATTGGATATGATATATTAGGAGTTTTAACTTTGGGTATTTCCTCAGTCATTTTTTCTAATGGATATATTAGTCTGACTTATGCAGAATATTATGCTAATATTAGAAAGGAATATATAGAAAAGACTGGTGATTTATATGAATATTTATTTGATACGTATTTATATACTAAGGCTAGTAATAAGCTTTTAAGAGATGCATATTCTGATGTTTATGATCTAATTGATAATGATTCTGATATTAAACTAAGTGGTTTTAAAGGCTTTTTATATAATAATTTTGGTATAAATTTGTATTCAGTTAATGAAATTAAAAAGTATGAAAAACAAGAAATTAATAAATCTAAAATAGCAGCTTATAGTGACACTATAAATGGTTTGGTTTATCCTACTAGGCTTTATCCTATTGCTTTAAAGAAGAAAAATAAACGCAGGGAATTGGATTATATGAAGAGTTATTCAATACCAAGTCTTATTATGATGTTTTTCTCATTTTCAATTATTGGTTGGTTATGGGAAGTTTTATTTTATTTATTTGAAGGTGGTCAATTTACAAATAGAGGTGTTCTTCATGGACCATGGTTACCTATATATGGTACAGGGGCTTTATTGATTATAATTCTTTTGAAAAAGTTTAGATCAAAACCTAATTTAGAATTTTCTTTAATAGTTATTATTTGTGGATTGGTTGAATATTTTACATCTGTTTATTTGGAAGCTAAATTTGGACTTCTTTGGTGGGATTATACTGATTATTTTTTAAATATCAATGGACGAGTTTGTGCTGAGGGACTTATTGTTTTTGGAGTAGGTGGTATGGCAGGAGTTTATGTACTGGCACCATTATTTGATGATTACTTTAATAAGATAAGTAAAAAGATATTATATGTTCTATGTATAGTACTTAGTTGTTTATATATTTTTGATAAAATATATAGCGGTATTTATCCTAATACAGGTAAGAATATATCATTTAATACTAATATGGAAGGGGTAATAAATAAATGATAGCAGTACTTTTATCTCCTATATATATAATTGCTAATGTATATATAGTAAAATGGTTAATGGAATGGACTGTTGCGTGTAGTGAATTATTTAAGACAGCTGTTGCTAGATATATCATAATAGCAATATATATTTTTTTTGCTAGTTCTTTTATAATTGGTTTTTTCTTACCATTTAGAACTATAAAAATTATAGGTAATTATTGGCTTGGAGTAGTTCAATATATATTATTTGTAGTGCTTATGGCTGATTTAATTAGAATAATTTTATTAAAGACTAATATAGTTAGTAATACAATATTAAGTTCTAATAAAACTTTTGTTATTGCTGGCATTATATGTATTCTTTTAGTTACTTTTTTTTCTACTTATGGTGTAGTTCATGCTAAAAAGATTGTTTATACTACTTATGATGTTAAGGTTAATAAAAAGGTTGATAAGTTTAATAAGTTGAAAATAGCATTGGTATCAGACTTACATCTTGGATATAATAGTACTTTATCTCATGTTAATAAGATGGTAGATATGATTAATAAAAGTAACTCTGATTTAGTTGTTCTTGGTGGTGATATATTTGATAATGATTATAAAGCTATTAATAATCCTGATAAGGTTATTAAAGCATTAAAAAAAATTAAATCTAAGTATGGAGTTTATGCTGTCTATGGAAATCATGATATTGATGAGACTTTACTAGCGGGTTTTACTTTTGCTTCAAAGGATGGATTAAAATTAATTGATCCGGAGATGGAAAATTTTCTTAAGAAGTCTAAGGTTAAATTGATTAGAGATGATTCAATACTTATTGATGATTCATTTTATCTAGTTGGAAGGCTTGACTATCATAAGTATGGGATAAGAGTTAAGAGAAGAAGGTCAATTAATGAATTACTTAGTGGTGTTGATAAGAGTAAGCCTATAATTGTAATGGATCATGAACCTTATGAGTTGAACAAGTTAGCTAACAATGGAGTTGATATAGATTTATCAGGTCATACTCATGCTGGTCAAATGTTACCTTCTAGTGTTTTTGTGGGTCTAGTTTGGAAAAATCCTTATGGACTTTTAAAAGTTAAAAATATGTATAGTATTGTAACTAGTGGGGTTGGAGTTTATGGGCCAAATATGAGAGTTGGTACAACAGCTGAGGTTGCTTTAGTTAATGTACATTTTAAATAGTATTGGGGTGAATTTATGGATTATTATCAGAGAAAAAATCTTTATGATCAGGTTAAAAGTCCAGAAGAATTATTGAACTTTATGGATAAATGTATTAAATATGGAATATATGGAACTGATGGAAAGGTGTATGAGGATTGGGAAGCAGATGGTAATTCTGATTTTCAAGTAGCATGTCAAACTAAGTATGCATTATGTGATATAGATAGAAGTTTAAAATATGGTTATGGGACTTGTTGGGATCAGGTGGAACTTGAAAGAGATTGGTTTAGTAAGAATAATTATCAATTTAGGACACTATTTATTTGGTTTTTATTTGAAGAAGATAATAATTATATAACACATTCATATTTAATATATAAAGATAAAGTTACAAATGAATATTGTTATTTTGAACATGCTGATTTAAATAATGTTGGTATTCATAAATTTAAAACTTATCTGGATGTACTTGAATATCAGAAGAATAAACATATTAGATTTAATGAATTGTGTGGTAATGTTATTGATGATGATGTGTTAGATCATTTAACTATTCATGAATTTGATCATCCCAAATATGGAGGCAGTTCAATGAAATATATTGAGAATATTTTAAGTTCTAAGATTATTTATAAGAATAATCATTATATTGATTTGGATTTTTAGAATTATATTTATATGATAAGTTGGTGATATAATATGATTAGAGGGTATGGTGCAGGTGAAATTAGTTCTGTAGTAGATATACTTAATAATGATGGGGTTATTAGTGTTCCGACTGATACTGTTTATGGTGTATGTGCAAGAATTAGTTCAATTGATGCTTATAATAAATTGATTGAGGTAAAGAATAGGCCGGCTGATAAACTTTTTCCTATTATGTGTGCTAATATAGAACAAATTAAAAATATTGTGATTATTGGTTCTAGGGAGGAGAGACTAATAAAATTATTTATGCCTGGTCCTATTACATTAGAACAAATAAATGCTGTTTTAAAAGACGCTGAATTATAATGATTTGATGAAGAAATATTATTGTTAGGAGATATTTCTTTTTTTTTAATTTTGCAACTGAAAAAGTCGGGTTTATTGGCAATTTGTATATTTTATTTATAAAAAAATTTCCTCTTGTATTTAACATTTGTCCTTTTCTGGCTTTTAGTGTAATAGTTGCTAAAAAATAATCTTTATGGTATAATATGTCCCCGTTGAGGGGGAATGGAAAGTGGCAACAGATATGCAATTAGAACAACATAAAATGGTAACAAAATATTGTGGTTATGCTGGAATAAATTTAGATGGTTTTAGTGTTAGACAATTAAGAAATTTAAAACAGATATGTCAGTTAACAACTGGCATGCCAGAGTTTATAAATATTGATAGAAATATGGCAGATTTGGAGAGCCTATCTTTAGATGAAATAAGATGTTTATCAAAAGCTTTTTGCGAAAAATATTTTAATTTACATGATATTTATACAGCCAGTTTAGATACTATGAAAAGTAAATCTTTAGAGTTTCAAAACAGTAATTCTTATGAAGAGGCAAAAGGTAAAGTAGAGAGTGAACTTACTGTAATGAATCCACTTGATCTTAAAACTGTTTTAGTGGAAGGCAATGCTATGTGTGGTGAAATTTTTAAGCCATTGGTTTTACTTGATGGATATGAAAATGATCCAAGCAGAAAGATATATTTTTCTGAAATTTGCTTAGGTTCTCAACTTAATAGATTATCGGCAAGTACTTTAGTTCATGAGATAGCACACTCACAACAAGAAAGAAATATTGGATATGCCGAGGATTATAATAATAAAGAAATAATTAGTATATTTTTAGAAAAAGTTTCGGCTTTAGAGTCTGATCCAACAGGTGAATTATTAAAGATATCAGAAAGATGTCGTTTGAGAGATGTGATGCAAAAATATACTGCATTATTATACTTTGATGGTCTATTGCCTGAGGTGGATAGGATTGATAATTTGATGTATTTAAAATCATCTTTATATGCTGAAAAATTATTTGATATGTATTTAAATGAAAGAAAACAAAAAAATAAGGATAAATACTTTTATAGAATACAGGATGTTTTTGATGGAAAAATGACAGTGGATGATTTAATTTCACAGAAAAATATTACTGTAGGTAATAGTCAAGATATGAGTTTATTAAAAAGACATATGTAATACTGAAGAGGGAAGAGTATTCTTTCTTTTTTTCTGTTTAGTTTTATAGTGAGTAGTATATACTTTTACTTTTATGATATACTTGTTATGGGTAATAGATATTTTTAATAACTTTTTTTTGAAGCATGAAATTATTTCCTGTTAGAAATATGAAAATGCAATATACTTTGTTAAATTATGGAGGACAGGAAAATTATGAAAAATTATTTAGATAACAGTTTAACTAATCCGGAATATTTATTTCACGGTAGTCCTAAATGTTTAGAGACAATAGAACAAAGACAGTCTCATGATTCAAATGGTAATCTTGAAAATAAAGTTTTCTGATTTTAAGGAATACTACACAATAAATTATGGGAAAAAAGTAATTCTTTGAAAAAATTAATTAATTATTAGAAACAGTTGGAAATGAGGTAAGTTTATGAAATATATAGTACAAAATAAAAATTCAAATTATAGTCAGGTTATAGATAGTATTATTAATAGTAAAAAAAGTGATATATTTTCATTTTTTAATAGTGAAGGAGTAGACTTATCTTTTAATATATATGTTTATGATAACATAGGAGAATTGGTTAAGGGATTAAGGAAAAGAGGTTTTAAAAAGGATCCTGATTATATGTGCGCTTGTCATAAAGATAAAGATAATTCTCTTAACTTTTTTGAACCAAAAGATAATCCAAGTAATGATGAATGGTCAAAAGATGAATACCAAAATGTAATATTTCATGAACTAATACATGGAATACAATTTACATTGTTTGGAACAACACCGGAGTGGTTAAATGAGGGTATAGCAAAGTATTTAGATGGTACATATTCTAAAGGAATTAAGTGGTTATTGGAGAATTATATAAATGGTAGGCCTATTCCCGATCAAGATGAAATAGAAAGTGAATTTGGTATGCATGATTATGATAGTTATGACTATGCATATTTAATGGTTAGTTATTTAATAGATAATTTTGGTAAAGATAATTTTATAGAATTATTAAAAGATAAAAAACAGATCAAAAATGTAAGAAAAGATTTATTGGTTAATTCAATTAATTACTATAATGAAAAATATAAAGAGAAAAATAGTTCAATAAAAAAGTAGAACTTTATTTAAATAGGAGAATGATTATATGAAATTAGATAGAAATTATATTATTAATTATATTAAAGATTATACTATGCCTAAGGACTATGTTTATGCTATGTGGTTAGAAGGAGCTGATGGATTAAATCAGGTGGATGAATATTCTGATTTGGATATCTGGTTTGATGTTGAAGACTCTAAAAGAAATTCATTTATTAATGATTTGATATATCATTTATCATTACTTGGAAAAATAGATTCAGTGATGAGGCAATCTACTAAAGATATATATCAAAGCAATATACATCTTGAAAATACTAGTGAGTATTTAACTATTGATTTAGCTGCTCAAAATGATACAAGAGATAGAAATGCTACATGTTTTATTAATGGCAGTATAACAGAGGTACCACTAGTAATATTTGATAAGAAAAATATTATTACTTTTTGTGATCAAGATGAAGTCGATAGAGGAGAATTGAATGCTGTTTTTGATGAAAAGAAGAATAGGATTTTACAGTATTCTAGGGTTATTAAATATATTAAAAGAAATCAATATCTAGAATGTTTTATGGAATATGAAAAACAAATTCTTAGACCTATTGTTACGATTGCAAGAATTATTTATACACCATATATTTATGATTATGAACTATGTCATATTTCAAGACATTTACCTAATGATATTGTTAAAAAAATAGAAGTATTGTATAAAGTTAATTCATTTGAAGACATTGAAAAAAGTATTTCTTTGGCATTGGATATTCTTAAAGAATTTGAACAAAAATATGAAGCAAGATAAATATAAGTTAGTAAGGATATGACTTATACCCACAAGCCTTTGTAAATAAAAAATTTTTTCTTCCTTTCTTTTTACGTTTAATAGCTAAAAAATGATTAAAATTACTAAAATCTAAGGGTAATTACGATTAATGGAAAACTAAGATTTTAGATATAGGAGATGATAAAAGTGACAAAAGATTTAATTATTAGAAGTAGTAGTGCAGAATTTTTAATTTTTGAAAGACAAAACCATAATAAAGGAATCCAAGTACGATTTGAAGAAGGCGATTTATGGCTAACTCAAAAAGCTATTGGTGAACTTTTTAATATAACCAGAAATAATATTACTATGCATATTAATGATATATATGATAGTTATGAATTAGAACAAAATTCAACTAGTAAGAAATTCTTACTAGTTCAAAATGAAGGTAATAGAGAAGTAAAGAGAAATGTACAATATTATAATTTAGATATGGTTATTTCTATTGGTTATAAAGTAAATTCAGAAAGGGCAATTCAGTTTAGAAGATGGGCGACGAATATACTTAAAACATTTACAATATCAAGGATATGTATTAGATAAAGAAAGAATGAAAAATGGTTGCAGGTAATCTCTGGGTTAAAGAGAATATAAAAGAATTAGAAAAATT